>ENA-OUQI01002325-OUQI01002325.1-human-gut-metagenome-genome-assembly--contig:-NODE-2325-length-9931-cov-2.854496_pt1 | contig 9931 bp, 10 predicted proteins | sample MGYA00237953_ERZ548840 | MGnify/ENA primary metagenome ERZ548840 (study PRJEB26490, sample SAMN05194690) | human gut metagenome | biome: terrestrial biome; feature: human-associated habitat; material... | reverse complement strand
ATTACTGGGTAGGGCTTAAGGTTGTACCTATTGTCATGGCTGCCGAAATGTTTATGGGTATTTATTTCAATCTTTCTTTTTGGTATAAGCTGATTGATGAAACAAAATGGGGAGCTTATTTTTCATTGGTGGGATGCAGTATCATTATCCTGATAAATATTTTCCTTATTCCGGTATTTGGCTATATGGCGTGTGCGTGGGCAGGTTTTGCCGGATATGGAGTAGCTATGCTTCTCTCTTATTTTGTAGGGCAGAAAAAATATCCTATTAATTATGATTTGAAAGCGATAGGTAACTATGTGGCGTTAGCGCTGGTACTTTACATTGTTTCAGTTTATCTTCCTATTCAAAATATATTCTTGTTGTTGGGTGTTCGTACATTACTGTTGTTATTGTTTGTGGCATATATTGTGAAAACGGACTTCCCCTTGCAGCAGATACCTGTTATAAACCGATACATAAAGAAATAGCTATGAGTGACCTGAAGAATGATTTGAAGAATGTGCCTTATATAAAGCAGTTCTTTGGTGAATATCTTGATTTGCGCAAGGATAAGGATAATGAAGCCTTGATTGTAGAAAGTATTCGTAACGGTGTTGAGTTCAAAGGAACTAATTTGTGGATTCTTATATTCGCAATTTTTATTGCTTCATTGGGCTTGAATGTGAATTCTACGGCAGTGATTATCGGTGCTATGTTGATATCTCCGCTGATGGGGCCGATTATGGGAGTGGGGCTGGCTATCGGACAGAATGATTTTGAACTGTTGAAACGTTCTCTGAAAAGTTATTTGGTGGCGACTGTATTTAGTGTGATTACATCCACGATTTATTTTTCGCTGACTCCGTTGGATGAAGTGCAATCGGAGTTGCTGGCACGTACTTCTCCTACTATATATGATGTGCTTATAGCTTTATGCGGTGGCTTGGCCGGTATTATCGCCTTGTCTACAAAGGAGAAGGGGAATGTTATTCCGGGGGTAGCTATTGCTACGGCTTTGATGCCGCCTTTGTGTACTGCCGGATTCGGGCTTGCTACCGGAAATTTACTTTATTTTTTAGGTGCGTTCTATTTGTATTTTATCAATTCAGTATTTATCAGTCTGGCTACTTTTATCGGGGTGCGTGTCATGCATTTCCAACGTAAGGAGTTTGTGGATAAGGAGCGTGAGAAATTGGTAAAGAAATATATTATTTTTATTACTTTGGCTACGATGTGTCCTGCTGTTTATCTGACTTATGGCATTGTAAAAAGTACTATTTATGAAGCTTCTGCCAACAACTTTATCAACGAGGAGCTGAATTTTAATAATACCCAAGTAATAGACCGGAAGATTTCTTTCGAGAAGAAGGAAATACGTGTTGTGCTAATAGGCAATGAGGTTTCGGAAACAGAAATAGCAACCGCAAGGGATAACTTGAAACTTTTTAATCTGGCAGGAACCAAACTGGTTGTTCTTCAAGGAATGAATAATGATGCGATGGATATTGGCAGTATAAAGGCGCAAGTGATGGAGGACTTTTATAAGAATAGTGAGAAACGTTTGCTGGAGCAGCAGGAAAAGATTAAGTCTTTGGAAAACGAACTTAATGTATATGCCGCATACAATACCGTAGATAAAAAGATAATTCCCGAACTTAAAGTACTTTATCCTGCAGCAGAAGCTATAGCCATGGCGAAGACTGTGGAATTGCAGGTAGACTCAACCCAAACGGACACATTGACAATAGTCTTGATGAAATTCAGTAAAAAACCTGTAGGAAAAGAACAAGAAAAAATATCCGAATGGTTGAAAGCACGTGTCGGATCAAAAAAACTTAAATTAATTGTAGAATAAAACCATGAAAAAACTACTATTGCTGCTGTCTTTCCTGCCTTTATGTATATGGGGTAATGAGGGAATGTGGCTTCCTTGTTGCCTTAGCAAACAAACTCAACAAGTGATGAAAGAAATGGGATTGGAACTTTCATCTGAACAATTGTATAATCCCGGAGGAAAAGCATTGGCTAATGCTGTTGTTAGTTTTGGAGGTTTTTGCTCGGGGGTTGTTGTATCTCCGGATGGCTTGGTTTTTACTAACCACCATTGTGGGTATGATGCCATTCAGCAGCATAGTTCTGTGGAGCATGATTATTTGCGAGATGGTTTTGTAGCCGACTCCTTAAGTAAGGAGCTTCCTAATCCGGATTTATTTGTCAGTTTCCTGATACGCACAGAGGATGTGACGGAGCGTGTGTTGCAAGCTATTCCAGTCGGGACAAAGGAAAATGACCGTGCGCTGATTGTGGATTCTATTTCCACATTGCTTGCTCAGGAAGCTGTGGCGAATGATACGTTGCTGCGTGCTGAGATAACTCCTTTTTATGGTGGTAATGAGTTTTATCTGTCTGTGTATAAAGATTATTATGATGTTCGTCTGGTGTTTGCTCCTCCCTCTTCTGTAGGCAAGTTTGGCGGGGATACAGATAATTGGGTATGGCCCCGCCATACCGGGGATTTCTCTGTTTTTCGTATTTATGCTGATCAGAATAATCAACCGGCAGCTTATTCTCCGGAGAATGTGCCTTATCATCCGGATTATTTTGCTCCTGTTTCTTTGGGCGGGTATGAACAAGGTTCATTTTGCATGACTATGGGATATCCCGGTTCTACCAGCAGGTATTTGTCTTCATTTGGGATAGACGAAAGGATTAATACGGATAATGCCGCTATGATTAATGTCCGTACCATCAAGCAGGCTATCTGGAAAAATGCAATGGAAAAAAGTGATGATATCCGCATTAAATATGCTTCCAAGTATGCACAAAGCTCTAACTATTGGAAGAATAGTATAGGCATGAATCAAGCGGTAAAAGAGTTGAAAGTGATAGAGAAAAAACAAGCTTTGGAGCGCCAGTTGCAAGAATGGATCCGTCGGGAACCTGATAAGCGAAGCAAATATGCAAGGGTTCTGACTGAACTGGAGCTGAATTATCGTAATCGTAGAAATGCGGCGCGGGCTATGGCATATTTTGGAGAAACATTTGCTAATGGACCGGAGTTGATTACGGCAGCCTTGGCTGTACTGAATTTTGATTTTGAGGCAGAGGAGAGTGATTTGGAGCGTAATATGCGGCAATTGTTGGAGATTTATGCCAATATGGATATAAGTGTGGATAAACAAGTCTTTGTGGCTATGTTGAAAGAATATGCGGCTGAGGTAGGCAAGGAGTTTTTACCTGATGTTTATCCATTGATAGAGAAAGATTTTAAAGGTGATTACCAAGCTTATGTAGATGATTTGTATGCTCGTTCCTCTTTAAAGACACCGCATGGGTTTGAACAGGTGGTGAAGGGAGATACCACTTATGTCTTGTTTGATGACCCTGCGGCTTCTTTTGCTATTGATATGTTGGTGAAATGTTATGAATTCAATCAGTCGGTGGAAGAAGCTAGTATGAATATTGAGAAAAATGAACGTTTGCTGAATGAAGCAATGCGTGAGATGGAGGCAGATAGGGTGTTTTATCCGGATGCTAATTCTACTATGCGTCTGAGTTTTGGCATGGTGGGTGGTTACTCACCGAAAGATGCTATTGAGTATTCTTATTTTACGACGACAAAAGGAATTTTTGACAAGATAAGGCAGTATAAGGGAGATAGTGATTTCGATGTGCTTCCTTCTGTAGTCGAATGCTTGAGAAGGAAGGATTTCGGACGTTATGCTACCGGAGATGGTAATATGAATGTTTGCTTTATTTCGGATAATGATATTACGGGAGGGAATTCCGGTAGTGGAATGTTTAATGGAAAAGGGGAATTAATAGGTCTTGCTTTTGACGGGAATTGGGAAGCAATGAGTGGAGATATTGTTTTTGAACCTAATTTGCAGCGTTGTATCGGGGTGGATATCCGCTATGTTCTTTACATGATTGAAAAATATGGGAAAGCTTCCCGTTTGGTCGATGAACTGAAATTGACAGACTAAAAGACAAATAATATCATGAATCTGTTGGGTTTATTATATTATTTGCCGAATATCCTTGAAATGACAGGTTGTTTCAATTCTGCCTGCTCCGCTATTATTCGAGAGAAGTGGATGTTATTTGCATATTTCTACTATGCTCAATTCTCTTTCATGAAGTTGGCTTCCTCATTTCTTGGATTTCTTTTTCTTATTGTTATCGCTGTTAAAGAATTGTTTCCAGTCGTCTTTCGTTTTGGGACCGCGTTCTTCAATGTAGCCACGTTCCGCACGGCTGGGTCTTCCTTCTTTTGAGGTCGTTTTTTTATTGGACCTGTCACTTTTTTTGCCGAATGAAGCATTCCTTGCTGCACTGCTTCTGCGTTCGCCATTGTCGTTTTTGCCATTATTGTCACCGGCAACTTCTACTACAATTTTCCGGCCGCCATTCAGATTAACCTTGTTCAATGCTTTAATCACGTCCTGTGCCTGATTTTCTGCTACTTCGAAGAAAGAGAAATTCTGCATCAGGTCTATTCGTCCGATGGTAGTACGTTGCTTCTTCATGTTGCGGTTAATCAGTTCTATGATTTGGTTGGCATAGAAACCGTCTGTCTTTCCTACATTCAGGAATAGACGGGTGTATCCTTTTTCTGCTTTACGCTCTGTCTTTTCACGAGCACTGCCATGATCCTTGCGTTCTTTGGAGCCACGTTCGCTGCGACGGTCATTTGTGCTGGGAATTTCTATTTCCGGAGCGTTACTATAGTATTCCAAGAAGCGGTTAAATTCCATTGACACCACGCGCTTTATCAGATCTTCCTTTGAAAGCCATTCCAGTTTACGATAGATTCCGGGTAGGAAGGATTCAATTTCTTCATCGTTTACTTTTACCTTTTCTATGTCATCTATCAATTTAATCAATTGCTGCTCGCAAATTTGTTTACCACTGGGCATCTCACCCATGATAAATTTTTTGTTGATGATTCGTTCTATCTCACGCATCTTGCCTTTTTCGCGCAGGTTGATGATGGCAATAGAAATACCTGTTTTTCCGGCACGTCCTGTACGACCACTACGATGAGTATAGCTTTCTATATCATCGGGCAAGCCATAATTAATGACATGAGTAAGGTCATTTACATCTAGGCCACGGGCTGCTACGTCGGTAGCAACTAAAAGCTGTAAATGGCGTTGGCGGAATTTTTGCATCACTAAGTCGCGCTGGGCTTGTGAGAGCTCACCGTGCAAAGAGTCTGCGTTATAACCGTCTTGTATTAATTTATCTGCAATTTCCTGAGTTTCTTTACGGGTACGACAGAAAATGATGCCATAAATCTGTGGATAATAATCCGCGATACGTTTCAATGCGGCATATTTGTCTTTAGCGTGTACTAAATAGGCTATGTGATTGACGTTTTTACTGCCCTCATTTTTGGTACCGATAGTGATTTCTTTTGCGTCATGCAGATATTTTTTGGCGATGCGTGAGATTTCCGGACTCATGGTAGCCGAGAACATCAAGGTATTCCGATCTTCAGGAACTTTTTCAAGGATAGCATTTATGCTATCAGTAAATCCCATATTCAGCATTTCATCGGCTTCGTCCATTACTACATCTGTAATTGTTTCTAGTTTGGCAACCTTTCTTTCTATTAGATCAATCAGTCGTCCGGGAGTAGCCACAATAATATGTACGCCTGTTTTCAACATGCGTATTTGGCTTTCGATGGATGAACCACCATATACGGGAAGGATTTTCAGCCCGTCAATGTACTTGGAGTAATCGTTCAGATCGCCTGCAATCTGCAAGCACAATTCGCGTGTGGGGCATAAAATTAGTGCTTGAGGTGCACGGTGTTTTACGTCAACTTTTTGGATAAGCGGCAGACCAAATGCGGCTGTTTTTCCAGTCCCTGTTTGTGCTAGGGCTACTACATCGTTGCCGTTTCCCAATAAATACGGTATTACTTCTTCTTGTACCGGCATGGGATTCTCATATCCCATTTCTTTAATCGCTTTTAGTATTTCCGGGGAAACGCCTAACTCTTCAAATGTCTTCATTTATTTTCAAATATCTAATTCGCTGCAAAGATACGGATAATCATGGGATTATATGGTGCTTATGCAATATTTGTTTTTATCAGTAGTGTATTTTTAGGGAATATTGGCTAAAGCGTGTCGGGAAGTGATAAGAAAATTTTAGGTATAAGGTGAAAATACTCTGCCGGTATGGCAATTGAAATGCTTTATCGGTCAGAGTATCCGGATTAAAGATATGAGAATTTTATGGTATCAGAGTGTTTGTATATGTGGCTGTTTATATTATTCACCTTCTTCTCTATATTCTAAAATATCTCCGGGCTGGCAATTTAGTTCCCTGCAAATAGCCTCAAGGGTAGAGAAACGGATGGCTTTCGCTTTCCCGGTTTTCAATATGGAAAGGTTAGCAGGAGTCAGGTCTATCTTCTCGGCTAAATCTCCCAGCGAAATTTTTCGTTTCGCCATCATTACGTCTAAATTTACTATAATTGGCATAGATCAATTCATTTTGGGTTTATTCGGGTTCTCATCTACTGCGCGCCACCAAAGGGTGTGGCGTTGCGTCAGTTTCTTAAAGGCATACAGACAGAAGCAAGTCCATCCAATGTTGATCGATATCCTCACTATTTTGTTGTCCAACAATGGATGTAACACAAGGAAATAGATGAATGAACTTACAAACAGAGTAGCTATCAGGCAAAGTATCAAATAAAAGATGCTTTTTCTTTTTGAGGGGAAAGTATTTTTTTCTTTCATGGCATTTTTCTTAAATGGTTAAATCCTGTTCTTCTTTCATTTTTGCCCCGATAGCAAATATCTCGGCAAAAAGAATGGGAATTATCACAGCTACCCAGTCGGGAGAATAACCGGCGTAGCTGATGATTTTGTAGCCCGGCAGACTGATTTGCTCAACTGCTGCGTTTCCTACAATCCATTCGTCAACAGCTATGAGGATTTCCAAGCTTGCACTGGTGTATGCAAACCAACGGAGGCGCCGTACATTGGCAGATGTAAATACTTCGCGGCGTGAGATGGAAATGAGCAACCGGATCAATGAGCAGAAACCGATGAGAAAAAGGAATATTCCGGGTATGGCAAGTCCCATGACAAGGATGTGCCAGGCCGATGGCTTGGCATACGTTTCTATTTCAGTCACTGTGTAGGGGAGTGTCCAGTCCACGCGGTTGTTGCTCAGTGAATCGACAGTAGTTTCAGGTAACGGCTCTACATTCAGTTTGACTGAGGTTGCATGATGGGGTATAATGTGGCGTCCAGGCTCATATATTTCCATTGCACTGTTATGTCCATCTTCAAATCCTTTCTTGAAATCTCTCCAATTTTCATCCAATCCTCCAAAGAAGTTTGCAATGATGGCTATAATGGCTATGACACCTAATATTCTGAACTTGTTCATAGTCTGCTCTGTTTTTTTAAATGGTTAAATCTTGTTCTTCTTTCATCTTCAGTCCGATGGCAAATACTTCGGCTACCAGCAATGAAATGAATCCCAGAATGAGAGTCGCATCGGAAAAAGCAAAGGTATAGGAGAACTCGCATCCGTTGAGTTGCAACACTTGCGAAGCTTCATAATTTCCAATCACGATGGTAGCCAGCGTGCAGATAAACAAAAGTATCAATGCCCATCCTAACTTGCGCAGAAACTTCACATTCTTCCAGCTGAAGATATCACCGCGATTGATATTTCTGATCAAATAAAAGAACTGCAACAGGCAGAAAATTCCCGCTATCACCGAAATGAATGAGGCAATCCTGTTTAGTGCATGGAAGGTATCATTTTCTTTCGTTGGCGCCTCTACCATGCTTATAATCGGTATGATAGATGCCTGTTCTCCTGTCCTGACATTGGTTACACTTCCTGTCTTTTCAAGTAGATCGGTAGGAAGGGTGCAAATCATCTTATAATCGGAAATGTGGATATCCTTTCCTTTTTCTACACTTTCGTATCCGGCTTTAAAGGCACTTGTGAAAGAATGGAACATGATGCTCACTGTCGTTGAGGTGGAAAGGAGCAAGGCGATAAGTACGCAGACGCAAAAGAGGTTGAGTTTTGTTTTCATTGTTACATTTATGCTTGTGTGTTAGTAATTTCAGAGGGTGTTCCCGGCTGTGGCAAATGTTTGTTCAGATAGAAATACATGCCGACTAGGATGATTATGGCGGCTGCCAAAAGGATGTAAGTAGGTGTGGCGCCAATCATATCAACCGTTTTTTCATTCAACTCTTCTTGGGTTGATGTAGCCATGGCAATGGTAGCCAGGGAGTTATTTAGAAAATGCCCTATCATTCCCGGTATAATGCTTCCTGTGCGGTAATAAAGCCATCCGAATACCAATCCCAGACAGAAGGCGAAAGGTACTTGCGCCGGATTGACATGGATGAGACCGAAAATGAGTGCTGACAGGAGGATTGCCATACCGGGTCTTTTTCCGGTTTGCAGGAAATGCCCTTCAATGGCTCCACGGAACAGCAACTCTTCTACCAGAGGTGCCATGACGGCAATGGCGATGATGCCGAATACATTGCGGCTCATTCCTATGAATGTGTCTTCCACTAGGTTGGGCAGTTCTATGAATTCGCTGGCTACATTGCAGATGAACATGGCTGCTATAATGAAGGGAATACTCAATAAAATGGTTTTTGCAGGTACTTCAGTCCAGCTTGTCTTGTTGAATTGAACGTATTTAAAGTAGATCAGGTGCCAGATCATGGCTATTCCTGCCAGTACCATAACGAGTCCTGTCATAGAGGCTGTATTCTTACCTACGGCATAAGCCAGATTATCATTTTCTGAAATTTCGTTCATCACTTTAATAATTCCCGCCGGAAGTCCTACCAGGAAGGTGAAAGCTAACTGATAAGCGAAGTAATAAAGTACTAATTTAATTGCGCGTCCCATAATAGAATGTTTATTGGTTTAAAATGGATTTGAATTAAGGGGTAGGACGGACTTCCGCATCCGTCCTGAGGGTATCTGTTTCTTTAAGTAAGCATCCTTGGGTTTCTCCTTGGTGCGATCAAAATCATGGTTGTTTTCATCTGGTTGTCTTTTAAATTTGGTTGATTTGTTTTTAGTTCATCAAGTGAGCAATGGCATGTTTGCATGGAACGTACCAATGGTTCATGAATAGGATAAGAAATGCTAAAATAAGGATAATTGCGCTTTTTTGTTGTGCTCTTTGGGCCAGTGGGGTGTTGACAGGAATCTTGGTCAGGACCAGTCTTCCCAAAGCTATTCCCAAAAGCATACCCAAGCCTAATCCTATTTGCGGATATAAAAATCCGACCATCATTCCTATGTACATTCCTATGGTTTGCCACAGGCTGGTCGCATTCTTATTTTGGGTTTGTGTTTCATTCAAAGTTTCCATTACTTTTTGTTTTGTGTGTCGGCCAACAAGTTTGCGTTGTTGCCTTCACGGTAAATACTTTCTTGTTTGTTATGGTTGAAAGTGCTCTCTTTGGCGTTCCATTCAGCGTAGTTGAGTTTGATTTCATAGACTCCGGGAGTTACGGTAAGCAGATAGGCCGGCTTCCACAGTTCCCGGTAAGCATCCCAGCGATAAGCTTTTTTCTCAATTACCTGACCATTTTCATCGTGTTTGTACTCATACTTCAGTTTGCGTGTCAATGTTTTGCCGTCTTCATTCAGTGTGTACACTGTTGTGTTTGTGTCGTCTTGACAATAAATGTACTTCGTGTTTCCTGTTGTTTGTGCGTGTGCTGCTGTTGTACAACTCATCATTACTACTGCAATTGCTGCTAAAACTGATTTTAATACTGACTTTTTCATTTTTACTTCGTGTTTTAATGTTTGTGTTTATTCTTTCTTGTTTCTCGATATTCATTTATCGTTTATCGATATGCAAATGTATATCTTATTTTGATACTACCTGTCTCTTATACACATCTGACGCTGCCGACGA
>ENA-OUQI01002322-OUQI01002322.1-human-gut-metagenome-genome-assembly--contig:-NODE-2322-length-9935-cov-4.299494_pt1 | contig 9935 bp, 9 predicted proteins | sample MGYA00237953_ERZ548840 | MGnify/ENA primary metagenome ERZ548840 (study PRJEB26490, sample SAMN05194690) | human gut metagenome | biome: terrestrial biome; feature: human-associated habitat; material... | reverse complement strand
TCCAAGATCAGGCACGGCTCTGTTTCACAGGAACAGCGCATAGAAAGGAACATCAAAATATGAGCCAGAACAAGAAGAAGTTCTTCGGCAAACGCAAGAATGAACAGGAGCTTGAGCAGACACAGACGCTTCCGTCGATGTCAGAAAACACTGCTGACAAGACCGTTCAGACGGAGGAAAATACTGCACCGGAAGAAGCATCCGAAAAAGCTGATGTTGACGAAAAAAACGAGAAGGCAGAGCAGTCTACTGAATCCTTTTGCAAAAGATTTAATCAAAGTAAATGCGTCCGCGTTATCATTGCAGCCGGATTGATTATTCTGCTGGTCGGCGGTTCGGTATTTGCTGTCATTCGCTCGCGCAATACCGGCACGGAGGACACACTTCCGACGACTGCAGTCGTTACCTATGGCGATATTGGCACTTATATCGAGGGCAGCGGTGAAACGGCTGCGCGCAATACGGAAGAACTTGGCTTGGGAATTGAGGGCAAAATCTCTCAGGTGCTGGTTTCCGAGGGAGATGAGGTGCATGCCGGTGATCCGCTGGTCGTTGTCGATCCAACCGGAATCCGCGAACAGCTGACAGCGGCACAGGCAGAATTCACTGCCGCGCAGAGTGAGCTGACCAACGCACAGGCAGCGATTACGCAGGCACAGAGCCGCATTGCCTCGGCACAAAGCCAGTACACCCACGGCAGCGCTACGGCACCGTTCAGCGGCAAGTTTATCGCATCAAGCACATTTGCAGCAGGGCAGAAGGTAAGTGCAGGACAGACCATCGGCCGTATGGTCAACGACAGCCAGATGCAGCTTGCTGTACAGTTTAGTTCGGAATATGCCAAAGATATCAAGGCCGGTCAGACGGCTACGATCTCTACCTCTGTCGGACAGGTTTCCGCTGTGGTTTCGTCGATTGATTCCGCTTCCGGCAAAGGTACTTTCCTTGTTGTATTGACCGTACAGAATTCTTCCGGTGCACTGGCGCAGGGAACGAGTGCTACCGCAACGATCAACAGCGACAGTGCCGGCACGATTTTCTCTTCCGGGTCGGGCACGCTGGACTACATCAAGGAGCAGGTTATCACGGCACCGATCAGCGGTGAAATCACGGCCTATAACGGCTCGAACCACACATACAGCAGCGGTGCAGTCATTATGTCGATCTCCAATGTTACAGCGCCGGATACTTCGGACGCGCGAAGCAGCCTCACGGCTGCACAGAGTACGGCTGCAGCCGCACAGGCCAAGGTGAGTGAGATTCAGACGCGCATTCTCAAGCTGCAGCAGGAGATTCTGGATGCCACGATGACGGCTTCGATCGACGGCGTTGTCACCTCACTGAACGCGGAAGAAGGGGAGGAGACCGATGGTACCGAGCCTCTGGTTGTTGTTTCCGACCTAAGCGATACCGTTGTTACGGCCGAGCTGATGACAGATGAAGTGCAGTCTGTAGAGCCTGGTCAGACGGTGACAATGAACATGTACACAATGGATGGTTCCGAGCTGCCGCTCACCGGTGTGGTTGACTCGGTTTCGCCGGAGCCGAGTCAGAACACGGGCAGTCAGGGCAGTCTGACGACTTTTAAGGCAATTATCACGGATGATTCTATCGAAGGTCAGGCGATTTCCAGCGGCATGATGGTCGATTACAAAATTGCAGTTGCCGAATCGGACAGCTGCCTGATGGTACCGACTTCCGCTATCGTTCACACGGCGGATGGCAGTACGGGTGTATTCACCAAAACGCTCATTGACAAGGACGGCAACGAAATTCCATTCGATGATACACTGCCGATTCCAGACGGCATGGAAGCACCCGAAGGCTATCAGCTGGTAGCGGTGGAAACCGGCGTTTCAGATGCGAACAATACCGAAATTTTCTGGGGCGTCGATGAAGGTGCAACGGTTTATCTGAATGCCACACCAAATACATCAAACGCGGTAACTGATGAGGAAAATACAGCATATAACAGCTGATAAGCAGTATAAAGCACGGCTTTTGTTTTAGAACAGAAACCGTGCTTTTCTTATCTCTTGTAAACTGGCATTACAAAATAATTGCAATCTGAGTATTTTAACATATTCAGATTGGACGTATAATGCGTTCATACACCAAACAACAAAGGAGTCTGAACGACATGAGCGTACAGTATAAGCTGAACAAGGAGCTGGCCCAGATGCTGAAGGGCGGCGTCATTATGGACGTAACCACACCGGAGCAGGCGAAGATTGCCGAAGCAGCAGGCGCATGTGCAGTTATGGCGCTGGAGCGCATTCCGGCTGACATCCGTGCAGCAGGCGGCGTTTCCCGCATGAGCGACCCGAAGATGATTCGCGGTATTCAGGAAGCAGTTTCCATTCCGGTTATGGCGAAGTGCCGTATCGGTCACTTTGTTGAGGCACAGGTTCTGGAAGCAATCGAGATCGACTATATTGACGAGAGTGAAGTGCTGTCTCCGGCGGACGATGTATACCACATTGATAAGACACAGTTCAAGGTTCCGTTTGTATGCGGTGCGCGTGATCTGGGTGAAGCTCTGCGCCGCATCGCTGAAGGCGCAGCAATGATCCGTACCAAAGGTGAGCCGGGCACAGGTGATGTTGTGCAGGCAGTTCGTCACATGCGCGCTATGAACGCAGAAATTCGCCGTGTGCAGAATCTGCGTGAGGATGAGCTGTTTGAGACCGCAAAGCAACTGCAGGTTCCGGTTGAACTGCTCCGAAGTGTGCATGAAAATGGCCGACTGCCGGTCGTAAACTTTGCAGCAGGCGGCGTTGCAACTCCGGCTGACGCAGCACTGATGATGCAGCTTGGCGCAGAAGGCGTATTCGTTGGTTCGGGCATCTTCAAGTCTGGCGATCCGGCAAAGCGTGCTGCAGCAATCGTAAAGGCGGTTACTAACTACACCGATGCAAAGCTGATTGCAGAACTGTCTACCGATCTGGGTGAAGCAATGGTTGGCATTAACGAGAACGAAATCGCATTGCTGATGGCAGAGCGAGGCAAGTAAAATGGCAGTTGGAATTCTGGCGCTGCAAGGCGCCTTCGCAGAGCATGCCGCAGTGCTGGATAAACTCGGCGTACCGCACTTCGAAATTCGCCAGAAGCGCGATCTGGATCAGCCGATGAATGGTTTGATTATTCCGGGTGGCGAAAGCACAGTAATGAATAAACTCTTGCGCGAGCTGGATTTGTATGATACGCTACGTGAGCGGATTCAAAGCGGACTTCCTGTATTCGGAACCTGTGCCGGTCTGATTCTGCTGGCTAAGCAGATTGATGGTGGCATACCATGCTTCAGTGTGATGGATATCCGCGTAAAGCGTAATGCCTATGGCAGACAGCTTGGCAGTTTTTTCACGGATGATCGGTTTGGCGGTAGCGAGAGAATACCGATGACATTCATTCGCGCACCATATATTGAGAGCGTAGGAAATAATGTCGAGGTGCTATCCATTGTTGACAGTAATATTGTTGCTGCACAGCAGGATAATATGCTCGTTACCGCATTTCATCCGGAATTAGATGAGGATTTGACGGTGCATCAGCATTTTATTCGGATGGTTGAGCAGTTTCGGTTGATGAATGCGGGATAACTAAAATAAGCGGCTCTGTAAGAGCCGCTTACAGTCTGTCGAAAAACCCAGTTGCCCATTAAGCGGCAACTGGGTTTCTATCACATATACAACAGAAAATAGACAGGTCCTTAGGACTCCATTGCTACTGCAATGTGTGACGGAAATGTGTGACGGAGCCGGATCCGATGCTGAGTATGCTGGAATGGCTGTGCACAGAGCTCATGGAGGTCGAGGTGGACCAGCAGCTAGGAGCAGAGAAAAGTCAGCGCATTGTCAGCATGGTGGTACTTATCGTGTGCGGTGTGGATGAAAACGGCCATAGGGATATCATTGCCGTTGAATCTATGGCCGAAGAATCCGGAAGCTCCTATGGAGTGCTGTTTCAGAATCTGGAGGACCGTGGTCTGTCCACGCCCAGGCTTATCATTTCAGGTGCACACGCCGGACTGGTTTCGACAATTCGTGAATCCTTTCCCGACGCCTCATAGCAGCGCTGCAAGGTGCATTTCATGCGGAATATTCTGGCCTATGTGCCGCAGAAAGAGAAGAAATTCTAATCGTATTCGTGAAGCAAGGCGACGTTCCGGTGTTTCAACGCTTAAAATTGCTTCGGCGCTCGGTATCTGCCGTGATACGGTCTATCGCTGGGAACGTGGCGAAACATTGTTTTCGTCCAGCGTCCTGTTGAATTTGGGGTACATTTTTGGTGTAACTTGTGATTGTCTGGTATGTCGTAGCGATGACCCGTATAAAACAGTTGACGAGGTAGACATTCGTAGTGTAGAATCTAATTTAGACATAGGAATCTAATTATACAAAATAAAGATTTTGTATAATCAACAAACCATCTATCTAATAACAATTAATAATTAACTGTTTTCATCCTATTTTCTCCAGATACTCTATCATATCAGCCACCGCACGATCATTATTAGAACTTACCATCACATTTACATTTCGCAGCACTTCCGGCTCTGCATTGGCCGGTGCAAACGAAATCTGAGCTTCTTGCAGCATGGATTCATCATTGTAGCTGTCGCCAATAGCAAACACACGTTCAACGTCCGGTAAGTATTCAACAATACTTTGTAGAGCCGAACCCTTATTCACACCCGCGGCTGTGATTTCACAGAATGTCGGCATGCTGGATGTCACATCAAATACATGCGGATACCGAATCAGTAAATCCTGCGTCAGTGCGGTGATTGGTGCCGGTTCACCGGTAAAATTGACCGTACACCAGTCCGCAGTTGCGCTTTTTGCAAACTGCTCATTAGAAAGCATCTGATAATCTAAATGCAGCTTGCGCATGTGCTGCAGCGTGTGATCGCTTATTTGACGAATCAGCGTTGTTTCGGCGGTAAAAATCTCGCATCCAAATTGTGAATTATTTAACAATACATACTCGATCATTTCTTTCGTCTCGTACGGCATACCGGAGCAATGCAAAATCTGGCGATTTTCATCGCAAATCAATGAACCATTCATCACACTGTATGGCGCATTGACCGGCAACTGAGCTATATATGTGCCAATAGCATGAGGAGAACGGCCGGTCGCAAGCGACAGCCGTCCTCCCTGTTTCGTAAAATATTGTAATGCACGCAGATTTTCTGCCGGAATTTGCTTTGAATCATCGAGCAGCGTACCATCCATATCGCAGGCCAGCAGCATACCCTTAAACTTTTTCATTGCATACGCTCCAATTTATCAAGAACTTCAGTAAAATATTGTGGCAGCGATGCCGAAAATTCCATCCGCTCCCCTGTTCTCGGGTGCGTGAGCGTCAGCTTCGCTGCATGCAGACATTGACCGCCGATATTGGAAAATCGGTCTTTTTTCAGTCCGTACACCGGATCACCGATAATCGGATGACCAATAGACGCCATATGCACACGAATCTGGTGCGTACGTCCGGTCTCGAGCTGAAACGCCATATGTGTGTAGCCGTTATACCGTTTGATGACAGTATAATGCGTGATTGCCTCCCGTCCGCCTTCCACGATTGCCATTTTTTTTCGATCAGTCTTGTGACGGGCAATCGGCTTATCCACCGTTCCGGTATCATCCTTGACAGAACCAACCACAATCGCTTCATAGCCGCGATATGCCGTATGCGCCGCAATCTGAGCCGCCAGACTCTGATGTGCGGCGTCATTTTTCGCCACAACGAGCAGCCCGCTGGTATCCTTATCTATACGATGCACAATGCCCGGTCGATGTTCACCGTTAATACCAGACAGGCTGTCACCACAGTGGTACATCAATGCATTAACCAACGTGCCGTCCCAGTTGCCAGCCGCAGGATGCACAACCATGCCGCGCGGCTTGTTGACCACCACAATATCCGCATCCTCATAAACGATATCCAGCGGAATATTCTCCGGCTTGAGATCGACTTCCTTTAACTCCGGAAGCTGAATCGTAACCTCCTCGCCGCCGACCAGCTTGTAATTTTTCTTGAGTGGCTGACCGTTACAGCTTACTGCCTTCTCTGACAGAAGATTCTGCGCCGCAGAGCGGGTCAGTCCTTCAATCTGCTCTGCCAGCCAGCTGTCGATACGCTTGCCGGATTGCTCTGCCGGAACTGTAAATTGTAATTCACTCATGGTTACTTCTCCGCTTCGCTTGTCTCCTTGTGCTGAAACATAAAATATAGCACAAACAGTACGCCACCTACACAAATGAAGATATCTGCCACATTAAATACCGGAAAATGAATCAGACGGAAGTCAAACATATCGACAACAAAACCGCGTGCTACACGATCAATGGCGTTGCCGAGTGCGCCTGCCGCTACCAGAATCAGCGACCAGCAGCCAAGCTGAGTCTGCAGCATATTCCTGTAAATCGCTGTGAAAATGGCAACTGTAATCACAATGGCCAATACAACAAAAATCCAGCGTGAATCAAACTGCGCGAACAGGCTGAATGCTGCACCGCGGTTCTCAATATAGGACAAGTGAAACACACCATTGATCAACGGAATGGTCTGCTGTGCCTGCAGGGATGTAAACGCCCAGTATTTCACTGCCTGATCTGCTGCGATCATCAGCAAGATTGCACAAATATAAATCGGCATCTTCTACCTCCAAAACAAAAAGGAGGAACAGAATTGCTCTGCTCCCCCTTGGATTCTTCTTTTAGCCTACAACCTTGGCACAGCGAGCACACAGACCCGGATGCTTTGCATCAGAACCAACGGTCTTAGCCTGCTTCCAGCAACGCAGGCACTTCTCACCTGCTGCGCGGGCAACAGCAATCTTCAGACCCGGCAGATTCTCGCTTGCAGCGCCCTCACCGTCACCGGCAACGACATCAAGTTCGGAAACAATGCACAGATCAGCCAGATCCTGACCACAGCCGTTCAGGAATGCAGCCTGTTCAGCGTCAGCGTAAACAGTAACGCATGCTTCCAGCGGCTTGCCGATGGTCTTAGCAGTACGCGCACCCTCGAGCGCCTTGTTTACATCATCGCGGAATGCTGTCAGCTTGTCCCACTTAGCACGATCCTCATCGCTGAAGGACAAAGCCTCGTCAGCCTGCGGCATCTCGTTATATGCTACGTTGCGAGCATCATCCTCAGCAGCATGCGGCATAGCCTGCCAGATTTCGTCTGCGGTAAAGCACAGGATCGGAGACAGCATGCGAACCAGCGCACTCAGGATACGATAGATCGTAGTCTGTGCAGAGCGGCGGCTCAGACCATCGGTCTCATCGCAGTACAGACGATCCTTGATTACATCGAGGTAGAAGTTGGACATATCAACAACACAGAAATTATGAATTGCATGGAATACGGTGTGGAATTCGTAGCTATCATATCCCTCACGAACCTTTGCAGCAAGGTCGTTCAGCTTCATCAGTGCCCACTTATCCAGCTCCGGCATATCTGCGTATGCAACAGCGTTGGTCTTAGGATCAAAGTCAAACAGGTTGCCCAGAATGTAGCGAGCCGTGTTACGGATCTTGAGGTAGTTCTGCGACAGATGCTTGAGCATGTCCTTGGAAATACGCATATCCTGACGGTAGTCAGAAGAAGCAACCCACAGACGCATTACGTCTGCGCCATACTGCTTGAGGATATCCTCCGGAGCAATACCATTGCCCAGAGACTTGGACATCTTCTGGCGTTCCTCATCAACAATCATACCGTGGGTGATAACCGTCTTGTACGGAGCCTTGCCCTGCGTAGCAATAGAAGTCAGCATCGAGGACTGGAACCAGCCGCGATACTGGTCATTGCCTTCCAGATATACGTCAACCGGGGTCTTCTGACCTTCGCGATTCTCGATAACAGCACGCCAGGAGGAACCGGAATCAAACCATACATCCATGGTGTCGGTTTCCTTGTCGAACTCGCTGCAGCCGCACTCACACTTGGTGCCTGCCGGCAGAATCTCAGCAGCCGTCATGTCGAACCATGCGTTGGAGCCCTTTTCACGGAACAGATCAGCAACGGTCTTAATCGTCTGCTCATTTACCAGCGGCTTGCCGCACTTCTTGCAGGTGAAGATCGGAATCGGAACACCCCAGACACGCTGACGGGAAATACACCAGTCGGAACGCTCACGGATCATGGAGGTCATGCGCTCCTGACCCCAGCCGGGAATCCACTTGATGTCCTCACAAGCCTTGACTGCGTCATCCTTGAGCGCATCAACAGAGCAGAACCACTGCTCGGTGGTACGGAAGATGATCGGGTTTTTGCAGCGCCAGCAATGCGGATAGCTGTGCACGATGTCCTCGGTTGCGAGAAGTGCGCCGCAGTCATCCAGATCCTTGAGGATAACCTCGTTGGAATCGTCAACGAACATACCCTCGTACTTGCCGGATTCGGCGGTGTGACGGCCCTTGCCGTCAACCGGAACGATAATCGGGATGTTGTACCTCTGGCAAACGATAAAGTCATCAGCACCAAAGCCCGGAGCGGTATGAACACAGCCGGTACCGGCATCGAGCGTTACATGGTCACCGGTGATAACCAGAGAATCACGGTCGAACAGCGGGTGCTTGGTCTTGATCAGCTCCAGATCAGAGCCGAGAACGGTTGCGAGAACTTCCCAGCTGTCAATGCCGGCAGTCTTCATAACAGAAGCAACCAGTTCCTTAGCCAGAACATAAATCTCGCCGTTCGGAACCTTAACGAAATCGTACTCGAAGTTCGGGTTCAGAGAAATTGCAAGGTTGCCCGGAATGGTCCAGGTAGTGGTGGTCCAAATTACGAAATATACATTCTCCTTGGTACCAAGCAGCTTGGTGATAACACCCTTGTCATCGGTTACAGCGAACTTTACAAAGATAGACTTACACGGAACATCCTTGTACTCAATCTCTGCCTCAGCCAGTGCGGTCTCGTCGTGCGGGCACCAGTAAACCGGCTTCTGACCCTTGTAGATGTAACCCTTCTTAGCCATCTCGCCGAAAATCTCAATCTGAGCAGCCTCGTAATCGTGGGTCAGGGTCAGGTACGGACGATCCCAGTCGCCGATAACGCCCAAACGCTTAAACTGGGTACGCTGGGTATTGACATGATTGTGTGCGAACTCTTCACACTTGGAGCGGAACTCCGCAGTGGAAACCTTGCTGCGATCCATGCCGTAAGCCTTGATTGCCTGACGCTCAATCGGAAGGCCATGGGTATCCCAGCCCGGAATGTACGGAGCCTGATAACCCATCATATTGCGCGAACGCAGAATAAAATCCTTGAGGATCTTATTCAGTGCATGACCCATATGCAGATTGCCGTTTGCATACGGAGGGCCGTCGTGCAGAACGAAAAGCGGCTTGCCTTCGTTCTTCTTCATCAGTTCATGGTAGAGGTCGTTCTTCTCCCAGTTTTCCAGAAAACCCGGCTCGCGCTTCGGCAGACCGGCACGCATCGGGAATTCGGTTTTGGGCAAATTGATCGTATTGTTGTAATCCTGCTGCATTGTGCAGTATTCAGTCCTTTCGCTTATTTACTTAACGTCCTTCGGGTCGTATTCAGTGCCGAACTGCAGTTCGCCGAAGTCGAATTTACGCGTTGCATCTTCCACTGGTGCATCGCCCTTCCCAGTCGCATTTGTGTTCTTTGCATCTTCAGTCTGCTGTACCGGAGCGAGGTTTTCGCCCTTCGCCAACTCTGCCAATGCTCTTGCCTGCGACTGATACAGCTTTGCTACATGAGCGATAAACTCAGCAGTGTTCTTGCGGGCAGTCTCCAGTTTCTGTTCCTCGGTGTTGATTTCCGCCTGGGTGTCTTTCACCTTGTTGGCGGTTTCATCCTTCGCAGAAGCAATGATCTCCTCTGCTTCCTTCTTCGCCTTGTCAATTGTCTCCTGTGCAATCGACTGAGCGGTCAGTAGGGTACGG
>ENA-OUQI01002317-OUQI01002317.1-human-gut-metagenome-genome-assembly--contig:-NODE-2317-length-9957-cov-3.916986_pt1 | contig 9957 bp, 8 predicted proteins | sample MGYA00237953_ERZ548840 | MGnify/ENA primary metagenome ERZ548840 (study PRJEB26490, sample SAMN05194690) | human gut metagenome | biome: terrestrial biome; feature: human-associated habitat; material... | reverse complement strand
TGGCTGAATTTGTCATGCGTATCAGTGCTGCACTGATCCTTCCCCATTTTATCGGGCAGGACGGTATTTTCTTTGCGGAGATTGCAGCATGGAGCGGAGCTACTGTGATTTTATGTATCAGCTATTATGTGCGGATGCATAAATATCATTAAGGCAAAATATATGATACGGAAAATAAAAAAAGAGACATATGTCTTTTGACAAAAAAACAAATATAAAAAAATATACTAAAAAACACTTGAAAAAATATCCTTTTTGTACGAAAATGAAAATAAATATAGAAAAAGGGACATGTGTCCTGTTTTAAAAGTGAGACATATGTCATTGTAGAGATAACAAAGCCAATTTCAAAAAAGGAGGAAAAATAATATGAAGAAAAGAATTGCAGCTATGGTTCTTGCAGGTGCAATGGCACTTTCCCTTGCACCAGCTTACGGAGTGACAGAGGTGAAGGCTGAGGCTGGAGATATGAAGATCGCCATGGTAACTGACTCCGGTGATATTACAGACCAGAGCTTTAACCAGACCACTTACGAGGCATGTAAGGCGTGGTCCGAAGAGAATGGTTCTGAGTTCAACTATTATAAACCAGAGAGCGACTCTGATGAGGCACGTAACGCAAGTGTTGACCAGGCTGTAGCAGATGGAGCTAACGTGATCGTACTTCCGGGATATATGTTCGCAGCTACTATCGTAGAGCAGTCTGAGATGTATCCGGACGTGAAGTTTATTGCACCAGACGTAAGTGCAGGCGATATCTGTGAGAAAGGTGTTGGCGAAGGATACACCTACAATCCGGATGATTATGAAGTGACCGATTACTACAATGCAGACAATGTTTACTGCTGTACTTATCAGGAAGAGATCTCCGGATACATGGCTGGATATGCAGCTGTGAAGCTTGGATACAAGCATCTTGGATTCCTCGGCGGTATGTCTGTACCGGCTGTTACCCGTTTTGGATATGGATATGTTCAGGGCGTGGACGAAGCAGCCAAAGAGCTTGGAATCACAAGTGACGTTGAGCTTGAGTATGTATGCGGCGGACAGTTCTACGGCGATGCAGACATCACAGCTTACATGGATACCTGGTACGGAAGCAAGGGCGTTGAAGTTGTATTCGCATGCGGCGGTGGAATCTACACATCTGCAGCAGAAGCAGCAGCAAAGGTTGACGGCAAGGTAATCGGTGTTGACTCTGACCAGTCCGGAATCATCGGCGAGGACATCACTGTTACATCCGCTATGAAGGGTCTTGCACCGACAGTAAAGACTGCACTTGATGCGATCAAGGATGGCAATTGGGAATCTGATTACGCTGGAAAGATCGACAATCTTGGTCTTGTATCTGAGAACCCGGAAGACAACTATGTACAGCTCCCAATGGAGACAACCCAGTGGGATGACAATTTCACTGTAGATGATTACAAAGATCTTGTAAAGAAATTATACAATGGCGAGATTGAAGTAAGCAGCGACATCACAGCAATGCCAGAGACTGAGATAACAGTAAATGATTACGGCAGCATCAAATAAGACAACCAACTACTCCGCATAGTAAATGCAATTATAAATCACGGGTAGGGTTCCGACAGGAAAGCAGACTGGTCTTAACATGAAGAATGGCCATGCAGTGATAAAAAGGGGAGTGAGCAGTGGCCACTTCCCTTTTTTGCGTAAGTGCCGTCATAACAAGACTTATATTACTGTTCGCTCGAGAGGGGTTTGTGAATGAAGTGATCAGTAACCGTTTTATCACTTGTGCGTTCTGTTTGTGAATCTGCCATGAAAAAAGGAGAAAGCGAAGATGAGTGAATATGCAATTGAAATGCTGGGAATAACCAAGCGTTTTCCCGGAATCATCGCAAATGATAATATCACACTTCAGTTGAAAAAAGGTGAAATCCACGCTCTGCTTGGCGAAAATGGAGCAGGTAAATCCACTCTGATGAGTGTTCTGTTCGGCCTGTATCAGCCGGAAGAGGGCGAGATCCACAAAGATGGAAAGAAAGTTGAGATCAAAGATCCAAACGATGCAAATGACCTGGGCATTGGAATGGTACATCAGCATTTCAAATTGGTAGAATGCTTCAGCGTTCTGGATAATATTATCCTTGGTGTTGAGACCACAAAAAACGGTTTCCTTCAGAAAGAGGGCGCGCGTAAAAAGGTTATGGCCCTTTCCGAAAAATATGGTCTTTCTGTAGATCCGGATGCCATTATCGAGGATACCACAGTAGGTATGCAGCAGAGAACCGAGATCCTGAAAATGCTTTACCGTGACAACGAGATCCTGATCTTTGATGAGCCTACCGCAGTACTTACTCCGCAGGAAATCCAGGAGCTTATGCAGATCATGAAAAATCTGGCAGCCGAGGGCAAAAGCATTCTGTTCATTACCCACAAGCTTGGTGAGATCATGCAGGTTGCAGACCGCTGTACCGTTCTTCGTAAGGGAAAATGCATCGGAACCGTAGACATCAGGGATACCAACCCGGAGAAGCTTTCCGCCATGATGGTTGGACGAGACGTAAACTTCGTTGTAGAGAAAGAAGAAGCAAAGCCCGGTGAAGTTGTTCTGGATATCAAGGATATGGTGGTTGCTTCCAAGCATCATAAGAATAACGCAGTCAACGGCGTTTCTCTTCAGGTCCACAGAGGTGAGATCGTATGTATCGCCGGAATCGACGGAAATGGCCAGACCGAATTTGTTTACGGACTTTCCGGTCTGGAGCCACTGAAGAGCGGCACCATTACTATGAATGGAAAAGACATTACTCACATGCCAATCCGTGAGCGCCTTACCTCCGGCATGAGCCATATCCCGGAAGACCGTCACAAACACGGCCTGGTACTTGATTATTCCCTGGAAGACAACATCGTCCTTCAGAGATATTTCGAACCACAGTTTACCAATAAATTGGGCTTTTTGAAACGCAAAGAGATCCGCAAATATGCCAACCGCCTGATTGAGCAGTACGATATCCGCTCCGGTCAGGGTGCCATCACCAAGGCGAGATCCATGTCTGGCGGAAATCAGCAGAAAGCAATCATTGCCCGTGAGATCGACAAGAATCCGGAGCTTTTGATCGCAGTTCAGCCTACCCGTGGTCTGGATGTTGGAGCAATCGAGCATGTTCACAAACAGCTGGTACAGGCAAGAGATGCAGGGAAAGGCGTTCTTCTGATCAGTCTGGAGCTGGATGAGGTTATGAATGTATCAGACCGGATTCTTGTAATGTACGAAGGAGAAATCGTAGGAGAATTTGATCCGAAGAAAGTAACCGTAGAGGAACTTGGCCTTTATATGGCAGGATCGAAGAGAAAGGAGACGAAGAGCAATGAATAATGAATCCAAAAAGAAAGAAAGCATTCTGAGAAACAATGCGGTTCAGACCATCATTGCCTCTCTTTTATGCATTGTGATCGGTCTTCTCATCGGTTATCTGGTACTTCTTATTATCAATCCTGCAGGAGCTGCGGGTGCGATTACTGCAATTATCAAGAATTATTTTTACTATCCAAGCCAGAAGGCTATGATGAAGTATATGGGAACCACACTGGTAAAGGCTTCCGCACTTCTGATGTGTTCCCTGTCCGTTCTGTTTGCTTACAAGGTTGGACTTTTTAACATTGGAGCAGCAGGACAGTATGTAGTTGGAGCCGGAGCTTCTCTGTATTTTGCGTTGAAACTTGACATGCCCTGGTATGTATGCATGATCGCAGCAATCGTGATCGCAGCCCTAGTAGGCGGCATCTCCGGTGCACTGAAGGCTTACTTCAATGTAAACGAGGTTATTTCCTGTATCATGCTGAACTGGATTTCCCTGTATGTGGTGAATATGCTTCTTACCCAGGTGAAATCCGAGTCTACTCCATACACTGTAGATCTTTCCAGCGGCAATAAGAGTGCTCTTCTTCCCAACTGTGGACTGGACGAGATCTTTTCCGGAAACAAATTCGTATCCATCGGTCTTATTATTTCTGTGGTAATGGCAATCGTAGTGTGGGTACTTCTGGAAAAAACAAAATTCGGTTTTGAGCTTCGCGCAACAGGTATGAACAAAAATGCTGCAAAATACTGCGGCATGAAAGAGAAGAGAAATACCATTGTAACCATGATGATCGCTGGCGGTCTTGCAGGACTTGGTGCAGCTGTTTTCTATCTCAGCGGAATTGAGACCTGGATGGTTCAGCAGACAACCGTTCCGGGCATGGGCTTTAATGGAATCGCAGCAGCCTTCCTTGGCGGCCTTCATCCCATCGGAGCAATTTTTTCCTCTTATTTTATCCAGCACATTACAAGTGGTGGAAGCTATGTGGATAAGACCATGTATTGTGCACAGATCTCTGATCTGATCTCCGCGTTTATCATCTATCTGTGTGGATTTGTATTCTTCTTCAAACTCTGGTTAAACCGTTATCTCGACAGGAGAGATGAGAAAAAAGCTGCAAAAGGAGGAGAAAAATAATGTTATTATTGATTCAGTATACATTAATATTTGCTTCTGTATTGATTCTCGTAGCACTTGGCGGCTGTTTTTCCGAGCACAGCGGTGTCATCAACATTGGTCTTGAGGGAATTATGGTTATGGGTGCACTTGGCGGTGCCCTGATGATGAAATATCTTCCGGATTCCGCTCCGGCACCAGTTGTGATCCTTCTGGTGGTTCTGGCCAGTGTACTTGTGGGAATGATATTTTCCCTGCTCCTTGGTGTGGCTGCCATTCATTTCAATGCAGACCAGACACTGGTTGGTACGGCCCTGAATCTTCTTGGACCGGCTGCAGCTGTTGTTATCGTAAGAGCCATCAACATGGCAGAAAACCCAGACAACGTTTCTTCCACAGTTGCCTACAAGGTGGCTAAGAAAGCGTTTCTGATAAGAATTGGAAAATTTGAATTCAGCTGGTTCATGCTTTTTGCACTGCTGATCCTCCTTGCTTCTTATGTGGTACTTTATAAGACCAGATTTGGACTTCGTCTGATGGCATGTGGTGAGCATCCACAGGCAGCCGATTCGGTAGGTATCAATGTTTTTAAAATGCGTTACGCAGGCGTTTTGATCTCCGGCGCACTTGGCGGTCTTGGAGGACTGGTTTATATTACTGCCGGTGTAAGTGAGTGGAAATTTGAGAACGGAGTTGCCGGCTTTGGTTTCCTTGCCCTTGCTGTTATGATCTTCGGACAGTGGAAGCCGGTAAACATCGGACTGGCAGCTCTTCTGTTCGGCCTTTTCCGTGCGCTGTCAAACGTATACACAGGATTTGATGCGCTGGTAGCCTTGAAGCTTCCCAGCACATTATACAACATGTTCCCATATATTATTTCCCTGATCGTTCTGGTGTTTGTATCCAAGAACTCCAGGGCGCCGAAGGCGGAAGGTATTCCGTACGATAAAGGACAGAGGTGACACTATGAAAAACTATTCTGAAGATGCCAGCAGGCAGTATCATATCCAGGTTGCAAAGGGGGAAGTTGGCCGGTATGTGATCATGCCGGGAGACCCGAAAAGGTGTGTGAAAATTGCCCAGTATTTTGACAACCCGGTTCTCATTGCAGACAACAGAGAATATATCACATATACAGGAACCTTGGACGGCGTGAAAGTCAGCGTGACATCCACCGGAATCGGCGGACCGTCTGCCTCCATTGCTATGGAAGAGCTTTCCCGGTGCGGCGCAGATACTTTTGTCCGCATTGGAACCTGCGGCGGTATGCAGCCTGAGGTAAAAAGCGGAGATATCGTAATTGCCACAGGTGCCATCCGTATGGAGGGAACCAGCCGGGAATATGCCCCCATAGAGTATCCGGCAGTAGCTAATCTGGACGTGACAAACGCCCTTGTGGCAGCTGCGAAAGAAAAAGGACTTTCCTGTCATACAGGTGTTGTCCAGTGCAAAGACGCTTTTTACGGACAGCATGAGCCTGAAGCAATGCCAGTTGGTTATGAGCTGCTCAACAAATGGGAGGCCTGGAAGAAAATGGGCTGTCTTGCTTCCGAGATGGAATCTGCAGCGCTTTTTATTGCAGCTGGCAAGCTTCGTGCCAGAGCTGGCTCCTGTTTCCTGGTGCTTGCAAATCAGGAAAGAGAGAAGCTGGGACTGGATAATCCGGTTGTGCATGATACAGATATGGCAATCCAGGTGGCTGTTGAAGCTGTGAGAAAGCTGATCCGGGAAGATTCGTCGAATTAAGACCGTGACATCGCAATCTGCACGCCCCACTTTGCGGTATATTTTGCCTGAATTCGGTTGCCGTAGCCCATTGTGACGAACATCTTGCAGTTACTTCATATTCGATTTACTAGACAATCAAATAAAGAACAGATATGAATCCTGCCAGTAAATTGCGATACAGTAATTTCGGGCAATATAAAGAGACAATAGAAATGAGGAAAATAAATGGACGTAAAAGAGATTTTAAAACATGTGGATCATACCCTTCTTCTCCAGCCATCTACCTGGGAAGAAATCAAACAGATTTGTGACGATGCGATGGAATACGGAACTGCATCCGTATGCATTCCGCCAAGCTATGTAAAACAGGCAGCAGAATACATGAATGGAAAAATGGCAGTGTGCACGGTTATCGGTTTCCCAAATGGCTACATGACAACAGCAACCAAGGAATTTGAAACAAAAGATGCTCTTGTAAATGGTGCTTCCGAAATCGATATGGTAATCAATATCGGCTGGCTGAAAGATCAGAAATATGACCTGATTGAGAACGAGATCCGCACCTTAAAAGCTGCATGCGGTGACAAAATCCTGAAAGTTATCATTGAAACCTGCTTCCTCACAGACGAGGAAAAAATTAAAATGTGCCAGATCGTAACAGCAGCAGGCGCAGATTATATTAAGACCTCTACCGGCTTTGGCGGTGCAGGTGCAACCTTTGCAGACATTGAGCTTTTCTCCAGACATATCGGACCAAATGTAAAGATGAAAGCAGCAGGCGGAATTTCTTCCCTGGAGGATGCAGAGAAGTTCCTTGCACTTGGTGCAGACCGACTGGGAACCAGCCGAATTATAAAAATTGTAAAAAACGAGAAAGCCACAGGATATTGATCTGGTCATTGATTGTAAAGGCGAACAGATGCTGTCTCCGGAATTGATCAGATTATAACGACGTTCATCGAGAAGAGCATTATGTTGTCAGAGACAATCAGAAAATGTGAATGATAAGAGAGGTGTGAAAATGGAAAAAGAGATGATTAACCAGCTGATTGATACAGCAATCCACCAGCTGAAATATTCCTATACACCATATTCCAATTTTAAAGTAGGCGCAGCCCTCCTTGCAAAAAACGGGCAGGTTTACACAGGCTGCAACATTGAAAATGCCGGGTATACAGCCACAAACTGTGCGGAGCGTACCGCATTTTTCAAGGCAGTAAGCGAAGGGGTGAAGGATTTTCAGGCTATCTGTGTTGTCGGCGGTAAGGCTGGCGTGCTCACAGAATATGCAGCTCCCTGCGGCGTGTGCCGACAGGTCATGATGGAGTTTTGCAACCCGGAAACCTTCCAGGTCATTCTGGCGGTGGACAAAGAGCATTATGATGTGTATACACTAAAAGAACTCCTGCCGTTAGGCTTCGGACCTTCTAATCTGGCATGAAAGCTGCTGACTGGAGAATAGTATTATGAAGTATGCCGGAAAATGCCAAAAACAGAGTGATCTGGCATTGAATCCGGCAGTTATAAAGCAGCATAAAGAATTGCAGGAGAAAAAATTATGACAAACGAACAGTTAAAAGCATTACCCAAGGCAGAGCTCCACTGTCATCTGGACGGGTCTTTAAGCCGGGAGTTCATGGAGAGCCGGCTGGGAAGAAGGGTACAGCCAGAAGAGCTTAGCGTGTCCGATGACTGCACAAGCCTTGCAGAATACCTGGAGAAATTTTCGCTTCCGGGTCAGTGTATTATGGATGAAAAAGGGCTTGAGGCAGCTGGCTACGACGTACTTCGCACCATGAGCCAGGAAAATGTGCGCTATGCAGAAATCCGTTTTGCACCTCTTCTTTCCGAGACATCCGGAATGAACTGCCGTGCTGTGATCGAGGCGGTATTAAAAGGCCTTGAGCGGGGCAGAGCAGACTTTGGAACGGAGTTTGGTGTGATTACCTGTGCCATGCGTCATCACAGCCAGGAGGACAACAGCCGGATGATAAAAACAGCCCGTGAATATCTGGGATATGGTGTGTGTGCGGCGGATCTGGCAGGTGCGGAAGCAGCATATCCCATGGCACAGTTTATGGAGCTTTTTCAGAACACCCGTAAGCTGGAGATGCCCTTTACCCTTCATGCAGGAGAGTGTGGAAGCGTACAGAACATTGTGGATGCTGTAAAAGCGGGAGCTGGCAGGATCGGACATGGAATCGCCATGCGAGGTCATTATAATATTCAAAAAGAGCTGGCTGACAGAGGCATTGGAATTGAAATGTGTCCCATCAGCAATCTTCAGACAAAAGCAGTAAACAGTCCGTCAGAATATCCCATCCGGGAATTTCTGAACACAGGATTGAAGGTTTCCATCAACACGGACAACCGTACAGTGAGCAACACAAGCCTTACCAAAGAGCTTCAGTTCATTCAGGACACGTATGGCATTCAGGAGGAAGAGATACGGCTGATGATGAAGAATGCAGTGGATACGGCATTTGCCACCGATGAGGTGAAAGCGAGATTGTATTCTGAACTGGGAATAAAAGGATAAAATATTGGAAACGAGGGATTTTATTTTGAAAAAATATGAAAGGATTTTCGTGATCGTTCTGGATTCTCTGGGAATCGGTGCCATGCCGGATTCAGAGAAATTTGGGGATGTGGGAGTGGATACATTCGGACATATTCTGGATAAAATGGGCTCCCTGGAAATACCAAATCTTAAGAAGCTTGGAATGTTAAATCTTCATCCGGCAGGAAATATGCAAGGTGTGGAGAAGCCGATTGGACGTTACATGCGCGTAGGCGAAGCCAGCAATGGCAAGGATACAATGACTGGTCATTGGGAAATGATGGGAATTAAGACAGAGAAGCCGTTTAAGACTTTCACAGACACTGGCTTTCCGCCGGAGCTGATCGCGGAACTGGAGAAGCGCTGCGGCAAGCGCGTGATTGGAAACAAGAGCGCCAGCGGAACGGAGATCATTGAAGAGCTTGGGGAAGAAGAAATCAATACAGGTGCCATGATCGTGTATACTTCAGCCGACTCTGTTCTTCAGATCTGCGGAAATGAGGAAACCTTTGATCTTCAGAATTTGTACCGCTGCTGCGAGATTGCAAGAGAAATTACACTGAAGGATGAATGGCGTGTAGGCCGTGTCATCGCCAGACCATATGTTGGCAAAAAGAAAGGTGAGTTCAGGCGAACCAGTAATCGTCATGACTATGCTTTGAAGCCAACAGGTCTGACTGCATTAAATGCGTTAAAGGATAATGGCCTGGATGTGATCGGTGTAGGGAAGATCAACGATATCTTCTGCGGCGAAGGAATCACAAAGACCTATCATTCTGATAGCTCCGTACACGGCATGGAGCAGACCATCCAAATCTGCAAAGAAGACTTCAGGGGACTTTGTTTTGTGAACCTGGTTGATTTCGATGCCCTGTGGGGACACAGACGAAATGTGGAAGGCTACGGCAAAGAAATCGAGAAGTTTGACAGGAATCTGGGCGTTCTTTTGGAAGAGCTTCGGGAGGATGACCTTCTTATTCTTACCGCAGATCACGGGAATGATCCCACCTATAGCGGCACTGACCATACCAGAGAGTATGTTCCCTTCCTGGCTTATTCGAAGACTATGAAAGAGGGTGGCCCCCTTGAAAACGAGGATACTTTTTCCGTTATTGGCGCATCAGTGGCAGATAATTTTGACGTGAAAATGCCGGAAGGAACTATCGGACATTCCATTCTTGAGAAATTATGCTAAAATAGAAAAGTAGCTGTTGGATG
>ENA-OUQI01002311-OUQI01002311.1-human-gut-metagenome-genome-assembly--contig:-NODE-2311-length-9970-cov-4.115582_pt1 | contig 9970 bp, 6 predicted proteins | sample MGYA00237953_ERZ548840 | MGnify/ENA primary metagenome ERZ548840 (study PRJEB26490, sample SAMN05194690) | human gut metagenome | biome: terrestrial biome; feature: human-associated habitat; material... | reverse complement strand
TCGTCTGTGATCAGTATCTCGTCTGCCATTTTATCTAACCCCAGAGCTTCTATCTTGGCTCGCTGTACTTTTGGTGTTCCATCGATCAAGATCCCAATACTTCGCTTTTGCGTGTGTAGTTCAAAGAATAATTCTTTGACTCCTTCATACAGTGAAATCTCTGGTTTATGGTCCCTGATGGCTTCTCTGCATTTTAATAATAATTCATCCGAATACATTCCTGCATCTTTTAATACCGTTTCCAGTGGTGGCTGCCCTTTTTCCAGTGCTGCGCATAACTTATTAAAGATATTGTTCACTTCTGGAAGCATTCGTTCTACCACTCGGAAACTGCTTCGTACATAATCTTTCTCTGAGTATAATGTGTCATCCAGATCAAAGATCACCGAACCAATTCCCTCATCTAAATGATACAGATCTTTAAAATCATGAATCTCTACGATTGGTTCTTCTCTTGTATTTAAACATACACTTTTTTCAAATCTTGTGAAAATAACATTGTCATCGGCTGCATCCTCTTTGTATTCCATTGGCTCACCTAACATCATGGAGAGTGCTGCATATGGTGCATCAGCTCCTGCCTTAATCGATACGGTGTTTGCCTGATGATACCATGGTTCCATTCGGATAAAATAATCTTTGTCTGTATGTTCTTCACGAAGCATAAAGATCGTCATCCAGCCGGATGGCCTTAATTTCTTTATCACTTTCTTTGCTTCTTCTACGATCTTGTGATCTCTTACAACTCTGTATCTTGCACTTTCTTTTCCCTCGACTTCTTCCTTTGCCCTTGGTGTGATGTAAACCGGGCTTCCGTCTAGATTGCAGAATACGTCGATCTCATACATCTTCCCATTTAAAAATGGACGTATCGTGTAATTCGCGTATTTTGATGCATGAAAACTTAATTCTTGTTCATCATGGATCATGATGCTTTTCTCCAGATTATCCATCTCATCCAATACTGCAAACATTGCTGGGAATCCTTGTGTATAGTCATTGGCACTGCTTACGACCTGTGGTGCGTTAAGACCACATTCTTCAAAGAAACGAGCTGTCCAGCGTTTGTTGCTGCACAGCAGAGCTAATTCTTCATTTGCAATGAGAACTTCTGTTCCAACAGCTTCAAATTCGCTGGCTCTTTGTGACAGGATAAAGACGTCTTCTTCTGTTCTTGGAATGAGCAGAGCGATCTTCTCCTGTTTACAGATATGTAAAAGTTCTGTGACATAACCTTCTTCCCCTGGCTGTGAAACCTGATAGTGCTTATGGCAGCGATATAATGCTGGTGCTTCCAGTGAATGATCACAGCCGACAAATGTTACTTTCACCCCTAATCTGCCGGCAGCATAGCGGAAGGTATCGATAAATTCGACCTGATCTGCCACGCTTGAAAATAAGATCTTTAAGTGTCCTGCTTTCTTGTATTTGGAAAACTGGTCTTTCTTTGTTCCCTGAAAGGCATACATTGTCACAGATTCCTGTGCACTGATCCCTGCTCTTTTTAAGACTTTTGTAACGGTCTTTAGTATGATCTTGATATCGGTAAGAAATGAAATGCTATCCACATATTCAAGGTCAAATTCAAACTTTTCTTCCCAACTGATGGCATTTCTTCCATTCACCTGTGCAAGTCCTGTCAGTCCTGGTCTTACATCTGCACGTCGTTTCTGTCTTGCACTGTAGAAATCTATGTATTGTTTCAATAATGGTCTTGGCCCGACAAAACTCATATGTCCAAATAAGATGTTGAAGAATTCAGGTAATTCATCAAGACTCGTGGATCTTAACATCTGACCAAATCTTGGAAGACGTTCTTTGTCTGGCAACAGATCCCCATTCTCATCGACAGCATCTGTCATACTTCTGAACTTGTAGAGTGTAAATATTTCGTTATGATATCCCGGTCTTTCTTGTTTGAAGATCACGGGGCTCCCTAATTTGATCCTTACTAACAGTGCTGTGACAAGCAGGATCGGGCTTGATACAATGATACAGCACAGTGACAATATGATGTCAAAAAATCGTTTGATATATTTGTGATACATCTTTATATATACTCCGTTTACATTTTGTTCTTATCGGTCCAGTATGGATCTTATGATTCCTATGATCCGATCCATATCTTCTTTTGTATTCTTAATATCACTTGGAAGACATAATCCGCGGTCAAAGATATCTTCTGATACTGGTTTCTTATCATCTTCGTAATGAGAATAGAATTCGCACCCTTTAAATACTGGTTGTTGATGTAATGGTTTCCAGATCGGACGGCTTTCGATATTCTCTCTTTCCAAAGCTTCTATGATATCTAATGGTTTTGTCTTACTGTCTTCATCGATCGTCATGCATGATAACCAGAAATTTGGTTCACTGCATGTTTCATATGGATTCATATGCACTTGTTTATAATCCTTGAAAGCATCTTTGTATGTCTCATAGATTGCTTTTTTCTTCGCAATGTGTTCATCCAGATGCAGAAGCTGTCCTCTTCCAACTCCCGCTGTGATATTAGACATTCGGTAGTTATATCCGATCTCCTTGTGTTCATAATGTCGGACCGGTTCTTTTGCCTGTGTTGCCAGAAATGTCGCATGCTTAATGTATTCTTCATTCTCTGATGCGATCATTCCACCGCCTGATGTCGTGATGATCTTATTTCCATTGAATGAAAATCCTGCCATGACTCCGAATCTTCCTGTCTGAACTCCTTTATATGTTGCTCCCAGACTTTCTGCAGCATCTTCGATCAGTGGAACTTTATATTCTTCACAGATTGCTTTGATCTCATCTACCTTGGCTGGTGTTCCATAAAGGTGTGCAACGATCACTGCTTTTGCTTCTTTATGTTCTTCCAATGCTCTTTTCAATGCCTGTGGTGACATATTCCATGTCTCTGGTTCAGAATCCACGAATACGATCTTGCCTTTTTCGTAGGCGACTGGATTCACAGTTGCAGCAAAAGTCAGCGAAGGACATATCACGGTATCTCCTTCCCCGACTTCTAATAATTTCACCGCCAGATGCAGTGCTGCGGTTCCTGCGCTTAGTGCACTGCAGTGTGCGATTCCTGTATACGCTTCCATCTCACGTTCAAAGCCATTGACATTTGGCCCAAGTGGTGCGATCCAGTTGGTGTCAAATGCTTCCTGCACAAACTTCTGTTCTTCCCCATGCATCGTTGGTGATGCCATATATATACGTTCTTTCATGCTGTCTCATCCCCCTGTCATTTTGTCTGTTTATATGTATACTCTGGAACTAATCTTTTTACAACTTCACGAATATTCGGATCTTCGGAAAATGCCGCATGATCTAATTCAGCGATCAGTTCACTAAATTGTTCTGTCTCCATCATCCTTGGACTTCCAATGAAAATTCGTTTGTTCTTTGTCTCTTTTTTATTCTCCTCATCGATCAGAAGTTCTTCATACAGCTTCTCCCCTGGTCTTAAGCCAGTAAACTGGATTTCTATATCTTCTCCTGGTGTAAGTCCTGATAAACGGATCATATTCTTCGCAAGATCTAAGATCTTGACTGGTTCTCCCATATCAAGGATAAATATTTCCCCGCCTTCTGCGTAAGCTCCTGCTTCTAACACCAGACTGACAGCTTCTGGGATTGTCATAAAGTACCGGATGATCTCTGGATGTGTAACTGTTACCGGACCACCATTGGCAATCTGCTTCTTGAACAACGGAACGACACTTCCGTTACTTCCAAGAACATTTCCAAATCTTACAGCAACGTATTCTGTATCGTATAAGCTATTCATGTATTGAATGACCATCTCACAGATCCGCTTGGAAGCGCCCATGATATTTGTCGGTCTTACTGCCTTATCCGTGGAAATCAGTACCATTCTCTTTACGCCGCTCATTCCTGCTTCTTTGGCTATGTTAAATGTACCAAATACATTGTTCTTGATCGCATCATGCGGGCTGTCTTCCATCAATGGCACATGCTTATGTGCTGCTGCATGAAATACGATATCAGGCTTATAATCTTCGAAAATATTGTGTATTCGCAGATGGTTCTGGACAGATACGATCAATACTTTCAAATCTAGTTCTGGATGTGTTCTCTTTAATTCCATCTGAATCTCGTAGGCATTGTTCTCATAATTATCAATGATCACTAACTTCTTCGGCTGATATCTTGCAATCTGTCTGCAGATCTCACTTCCGATCGATCCGCCTCCCCCTGTGACAAATACGACTCTGTCTTTGACATAGCTCATGATTGATGGAAGATTGGCTTTCACTGGCTCTCTTCCAAGCAGATCTTCAATCTCTACTTCTCTTAGAGCAGATACTGTAACTTCACTGTTGATCAGCTGATATAAGCCCGGAAGAATACTCAGACGGCATCCTGTCTGCTTGCAGATCTCAAGGATGTCCTTGCGATCCTTGGGTTCTATTGTCGGAATTGCCAAAATGATCTCTTCAACATCAAATTTAACTGCATTGCGCAGGATCGTATTACGATTGCCAACCACTGGTATCCCAGATAAATATGTTCCTTTCTTCGCTGGATCATCATCTATGATGCAACGGATCGTTTTAGTCACATATGTACTCTTTTTGATCTCATTTAAAATGATGCTTCCTGCTTCTCCTGCTCCGATCAACATTACCGGAACTTTCTTCTTGCCAATGTCATTCACTTTGAGTGGTTCACTTCCCTGAATCAATCGGACAAGTAATCGGATAAAAAACATTCCCAACAGCAGATATACCAAATACAAGAAATAGTAACTTCTTGGTATCTCCCATTGTAACATATAAATTCCGATCAGCTGGAAAGCTGCTGCGATCACAGCTGCTTTAACGACATTAATAAAATCGGAGACTCCTGCATACTTCCATTGCGTTGAATACAATCGATATGCCATAAAGATCACAATACTGCAAAAGAGATTCAACGGCATGTATTTTGCAGCATTTTTCAAAAAAATCGATGCGATCTGTGATGGATAGAATTCAAATCGCGTTAATAATGCAAGATATGATGCTATGATCATCATTATGATATCTGAAATCCCAAGTATCATATTCCATTTTTTTCTTTGGATGATTGTTTTTAATTTCTTCATATACTTTCCCCTAACATATGCTCTCACATATTTGTTTTAAACCTATTATACCATTCCTTTTCTTAATTTCCTATATCTACTCCTGCCCATTTCCTGCTTTTTGGTAATTTTTTCTTAAAATACAGCAAAAAGAGATGGAAAAATCTATATTGTTTTGATCTTTCCATCTCTTTCTATGTCAAAATTTTATCTTTTTATACGTTGATCTCAGCTGTTAATCCAAGTACTTCTTTATTCTCTTCCAGAATTGGATTGATCACTTCAGCTACAAACTCTTCTGTCTGCTGTGGTGCACGTCCTACGAAGTTCTCTGGTTTCATGATTGACTGTAACTGCTCCATGTTCATACCAAATGCTGGGTCTGCTGCGATTCTTTCTAACAGATCGTTTGCTTTTCCTTCTTCTTTGACAACTTTTCCTGCTGCCATAGAATGTACACGGATCTTCTCATGAAGTTCCTGTCTGTCTCCACCAGCTTTTACTGCATCCATCATGATATTCTCTGTTGCCATGAATGGAAGTTCGCTTCTTAAACGGCTTTCGATAACCTTAGGGTATACAACTAATCCGTCTACAACGTTTAAGTAAAGGTCTAAGATACCATCGATCGCTAAGAATCCTTCTGGTACAGATAAACGTTTGTTGGCTGAGTCATCTAATGTTCTTTCAAACCACTGTGTAGATGCTACTAATGCTGGGTTCATGGCATCTGACATTACGTAGTTTGCTAAGGAAGCGATTCTTTCACTTCTCATTGGGTTTCTCTTATATGCCATTGCAGATGATCCGATCTGGTTCTTCTCAAATGGTTCTTCTACTTCTTTTAAGTGCTGAAGAAGTCTGATGTCGTTTGAGAACTTATGAGCAGACTGTGCGATCTGGCTTAATACGTTGATCACGCGGGAATCAACTTTTCTAGAGTATGTCTGTCCAGATACTGGCTGGCATTTGTCAAATCCCATCTTCTTGGCGATCATTCCATCGATCTTCTTGATCGTTTCGTGGTTTCCTTCGAATAACTCTAAGAAACTTGCCTGTGTTCCTGTTGTTCCTTTTGATCCTAATAATCTCATGTTAGCGATCACGTGATCAAGATCTTCTAGATCATATACGAGATCAATCAGCCAAAGGCTTGCTCTCTTACCTACTGTTGTAGGCTGTGCTGGCTGAAAATGTGTAAATCCAAGTGTTGGAAGATCTTTGTATTTCATTGCGAATTTGGATAATTCATTGATCACATTTAATAATTTTACTCTGACAAGCTTTAGTGCTTCTGTCATGATGATGATGTCTGTGTTATCACCAACATAGCAGGATGTTGCTCCTAAATGGATGATTCCTTTTGCCTTTGGACATTGTACTCCGTATGCATATACATGAGACATAACATCATGACGGACCAATTTTTCACGTTCTTTTGCTACATCGTAGTTGATGTCTTCTGCATGTGCTTTTAATTCGTCGATCTGTTCCTGTGTGATATCAAGTCCTAATTCTTTCTCTGTCTCAGCAAGTGCGATCCATAACTTTCTCCATGTCTTAAACTTCTTGTCTGGAGAAAAGATGTACTGCATCTCTTTGCTTGCATAACGTTCTGATAATGGGCTCTGGTAACGGTCGTTCATAAAAATCTCCTTATCCTTATCTTTCAAAATTTCCACGAATATCTCTTGTTGGCGGTTTCATTGGATACTCACCTGTGAAACATCCTTTACAGATCGGTAATCCCTGTACCATCTGTGAAAGTCTCTCTTCTCCTAAGTATCCTAAACTATCTGCTCCGATCACTTCACAGATCTCGTTGATCGATCTGTTATATGCGATCAGCTGTTCTCTCTCTGGAATATCAGTTCCAAAGTAACACGGATGCAAGAACGGCGGTGAGGAGATTCTTACATGAACTTCCTTTGCACCTGCCTCACGAAGCATACCTACAATACGGTCACTTGTGGTTCCACGCACGATTGAGTCATCAATCATGATGACACGCTTTCCCTTTACAGCCTCTGTAAGTACGTTCAGCTTAATGCGAACACTTGACTCGCGGCTGCTTTGCTTTGGCTTGATAAAGGTTCTGCCGACATAGCTGTTCTTTACAAATGCCATGCCATACGGAATGCCGCTCTCCATCGCATAACCCATAGCTGCGACATTACCAGACTCCGGAACACCGACAACAAGATCAGCATCAACTGGGTGATGCTTTGCAAGAGAACGTCCTGCAATCAGACGGCTCTCATATACACTTACGCCATCAATATAGGCATCTGGTCTGGCAAAATAAATATATTCAAAAATACATCTTGCATGCTGCTCCTTTGGGATACACATGCTTCGGTTTGATTCAATTCCTTTTTGTGTGATGGTGACAATCTCGCCCGGCTCTACGTCACGGACAAATTCAGCACCGATAGTGTCAAGTGCACAGCTTTCTGATGCCAGTATATAGGCATTACCACGCTTTCCGATACACAGCGGTCTAAAGCCATATGGATCTCTTGCTCCAATGAGCTTTCTCGGACTCATGACAACAAGTGAATACGCTCCCTTGATTTTTTTCATTGCCTCTGCGACAGCTGCCTGTACGGTCGGCTGTTCAACTCTGGCTCTTGCAATCATGTACGCGATAATCTCAGAATCGATTGTCGTCTGAAAGATTGCACCTGTTCTTGCAAGCTCCTGGCGCAGCTGCGGCGTATTGATCAGGTTGCCATTATGTGCCAGGCCTAGTGTTCCTTTGATGTAGTTTAATACAAGCGGCTGTGCATTCTCTCTCGTAGAACTACCTGCCGTCGAGTATCTGGTGTGGCCTACACCGATGTTTCCTTTCATTGACTCTAAGTCTTCCGGGGTAAACACCTCGTTGCACAGACCCATTCCTTTATGACTCAGTACTAGTCCTTTGGGACCGCTAGTGTCGCTTACCGCGATACCGCAGCTCTCCTGACCTCTGTGCTGCAGAGCAAAAAGACCATAATAAATAGTCGACGCTACGTCATTGCCATCCATGTCGTAAATGCCGAACACGCCGCATTCTTCATGAAGATGGTCATCTACTTCGTATTGCTGATGTATCATTTGTCTTTTCCTTCCTGTTGTTGTGACATTCTCACACAGACGAAGCCCTTTTACCATTTGCTTCGCCAGCCTAGGTTTCATGGTGCCTTTACGCTTCTTGCAGTCTTTTCTGCCAAACGCACACGAACAAATCTGCCGCATGGACACCACCCCTAATTATATATGACCGCCTGTCGAAAATCAAGATGAAATTAGCCAAATTTCATGTTTTGCTTAGTACCCGAATGTGCCCTCTAGTGATTCATCCTTTTCAATCCAGTCTGCTACCTTTACGACTCGGTAATTATCTTTATCATCACGCACATATACGGTCTCGATACCTGCATTTATGATCATTCGCTTACACATGGAGCAGCTGTTGGAATTTTTTACATATTCACCTGTATCTGCTTCTACTCCTGTCAAATATAAAGAGCTTCCGATCATCTGATCTCTTGATGCACTGATTATGGCATTTGCCTCAGCGTGAACGCTTCTGCACAATTCATAGCGCTCACCCCTTGGAATCTGAAGTTTCTGTCGGATACAAAACCCCAAATCAGTACAGTTTTTGCGTCCTCGCGGGGAACCGACATAGCCAGTAGATACCACCTCATCATTTTTTACGATAACAGCACCGTAGCGGCGTCTAAGGCAGGTTCCTCGTTGGGATACGATCTCTGCCAGATCCAGATAGTAATTGACTTTATCACGTCTCATGCAATATTACCTTCTTTCCCAGTTAACGTTAACTGTTAATGTATTCGTTTCTTACGGTTATAATACACGAAAATAAGACCGCCTGTCAACTCTGACAGACGGCCTTGAATTTTAACTATTTATACAAGACGACGATATCCGATCGGCTGCTTGTTATAGAATACATTATCTACTACGATACCTCTCTCTGCACTTGCTGCATGAACCATCATGCCGCCGCCGATATAGATTCCTACATGGCCTGAGAAGCAGATAAGATCACCTGGCTGCAGCTGCTCGTATGATACAGCCTGTCCATAGTTGATCTGTTCGCCGGAGTAGTGCGGAAGGCTGATACCGAATGCTGCGTATACATTCATGGTAAATCCAGAACAGTCAACACCGCCTCCTGGTGTCAGGTTTGTACCGCCCCATACATAATTACACTGTCCTACCCACTGCATTGCATAGTCTACGATAGACTGTCCATTACCGCTTGGAGCTGGTGCCGGTGCTGGAGTTTAAGATGGAGCGCGGTCACATGGAAACAAAGAATGCAGAGATTGCTCTGGTCAGCATCGTCCATAAGATTACGAACCTGATCACGTCCATGGACTTTATTCAGTCGGATGCCGTTAGCGATACTGTAAAAGCTGCAAAATACCGCATTTTCTTCCTCTCGGAAGACAATGAGAAAATCTCGAACGAAAACAGTTATGTGGCGGACAGTCGTGAGGAAAATGCGCAGAAGCGTATCTTCCGGATGCGGTTCACATTCAAGAATAAGAAATACGACAAGGACAAGCAATATTACCTTGTGGTTTACGACGAAGAAAGCGGTCTGGAGCAGTGGAGGCAGCCTGTCATTATGGACATTGCCTTTGCAGATGACTTTGGATTCGGATTCTGATATAGAGGAGGCAGGAATTCCGTATGGAAATGATGGATATGGCGGCAGATGATAACCGTGAAGAACTGCGCCGGAAGCTGCGCAGCAACTTTGACGGTCGGATCGTCCGCAAAGACCTGACAAAGAAAATAAAAGAAGGAGCGAATGTTCCGGTCTATGTACTGGAGTTCCTGCTGGGTCAGTATTGTAGTTCAGACGATGAGACAATC
>ENA-OUQI01002307-OUQI01002307.1-human-gut-metagenome-genome-assembly--contig:-NODE-2307-length-9987-cov-4.512082_pt1 | contig 9987 bp, 10 predicted proteins | sample MGYA00237953_ERZ548840 | MGnify/ENA primary metagenome ERZ548840 (study PRJEB26490, sample SAMN05194690) | human gut metagenome | biome: terrestrial biome; feature: human-associated habitat; material... | reverse complement strand
GCGATAACGATAAAAACTCGCAAAGCGTGTTTTTATCGTTTAAATGCATTTTGGCACGTAACTGTGAAGGTACTGAACAGTTACGTGCTTTTTATTTTCTGTGTCTTTTGATGAATCACCGGTATCAGTTCCCGATATCCTCCTCATCAAATTCCACCACCGTATAATATCCCCGGTCTGTTTCTTTAATATCTTTTACAATCCCTTTTCGTGACTGCAGTCTCTCATAACCGGGATAGTTTTTACTCATGGCAATCATTGGCTGTATCGTATAATAATATGACGTTGGCAGAGCACTTTCTGTCACATCCACTTCCTGTCCCACTGTCAGAAGTCCCTGACGTTCCATCTTAAACTCCATATTTCGCATGATAGGTCCTCCTTCCCTGTATGTCTGTTCCCATCTGTTTTTCTTCATAATCTTCCTTTCACTGTTTATCCGGTTCCGATACCTGTATTTTTCCGGTGTTATGTAACAGTGAAGGTACTGAACAGTTACGCTTTTATTATAGATTTCCCGTGAAAAAATACAAGGCCATCTCTCCGCTTTTTCTTCCATTTTCAGTATTTTTCCAAAACACCGGAGAAAAATTGTGTAAAATTTTGTCTTGCGAAACAGGAATCGCCATTATATAATGGGGTACGTGATTTGAAATGCGGTTTCCGGAATCTGTTGTTTTCGGAAGCTACAGCCAACCAAACATTCATAGAACAAAGGAGAACAAATATGGGTGGAATTTTTGGAGTTGCATCAAAAAGCAATTGTGTGTCTGATTTATTTTTTGGAACTGACTATCATTCCCATCTTGGTACACGCCGTGGTGGCATGGCAGTCTACGGCAAAGAAGGCGGATTCAACCGAGCGATCCACAATATCCAGAACGCTCCCTTCCGTACAAAATTTGAACGGGACGTGCAGGAATTAGAGGGTACTCTCGGTATCGGCTGTATCTCTGATACAGAACCGCAACCGCTTTTAGTTCAGTCTCATCTGGGAAGTTTTGCGATCACAACTGTTGGTAAGATTAATAATATGGACGAACTGGTAAAACGTTCTTTCGCCAACGGCTGCACACATTTTCTCGAAATGAGCGGCGGAGATATTAACGCTACAGAGATGGTGGCATCTCTCATCAATCAGAAATCTTCTCTGATCGAAGGCATTCGCTACGCGCAGGATGTTATTGAAGGATCTATGACCATGCTGGTTATGACTCCTGAAGGTATCTATGCGGCCAGAGACCGATTAGGCCGTACTCCACTGATCCTCGGAAAGAAAGAGGATGCGATCTGCGCTTCTTTTGAGAACTTTGCTTATTTTAATCTCGGTTACCACGACTACAAAGAACTGGGACCATCTGAGATTGTCTTCTTTACACCGGATGGTGTGGAAACTGTTTCTCCGGCAAAAAATGAAATGAAGATCTGCTCCTTCTTATGGGTTTACTATGGTTATCCTACCTCTTCCTACGAAGGAATCAACGTAGAACAGATGCGTTATAACTGCGGCGATATGCTGGCAAAGCGCGATAATGTATCTGCGGATATTGTTGCAGGTGTTCCGGACTCCGGTACCGCACATGCCATCGGTTATGCCAACCGTTCCGGTATTCCGTTTGCCCGCCCATTTATCAAATATACCCCAACCTGGCCGCGTTCCTTTATGCCGGCACATCAGAGTCAGAGAGAGCAGATTGCTCACATGAAACTGATCCCGGTACGTGAACTGATCAAAGACAAGAGCATGGTACTGATCGATGACTCTATCGTGCGTGGTACTCAGCTTGGTCAGACAACCCAGTTCCTGTACGAGAGCGGAGCAAAAGAAGTACATATCCGTCCGGCATGTCCGCCGTTATTATACGGATGTAAATACCTGAACTTCTCCCGTTCCAAATCCGAGATGGATCTGATCACCCGCCGTGTGATCCAGAAGCGGGAAGGTACGGTGACGGAAGCGATTCTGGAAGATTACGCCAATCCGGATTCTCACAACTATCACGAAATGCTTGATGAAATCGGCAAACAGCTGAACTTTACTTCTCTTCGCTATCATCGTCTCGATGATATGGTTGCTTCCATCGGACTGGAGCCATGCAAGGTTTGTACCTACTGCTTTGACGGAAAAGAATAAATAAAGCTTATACATAAAAATCCAGGCAGCCGTTTTTCACCGTTGCCTGGATTTTTGTTGCATTGTATATTCTCTTTATTTTTCCACCGGATATCCGCATTTTTTACAGTACTCTGCTCCGGGTTCAAGTTCCGCTCCACAGTTCGGGCAGGTACCTGCCGTTCTGACCGGCTGCTGATTATGACTGCTGTTTGACGGAGGATTATCTCCAAAAACCTCTTTTGGCTTATCTTTCAGATTATTTCCCACATCTTCCATTGTGGATTTGAAATCAAAACCGTTTGGATTCACCGATGTGCCATTCGGATTGGAACCGGAAGTCGGCCATACCGGCGGCGGTGTCTGGGCTGTGGTATTCCCGGTATAGTAGTAATAATCCCGCTGGCTTTCGGTCTGCTGTGGTGCGGTCTTTTCATAGGCGTCTGCGAAATTGTTCATCACATCACAGGCATAAAAGTACGATAAAAACGGAATATGCATCACGATCGTAAAGATCACCGGTGATTCGATATGCACGTTGTAGCGGTCACCTGCCTGATTCAGCCGGGATGCCAGCTGATACGTCCAGTACAGTCCGTAGATGCCACAGGTGATCCAGGAAAGGATCCATGCCACGATATAGTTCTGCGTCATTTTCCGGTCATCTCTGCAAACCCAGTTGGTATCTTCCCCATACTGATACCAGAAAAAGATATGATACAGACCGCAGGTCACGAGCCCTAGCAGTGCACTGACCAGACCATTTCTTCTTTTTATTCTCATATACGTTCGTCTCCTCTGTCATGTTCTGTTATTTGATGCACTTATTATACCATCAATGAAAATCTCTCACAATGGCACAACCCCCTCTGAAAATGAAGCTTCTCTTAATTTTTTCTTGTCCGTTTCTTATTTTACATCTATAATTACAAATAGGCTGATTTCAGTCGCAAAATCTGAACAGTAAAGGATATTTTATCTATGCATCTGGAAATCATTTTCAAAGATCCCAACCGGAAAAAAATATTTTTATCCAAAACAAAAACGTTATGCGCGGTCATCCTTTCCTACCATCTGCTGACCTGGTTTACCGGCTGTCCGTTCCGCTTCTTTTTCGGCATCTCCTGCCCCGGCTGTGGAATGACCCGCGCGCTTCTCGCCGCTCTGCGCCTGGACTTTGCCGCCGCATTTTCCTACCATCCGTTGTTTTTCCTGCTGCCGTTTTTCCTGCTAGGGTATTATCTCGATCCCTGGATTAATTGGAGCCGTCACTACCTTCTTCTCGGATCTGTAGCTGCCCTCTTTGTACTCACCTACCTGGTTCGCCTGCTGTTCCTTCACGATCCGGTTGTAACCTGGCACCCGGCTTCCGGAACCCTCTTAAAACCATTCTTTCATCTTTTAAACATAAAACTTCCGTGATAGATTTCTCCGTTATTTTCACTGAAATCCATCCCGGAAGTTTTTAAAATCCAATCATCTGTACAAGAAAAACCGCCCCCGCGGCTCCGACAGCCACAGTAAGCAATCCCCGTTTCATATACGCCAGCACAATCGCCACCACACAGCCGACAACTGCACTCACCTCAGATCCCGTACTGGAAAAAATCGCCGGAAAGGTCATCGCCGAAAGCACCGCATAGGGCACGTAATACAGAAACGACTGTACTCGTTTGTCATTGATCTTTTTTCGGAAAATTGCCATTGGAAGCATACGGATCACATAAGTTGTCAATGCCATCACAAACATACTGGCAATAATATACTTTGTACTCACCCTGCATTCTCCTCCTCATTTCTCGGAAATAACCATGCCGCAATTCCACTGACCAGAATCGTGATCAAAATGATCGCCCAGCCACCGGACAGATGCTTCAGCACAGGAAGACTGGAAAAGGCAACACTTGCTGCGATTGCCAAGATCACCGTGAACAGCACACTTTTTTGTTCTCTGGCCGGAGGAATGATAATGGCAATAAACATACCATACAAAGCAATTCCCATGGCACTGGATAATTTCTGCGGCATCAGCCGGGTGGCAGCACCACCCACAAAAGTCCCAAGCGTCCAGCCAACAACCGGCGTCAGAATCAGTCCGGCCATATAGGAAGCTGTTAATTTCCTGGGCTGCTGCATGGAAACTGCAAAAATCTCATCTGTAATTCCATAAGCGATCCCCAGTCTCTTCTTCATGGACATCTTACTTTCCACTTTCTGAGAAACAGACAGAGACATCAGGAAATAACGGATATTAATGATCAGCGTGGTCATGGCAATCTCAATCATAGAACCTCCGGCTACCATCAGATTCACCCCTGCAAACTGACCTGCACTGGTTACATTCGTCAGGGATATCAACACAGCTGTCCATAGCGGCAGGCCGGAACGAACCGCTGTAATTCCAAATGCCGCCGATACCGAAAAATATCCCAAACAAATGGGAATTCCGTGACGAATTCCCTGTAAAAATTCACTCTTTTTCATTTTTCTCACCCTGTCCACAACTGCTATCTGTCAGCCAAATTGCGAACACTTTCCCGTACAATTAATTCCGTGGGCAGTCTCATCCTGCCCACCGGAACCTCTTCTCCATAGATGCGCCGCATCAGAAGCCCAACTGCTTCTTTTCCCTTTTCTTCCGGCTTCTGCCGCACGGTCGTAAGCATCGGCCTGGAAAGTCTTGCATAAATATTATCATCGAAACCGGTTACCGACAGGTCTTCCGGCACAGAGATTCCTTGCGAATAAAAGATACTGATAGCTTCATTTGCCAGAAAATCCGAGATAAAAAACGCCGCCGTGTACCCGCTTTCCTTCACGTTTTGTGCAAACTGCCGCAGCACTTCGTGTCGGTAATTATCATGTTGAGGAAGATAAAAATAATCATCTTTGTCAAACTCCAGCTTATGTTCTTCCATCGCATCCTGCAGTCCGCGAAATCTACACAGATTACTTCCCATTGGATGTTGCTGATCCCCAAAAAAGGCAATCTTTCGATGTCCCTGACCGATCAGATAAGAGGTCATCTCATACCCACCCTCATAGTCTTCTAATCCGATATTATCAAATCCTTCACCATAGGAATCCACAAAAACAATGGGAATGGGAATCTGATGTACCAGAGCAGTACAAAACTCTGCTTCACAGCCAAGCAGGATCGCACCTTCCAGATTGGAATTTTTCAGGACCTTTACAAAACTTTCATTATCATCTACCGTTCCGCAGACCATAGCGCGATGGTATTTTCGCAGTTCCCGGTCAATCCCCTCCAACAGACCCCCACAAAACGGATCCGTCAGCACATGTTTTTTCTTTCCAAGACAAATATAGACCGCTATCAGATGATGCTGCGGTTCCCCACTATTGTTTTTCTTTTCTTTCACATAATGATTACGGAGCAATGCTTCTTCGACACGTTGTCTGGTCTCCTGTGACATTTTTCCGGCGCGTCCATTTAACACATTGGAAACAGTTGTGGCACTGACCCCCAGCTGATCTGCAATTTCCTTAATCGTGATCATTTCTCTCATCCTTCTTCTCGTAAGGTATATGGAAAATCTACTTTCATATCCCGGAAATAATATTCCCGGTCTGTTTCTGTAATCTCGCGTAGCACACGGCATGGGTTGCCCACGGCAACCACATTGGCAGGAATATCTCTCGTAACAATACTTCCCGCACCGATCACCGAATTATCTCCGATCGTTACCCCAGGGAGCACAACAGAATTTGCTCCGATCCATACCTTATTGCCAATGTGGATAGCTAGCGAATAATGTGCACCCATCTCTCGATACAGCGGATAGACCGGATGACCGGTGGTACAGATGGTTACATTGGGACCGATCATGACCTGATTGCCAATATACACATCCATATCATCTATGATGACCAGATTAAAATTGGCATAAAACTGATCCCCCAGATGAACATGATTACCGTAAGACATATGTACCGGACTTTCAATAAACACACGGTCCGTACAATGCCCGAGAATCCCTTTCAGAATTTCTTTTTTCTTCACATCCTCGCTCGGACGGGTGTTGTTATAGTCAAACATTACTTCTTTGCAGTGACGTCTCTGCGCTTCCAGTTTCTTTTCCTGTTCGATATCGATCGGATCTGTATGTCCATGTTCATAAAAAGGCATCCCGTTTTTGATTCGCTCCTCTAAGTGCATCTTTTCTCCTCCTTTTAAAAGCTCCGAATCTTATCGTCCGCTTCGCTTTCTGTCTTATCAATCTTTCGGATCACCACATAATAAGAAAAATCATCACTGACTTTAATCTCTACCCGGTCACCCACTTTATGTCCAAGAATCGCTTTCCCGATCGGTGATTCGGTACTGATCAGCCCGCTCAGAGAATTGCCGCGGATCGAAGTTACCAGACGATAGGTTTCCTCCTCATCGTCATCTTCCATGTACAGTGTCACTGTATTGTTCAGTCCCACTTCATCTTCTTTGGACTCTTCTGAAATCACAACTGCCGTCTTTAACATTCTCTCCAGATACCGGATCCGGCTCTCATTCTGATTTTTTTCTTTTTTTGCCGCATAGTATTCAAAATTTTCGCTGAGATCGCCCTGGGCTCTTGCCTCTTTTACTGCTTCGATAGCATCCTTTCGAACTACCAGTTTCCGGTATTCAATCTCTTTTTCTATTTTCTCCACATCATGTTTCGTTAATCGTTCTCCCACAATCCGTCTCCTCTTTCCCAACTGATATTTTTAATCAATCACATAACTTTTCAGTACTCTCACCATTACGAGCCAAAATGTATATAAATGCCTTTGGCGATGCTGAATAATTACTCGATCACCTTATGATCCAGCCATTTTCTTCCATGAAACCGCAGGGTATAAAAGATACCACGGAGTGTCCAGTCAGAGAACATACCGATCCAGACCGCAATCGGTCCGAAACCAAAAACACGACAAAGAACCACACATAATGTTACCCTGCAAAGCCACATGGTCGTACATGATAATATCATGGAGAATTTCACATCGCCTGCCGCCCGCATGGAATATGCCGGAATAAAAGCCGGTACCCATACGATTGGTTTGATGATGGTGATCCAGGTCACCATAAAGAAACACATCCTACCACTCTCTGCGCTCATACCTCCCAGATGGATGATTGGTTTTGTCAGTGCAAACACCAACAGGCAGCTGATGATGATAACTACCTCAGATACCAGGCACATCTTTTTTGTATAGTATATCGCCTCATCTTTTCTTCCGGCACCGATACACTCTCCTACTACATTCATCAGACCGATGCCGATACCGATGGCTGCAATACCATTCAGATTTTCCAGAATATTTGTCATCGCCTGTGCTGCGATTGCCGCAGTACCAAGAGTCGATACCGTAGACTGGATCGCCAGCTTACCAAACTGAAACATCCCGTTTTCGATACCCGTCGGGATACCAAGCGCCAGGATCATCTTAATCTTATGCCTGTCCGGGCGGATCTTTGTGTAATCCCGCACACATATCTCTTCTTTTGGACTACGCAGAAAATACATGACAACGATCGCACAGAAAATTCTTGAAATCAGTGTGGACAGTGCCGCACCGGCCACTCCCATATGGAAACCGAAAATCAGAATCGCATTTCCCACAATATTCATAATATTGGAGATCACTGAGATGGTCATAGGCAGTCTCGTATTTTCCTGTGCCCGAAATACGGAAGATCCCGCATTAAAAACTGCAATAAACGGAAACGAAAGGGCTGTATACAGGAAGTATATCTCGGAATTGATCATTACTTCCGCTTCCACTTTTCCGAAGATCAGATGCAACAGTGGAATCTGAAATACCACACAGACTACAGTCAGTACTACAGCAATCGCCGTGATAATAAAAATCAGCTGTTTTGCCGCATCGGTGGCATTTTTTGTATTTTTCTGTCCCATGTACTGGGAACAGATGATGGTTCCTCCTGCTGCCAACGCAGCAAACACCTGGATCACCAGCACATTGATCGAATCCACCAGCGATACCGCCGAGATAGCCGCCGATCCCACGTTGCTGACCATCATCGTATCTGCCGTTCCCATCAGAGAATTCAGAATCTGTTCCACAACCACCGGCACCAGCAATGCCCACAGTTGTTTGTTAGTAAATAGATGTTTCTTTTCTCCCGGTTCTGTTTCCATGTTTTTTCCCCACTCTTTTCGCTGCTCATTATTTTTAATCAGTATTATTTTAGCTTTCTCCTATCTATTATGCAACCCCGGAATTCCTCTCTTTTCCGGTATTTTTTCCGGATCGTATGTGTCCAGGAGATTTCTCATTCCATAAAGAAATGTTTCCAGATCTCCTGCCACTTTCATCTGTCGGTCCCAGATATTACTTTCCGGAAAAGACCAGCGCAGATAACTCCAGATTTCCTTTAATTTAAACAGTGCCTTCTCTTCATTGATCGAGATTCTTACATATTCATCCCTCAGCTGTCCGGCAAATGCTTCCCATACCGCTTTTTCCGGTAAGTCTTTTCCATGCAGCTGTCCGGTCAGCCCCGGATGTCGAAGAACACCTCTTCCGATCATCACCGCTGTAATCTGTGGAAATTCTCTTTCTATCCTTTTCAGATCCTCCACCGTAAAAATATCGCCGTTATAACAAAGCGGAGCTTTCCGCACCTCGTATGCCCCGGAAAATGCATCCAGCCGTGGTGTTCCACTATAAAAATCTTCCCTCACCCTCGGATGAATAATCAGCTCTTCCAGCGGATAGCCGTTAAAAATCTCCATCAGTGGTCCGATTTCTTCCGGCTCATAACGCCCCAGTCTGGTCTTGATGGAAATTTTCATATCCAGCTGTTCAAAAATCTCGTCCAGGAATTTACGCAGTCCTTCTCTGTCCTGTAAAAAACCGGAGCCTCTGCCCCCGTTCACCACCGTTTTCGAAGGGCACCCCAGGTTCAGATTGATTTCCTCATATCCATATTCCCGCATCCCTCTTGCGGTGCGGATAAAAGCCTCACTGTTATTTGTCAGAATCTGCGGGATCAGCAGTATTCCCCGGTTATTCTCCGGCAGAATATCATTTCGTTCTTTGTAATTAAAAAGTCGTCCCTTCTGTTCTTTTGCTGCGACAAACGGAGCAAAATATTTATCAAAAGGATAAAAATGTGCATGATATGCATTGCGAAAAACATATCCCGTCACCTCTTCGAGGGGAGCCATATAGTATCTCAAATCTCTTCCTCCCCCAGACGGATCCGTTCCATACGTGCTGCTGTTTCTTTGTCCAGATGGTCAAACAGATAATTTTTATCTGAAGAACGTTTTTGTCTTGCAGTCTCCCGAATCTGATGGCTGACCTCGATCACATCTTCCAGCAGTTCCCGTGCCGACATTCTCTGTCCACCCTGTCCCAGAATGATGACCTGTTCCAGCTGGTCGGAGGTGGCAACTGTCACACGGTATTTTCTTCCAATCTCATGCACCGTTTTTTCAATGTACTGGTCGGCGGTTTCCGCCTCTTTCGTATAAACCACATGAATATTATGGTATGTTTCCACGCTGCCCGGATTGCCTTTCACTTTGTAAGCATCAAATACAAGAATCAGCGTGGATTTTTTGAATCCCTGATAATTACACAAAATATCCATCAGTTTTTCCCGGGCACCGTCGATGTTGACTGCTGCCAGTTCTTTCAGATCCTCCCAGGCAAAAATGATGTTATAACCGTCCACCAGCAGATACTCTTTTTCTCCATCCGGCGTTTTTTTCTGTTTATAGTCACTGGTTGATTTGCCGTATCCTTCCAGCGGATCCCGGCGGCTCTTTTTCCAGCCTTTTACACTCCTGCCGGCCGGCGGTTCTTCTCCAAGTTTCCGGATCGGACCGTAGGTACGC
>ENA-OUQI01002305-OUQI01002305.1-human-gut-metagenome-genome-assembly--contig:-NODE-2305-length-9997-cov-4.568799_pt1 | contig 9997 bp, 10 predicted proteins | sample MGYA00237953_ERZ548840 | MGnify/ENA primary metagenome ERZ548840 (study PRJEB26490, sample SAMN05194690) | human gut metagenome | biome: terrestrial biome; feature: human-associated habitat; material... | reverse complement strand
GGCGTATATGATGGGGGAATTAATTATCCACTGTGGCAGATGTGTACATTGATAGTGGCTTCGCATATTCTTTTTGCACTGCTTTGCTACGATGAAAAACTGACAAAGAATGTAATTTGTCCGTTAATAGCAATAGCAGGTGCGTCGTATTTCGCGAATGTTTTTGGAACACATGAAGTGGAATCATGGAAATTAATTGCAGGATTTATACCAGCACCGCTGTTGAAAGCGTTCACGGGGATTTCTATAGGGATTGCGTTATATGAGATAATTAATAAATGTGTAAGAAAGCTGGAAACAGTGAATTCGGTATGGATATCATTGTTATTTGTTTATGCGGTATGGTACTATGCGATGAATAATATGACATATCAGTGTATTATTGGATTTATCATAATCATAATCTGTGCAATGTGTTCCAAGGGAATTCAGAATGTATTGTTTGATCATGCAATATTTCAAAAATGTGAAAAACTTTCATTAGCAATATATGTATCGCAGGCGTTAATTATAAATATAGTACATCAAATAACGGAAAAGAATATTATTTTAGAAAGACATGCAACGGTTATTTATCTGATTATTTTGATGATATATTCTATTGTTTTTGAAAGAATAGTGGATAAAATACAAAAAGGAATAAGTAAACGGCAAAGGAGTACCCTATGAAAAGATTTAAGCATGATTTAGCCATGCAAGTTGTAAAATTATTAGATGCGTTACTTTTGACGATTCCATTTGGTATGTGTTGGTTGAGTTATTATGCAAGCCGTACAGCAGAACCATTTTACAATAAGGGTAACTGGGTAGTGATCGGCTTGTTTTGCCTGATTTATATAACATTTGGAAAAATATATGAGGGATTTCTGGTCTCTATGAATCGTATTTCTGAGATGGTGTACAGTCAGGCTCTTGCAGCAATTATAACAGATTTTATTATGTATGTTATAACACTGTTACTTACCAAACATATTCCTAATGTATTACCTATTTTATGTGCCTTTGTAGGGCAGATACTAATGTCTGCTATTTGGTCTTATGCGGCTCATAAATGGTATTTTTCTCACTATCCAGCCATGAGTACGATGATTGTTTATGATATGCGAGAAGGAATGGAAGAACTAATTCAGGAATATGGATTTGAAAAAAAATTCTCTGTTCAGAAAACCTTGTTTATTGATGAGTGTTTGAATGATCTTTCTGTTTTAGCTGAAGTAGAAACGGTATTTCTGAGTGGTATTCATAGTCATGATAGAAATATTATCTTGAAATACTGTATTGAACATGATATTTCCATATATGTTATTCCGCGAATCGGAGATGTGATTATGAGCGGTGCAAAAAAAATGCATATGTTTCATCTTCCGATTCTTCGACTGGAACGTTACCATCCGTCACCATTTTATTTGTTTATTAAGAGAGTTTTTGACATCGTAGCATCGGGAATCGCGTTGATTATTCTTTCACCGATTATGATTATTGTTGCTATTGCGATTAAAGTGACAGATGGTGGTCCTGTTTTTTATAAGCAGACACGATTAACGAAAAATGCAAAAGAATTCGGCGTAATGAAATTTCGTTCTATGCGTGTAGATGCTGAAAAAGATGGTGTGGCTCGGTTGTCTACGGGGGAACACGATGATCGTATTACGCCGATTGGAAGATTCATACGAAAGGTGAGAATTGACGAACTTCCGCAGCTGCTCAATATTTTAAAGGGAGACATGAGCATTGTTGGGCCAAGACCGGAGCGTCCACAAATAGCAGCCGAATATGAGAAAGAAATGCCGGAATTCCGTTTGCGTCTTCAGGCGAAAGCCGGATTAACAGGGTATGCGCAGGTGTATGGAAAATACAATACTACACCATATGATAAATTACAGATGGATCTTACCTATATTGCAACTCCGAGTATTTTTGAAGATCTGCGGATTATGTTTGCAACAATAAAAATTTTGTTTATACCTGAGAGTACAGAAGGTGTAGCGGAAGGAACAACTACCGCATTACAAACAGAAAAAAAACAAGATGATGTTAAATAATTTTGTGTACGTATTCAGAATTAGATTGCTGTATTCCGTAAGGGCTCTATCCTATGATAGGATAGAGCCCTTACGACAATATACAAAACGTTTTTGTGCTTACAAATATAAATATTTATGATTTGAATTATATAGAAGGCGAACGATAAATAATATAATTCGCTGTCTCTGCAATATACTGGTAATTCATTGATTGTAAGAATGGCTGAATATCCACTGTTTTAGAAAAGACCAGATACTGCGTAGCGGTTTCAGCTATTGAAGTTGAGAATGCTTCGGGATTACTGTAATCGCCACCATAAATAACATCCATAATAGATTTCTCTGATGAATAGTAACTATTTGCAAGTAAATATTGAAAATCAGGAAGCCCCTGCCAGCAAAGTGCATAGTCTCGAACGGTTGTCAGAGTAATGGTTGGATCATACTGTCGAATTGTCATCAAAAGATCAGCTGAAACAGCCACACGTGGATTAGGTGTATCCGTATCCTGATGAATATATTCGCTGACTTCCAGAAGATCATCAGAAACTTTATATAAGTTGTCTGGTACATTTAATAAAGAAGAAAAGTACTTAACAGGACTGCCAAGTAATACGATCATGCAAATAATCACACATAAGGTGATTGCTTTTTTGACGCAGTTAGATATACGGCTGATAGAATGAACGATCAGGTAGGCAATCACGAGATTTACAGGAAGCAGCCAGAAAAATCGATAATATACGGAATCCTGATTAAAGTATTTAAAGAATACCTTGACTAAAACAGGGTTGTATATTGTCAGAAACAAAAAGAATGTATATAACGAAAAATATTTAAGTCTGTGTTTTTGAGAAAGAAAGAACCAGAGGACTGCAACAACAAAAACACCAAAGAAATAGATTTGTCCCCAGTAATTTATAAAACAAGTCTTAACAAATTTTAATCCCAAGTCATTTAAATAAATTCCCTGCATAATTTAAAACCTTTCATTGTATAGAATAAAGTAAGATACCTTTTGTGTTAAGGAGATATAATACACATATGATGAAATTCGGCATGATACACAGAAGGTAAAATAAAATATCTTTCCAGCGTTTTTCTTTGACGATCCATGGCAAGAGGCCAGCACTTAAACCAATGGGAACGATCAACATAGAAGACGAAGAGAAAAAGCAGCTGCTTAAAGAGATTATGAATAACAGCTTCTTCGCAAAAGAAATATCTTTTTTAAACCACAATAACAAAAAGCAATAAACCATTCCTGGAATAATAATGTTGGCTAGAATGGACTTTCCTTCATAGGTTCGGGTGAATAAAAAAGTTGCGGCCGTATAGATCGTGTAACTGTAAAAGTCAAGCAATAAAATAAGGCAGAAAAACAAATCGGTATTTTTCTTTTTTCCTTTGAAAAGAAGCAATCCAATCTGATAATAAAGAATGCAGGTAAATAAGAAAGTATCTGCGGCATGATTACTTTTGCCTGTTTTAAAGGATGTATATGAAAAAATTGTGAAATTACAGCATTATATTCAGGAAAACAAGCGAAGATTCTGCGACCATCGAGAGTGCTTAAAGCATTTCCGGTGTAGGGATCATAATGTCCCATGGTATTGGTATAAACATCCGTGGAAACTTTTCCAACATAATAGCTGGCATCTGCTGACACATCAATGTGATTAAAGACAAAAAGTTCAAATATAAAGATGAAAATAAATAGGGGCACTATCATAATACCATGGCTACGCACGGATGAAGGAATGTTTTGTAACAAGTCTTTCCAGTGTTTCCGACAAAAAAACAAAGAGACAAGGAATACAATACCTGATATACTTAAAAGCGAATAGGTAAGAGTGGATAATTTCTGTGAAGTCAGTATCAAAGGGATAGAAAGAATACCGAACAACATAAAAAAGAATAAGAATCCGGATAGCAGAGTTAAAGTAATAGAAGTTGGAACTCTGTGTATGAAATAATATTAGATTCTATTTATTATAGCAAAGAAAGATGATGATTAACAAGAGATTTTTAAGAAGAGGAGTGGAGTGCTGGAAAGAATGATTATAAAAACAAATATACAATAGTGTAATTACCACGATTAAAAAGATTGAAAGGAGAAGGTATATTTGTAAGAGCCTGCTGAATGAGTCGATTACAATATACCAAGTGTAATAATAGAATATGGAGAAAAAGAGAATAGATGGATTAGATGTTTTAAAGGCATTGGGAATATGTATGGTATTAAGTCTTCATGTGCCGTTGTGGGATCCGGATTTTATCACAAATCCTAACATAGTACATATTTTACAATATGCTGCAAGGATTGTATCGGAAGGTGTACTATTTTTTTAACAATCAATGGAATGTTGTTGTTGAAAAAGAGTACGTTTTCTTTGAAACAACATTGTAAAAAAATGCTTAGGATATTTGCTGTTTTTTTGCTATGGGGAATATTACTTGTTTGTGTGGGGTGTATAACATCGGGAGAAAAGATCACAGTAAACGGTGTATTTCAATATATTATTCTTACGGTAGTGGGAAGTAAATATACGGGTGTTTTATGGTTTTTGCAAAATTTGTTAGGAGTTTATTTGATATTTCCATTGCTCTGGTATACATATACCGAACATGAAAATATATTTGAATATTTTTTCTGGGTGGTATTTGTTTTTGCGGAGGGAGTTAATGCAATCGGTTTAGTGCGTGACATAGTTGCAGCATATAGAGATGTGACAGATATAAACAATATTATCAATTCGATTATGCGCTTTAGCTCTATTGGAGATTTGTGGTATGTATTTTATTTTTGTCTTGGTGGAATGATTTGGAAATACAGGGAAAAGCTAATCGCAAAAAGAAAAAAATGGATTGTAATAGGTGCTTTCTCGTGGATTGGTGCTTTAGGCTATGCAGTATGTTTGTCAGAAAAGACAGGAGTTTTATATAGCGCATCATTTAATTATAGCTCGTTGTTTATGCTGCTTTTTTTGCTTGGATTATTTGCGCTTTTTTTACCTTATCAGAAAAAGAATAATTTTATCAATGCTTTTATTGCTGGTATTGGTAAAAATACATTTGGGATTTATCTGAGTCATTTTATCTTTATATTTATTTTACAAAGATTTTGGATGTATTCGGGATTTGTAGAACGCTTAATTGCATTTTGCATTGTTTTTGTGTCAAGTTATATATTTACTGTGATAATAAATAGAATTCCTGGATTATGCAAAATTGTACAAATATAGAGAGGGAAAAGTGAAGAGATAAAACAATGTGTTGCGGATTCTGGTGGAAAGGGTTATTCATTTATCAGAAATGGTGGATGCGATTGATGTAGAAAAAACAGATGGTGTAGATTTGAATGGTGAAATGATTAAGTTTTTTGGAAGTTAACTGGAATATCCTGATGACGGAGTTGAAACAAATCGAAGGTTCCAGTTATGTATAACCGTGCAGATCATGATCTTGCGAGTTGGTACAGTGATACCTATACAGATGAGATGATCTGGTAGAAAGAGCAAGAAGCCTGGAATATGGAAGATGTGATGGTTCAGGACTTTTATGAATTTCTGGTAGTTGGAATCAATAATAATAGAAAGCTGTCATCGGGAAGTGACCTGGAAAAATTAAAAAAGTTATGGACAGAGGGAAAAGCGGATTATATTAAGGCTCCTGAATATTCTCGTGTGGTAACACCGCAAATCCGGCAGGCAGGGAACCGCCTGTCCGGGCTTGCGGAAACCGCTTATGCGAGTTTACTCGCGTAGTTCTTTATCCAAACCATATACCTCACGCATTGATCTATCATGTTCAGCATCAATGCTTGTGATATTTATTCGATAGCTGTCGTGGGCAATACGGTCAATGATTGCATCTGCCAGAGGACTGTCACCACCGCCGAGCTGCTCATACCATTCCTCGAATGCATACTGGGAACAGAAAATCGTTGAAGATTTCTTACGTCTCCTATGAAGTAGTTCGAAGATGTCCCTTTGTTCTGAATTCGTTGGTTTCAATAGAAGCCACTCATCCAGGACCAGAACAACTGGATTGGCATACTTCGCCATGACTTTTTTGTAGTTACCATCTGTCCGTGCTGTCTCTAGATCAATAAGCAGATCAGGGAGTCGGACATACTTGGTATTGAAATACTGCTTACAAGCCTCCATGCCAAAGGCACAGGCCATGTATGTTTTACCACAGCCTGTAGCGCCGGTGATAAAAAGATTTCGGTGTTCAGATATATATATTCGCAAGTTGCAAGTCGGTTAATGAGATCCCTGTTAAGCTTGCGCCCGGAAGTGTAATTGATATCTATGATATTTGCTTCCGGCTGGTCGAATCCAGCATTATGGATTAGCCGTTTCAGACGGTTGTTTTTCCGATTGCTGTATTCAATGTCTACCAGCATACCAAAGCGATCCTCAAATGGTACTTCTCTAAATTTAGGATCAGCCAGCTGGTTGCGGAATGCATCTGCCATAGTGGTAAGGCGCATTTCAATTAATTTATCAATTGTACTCTGATTGGTCATATGTGTTTACCTCCGATAGTAATCGGCACCTCTTGTGATGCCGTGTGCTTTATGTGTGGTCGTGGATTCAGTAGTTTCTGATTCTGGCTTTACAGAACCGGTTACAAGGATGTTTTTAATACTCTTGTAACTGGGCGAAGATGTATAGGACAATGCCTTTTTACAGGCTGTTTCAAGCAATGCATCTGAGTATTTCTCGGCAAGCTTCAGAAGCCCCATACAACTTCGGTAGGTCTGTTGTTCCACATGTTTGGAGGTCAGTATTGCATTGACCACAGTGTACGTATTTATGCCAATCCGCTCAGCCCATTTGCGGAACCGGTCGCCGTTCCATTCCAGATATTTCTGGTGGTCTTCCGGCATATGTTCCGTGACCGTGCTGTACTGCCCAGGGCGTCCTTTCAGACGACGGTGGGAAGCAATGCGGTTATGGTTGTAGAAAATTTCAATAGTGGTATCTGTTATCTTTACATCCACTTTCTTTTTGATGTATTCATAAGGAACTGAGTATAGCATTCCATCCACAGATATGTGATAATTGAACTGGACGGTGGCTGTCTTCCAGTCGCTCAGTTCAAAACGGGTAGAAGGTAATGGTGCCAGCAATGGTTTTTCTTCCTCAAGAAATAAGCTTCGCCGACTACCCTCTTTCTTTTGAAAGAGCCTTTGGTTGAACAGTTCAAGCTTGTCTCTGATTGCACGATTTAATTCGGCAAGGGAGAAGAACTGTTCATCCCGAAGTGCTGCTGTAATCCAGGTAGAGATATTTCCTACCGTTCCTTCAGCATTCGGCTTATCCTTGGGAACCCTGACACGCGCCGGAATAATAGCAGTTCCATAATGCTCAGCCAGTTCCTGATAGGTCTCATTGATCTGCTGGTCTTTCCATCCGCCATTATGAACAACTGCAGTTTTGCAGTTATCCGGTACGAGGATTCTGGCGACACCACCAAAATATTCGTACATATGGACATGTGCATTGATCCATGATCTCTGTTTCATATCCAGAAATGCTTCCACGTATGCGTACTGGCTGTAAGTCATTACACCGACAAATATGTATGCTTTGATGATTTCGTCGGTATCAGGATCAATGACTGTTGCTGGTTCACCTGCCCAGCCAACTTCAACCTGCTCACCGGGTTTACGGTTGATATGCATGGTAGCACGATGTTTCTGCTCATCCTGTTGGATGTGGTAGCAGAATTGTGAATACATGAGTGGTTCATCGCCATTGGCACGGCAATCCTCCATGTATTCCGTCCAAAGGAGTTTTTTACTGACTCCATTACGGAGCAACTCCTTACGAATGTAAGCGTAGTCAGGCATCCTCCTATTGGATGTGACTTGATTTACAGAAGGGAAAAACTTTTCTGCAAGTACAGCATCAGTATCGCTTTCATCAAGCGGCCAGGAAATATCTAATTCCTTAGCCCGCCTTAAAACGCGATTGACCGTCTTCTTGGAGACATTGCAGCTGTAGGCAATGTTCTGCTGACTGAGTCCCAGACTACTAAGTCTGAGGATCTCTCGATACTTGGTCATGGTCATGACCTCCTTTGAATGTATTTACACCTCGGTGCATGATTACATTCTAAAGGATTTATGATATAGGTTTCCACCACCGGAATGGTGGTTTCCTTAAAAACGGATTTGCGGTTTCCTATCCCCGGACAGCAGGGACACGGAGAACGGATTATTCACTCCATTGAAATCGCAGATAGACGGTGAAATTAGCGATGCCTCCAAAGCTGTATGGCAGAATCGGGTTCCTTTATGAGGAAAAGACTGTTACTATAATTCGGATGAGGTGACATAACAGTTTCTGGACATGATATTTGTCAAGAGGATAACGGGAAATCTTAACAGGCTTCGATTTGTCAGAGTTCACTTTAAGAAGAAAATTATTATCAAAGCCTTTAATAAGTTTCGGGTTAATGGTATTAACGAAAAGATTTGTTTATGAAAGCTGAGGAGTAAAGGCTTTATAATAATGTCTTGTGTGAGATATCACGATTCGGGATTAACCTTCAGCGAAGTTGATGGACTCTACAGATGAATTGACATTATTGGTTGTGTGATTTCGAAGGGTGTGGAAATGATTTCAATGTAAGGTCGCATAATAGCAAACATATTTTGCTTTTTGAAACATCGATACTTACTGCGTTTATAAATTGTCTTTCTTGACATTATTGTAATGAATCAATACCAGTTTTACTCATTGATTATTTCATATGTTGTGGTGAGGTACGTATGTACCTATGGCAAGATAACCTGAATAAAACGAATGCTGCGAATGAGGAGCTGGTTATCAGTTTGTTTAACGAACACGAAGTCCAAGAATGGAGAAGATATCCAATTGCTACCTATATTCTAACAGGTTAAGTAACAAGGTGGATAATTCCTTACTGGCTGTAAGGGACATTAATTATAAATATATTGTAGTAGAAAAAGTAGAATTAGAACAGTTTTGTTTAGGCGGAAACATATAGTGATAGCTTTGCGTGTAATTAGAGAAACAAAATAGTGATTCGCTTGTGTATAAGCCATAGGAAATAATTTATACGATAAAAAATGCAACGAATTTAGCATACTATAATTGAAACAATATAATTGTAAAATGAAATGGAGGAACAAACATGTTTCAATCTGAAAAAGTGGCTGAGTTATTAAAAGTTTATGAAAAAGCATATGAGTGTAGTAAAGAAAAAAACTATACGAATTTTTATGTGTGTTTAAAAAGCTTTTTGAAAAGATCGGCAGAAGGACTGGATGATAGGAATGTGATTTTAGAAGAATATAAAATAGCAGCGAGATCCTATGTTGAAAGTAATTTGTTGAGTTTCAATATCAACGTAGCAACACTAATGTGTACAATGCTATTTGGCATTTTAACGATAACAAACATTGTACTTGATCTTGGTAGTGCGATGAGTATAGGTTTAATAGCTTTCTTTTTGGGTATTATAGCTACTGGAGTGTTTGGAATCTGGAGGCATTTACGCGAACGAAAACTACGAGAAATTATATTGGTTTTAGATGATGATAAACTTAGAATTTGGAATAAGGAGAAGGTAATAGATTTATATTGAAAGGGGTATATTATGGATAAGAATTTATTACAAGAAGTTGGAAAAGTGCTAATGGGGAAATGTGAAAGAACACTTTTAGAAGGTTTGATTAATTGTTTTATAGACAATCCGATAGATTTTGCTAAGAATTTGATCGAATTAATACAACAAACCAAAAGTGTTCCGGATATGATATTATGGAGCAATTTTTACTTATTTTTACAAGAAGGAAATTTTGATTATGATATATTGCGAAAATTAGCAGAAAAATTGGAGGAAAGTGGTAATAAGCAAGAGAATGCTACAAATATAGTATATGCAATTAATCGGATTGATGATCAAAGAAAAGCAAAATATCTTTCGTGGTT
>ENA-OUQI01002302-OUQI01002302.1-human-gut-metagenome-genome-assembly--contig:-NODE-2302-length-10011-cov-5.042788_pt1 | contig 10011 bp, 10 predicted proteins | sample MGYA00237953_ERZ548840 | MGnify/ENA primary metagenome ERZ548840 (study PRJEB26490, sample SAMN05194690) | human gut metagenome | biome: terrestrial biome; feature: human-associated habitat; material... | reverse complement strand
GGACGCTCTGCCATGATTACGCTTCTCGAAAAAGCCAAAGACGGTATTCAGGGCAAGACCGGGACTAAAATCCATATTTAAATATCAATGCCATGATATAAAAAAGTAGTATAATCTGGTCAAAAAAACAGATTATACTACTTTTTCTCTTTTAGCTCTGGCAGGATCGTGGCAATCATTGTAATATTCAATCCAACAAAAAACCACAAATAAAAGCCACAAAAAATCATATTTTTTTTCTTGTGTTTCAACGAAAAAAAAGGTATAATTATATTAATATAAAAATGTATAAAATCATATTCTATATAATGATTGATGGAGGTATTATGGCTGAGAATTATAATGGCATGGCAGTTGGTATCTTTGAACTTGACAGTCTTGCTGCCTGCTTCGTAGCACTTGACGCTGCTTCCAAAGCAGCCAATGTAAAAATTCAGAATGTTGAGCGTAATCGTCTTGGTGCCGGTGCATGCGTAAAAATGCGTGGATCTGTATCCGATGTAACTGCTGCAATGGATGCAGCCCTTAAAGTAGCTGAGCCGCTGACAAAGATTTTTTCTCATACGATCATTGCTTCTCCTGCTCATGACACAGAACCGGCTATGTATATGACAGCAGGTAAATAATAACCCTGAATATTTGATTAAAGTGAGGATCATACTATGAAATACGGAGCATTCGGATTAGTTGAAGTATTAGGAAGCTGTAATGCAGTCATGGTCATTGACCAGATGCTCAAGACAGCAGACGTATCTTTTCGTACCTGGAACGGCAAATGCGGTGGACATGAAGTTGTTTTTATGAGCGGTGATGTATCTGCTGTTACTGCTGCTGTAGAGTCTGTAAAACAGAATCCACCATGCGACATTATTCTTGCGGCAGTGATCTCCAATCCTTCTGAAGAAACTGTACGTCTTGTAGAAGAAGATGCTGCTACTCATCATTTTGCATAATCATTGTTTATTCAGAGACCTGTCTGTATCAGGTCTCTTTTTTATTTCATTGACAAAAAAGCAACAAAAAACCACATCGAAAATATCACTAATCCGATGTGGTTTTCTGATTTAAAATTTCATAGGAATTTCCTTAGCGATTAAACACTGCAATACCAAGACCCTCTTCACGTACTACAGTCCACATAGCCTCATTGATCTCCTCTAATTTATATCTATGTGTAATCAGTTTATACAGAGGAAGTTTCATTTCTGCTGCTTTTGCCAGGAAATTCATGCAGTTTTCATAATCTCTTGCTGCATAAAATCTTCCACCAGCCGGCATGCTGTCTTCAAAATATCTCGCTGTAGGAGTTCTTCTCCATCCACAAAGAAATCCCATTTCGCAAATGCTTCCGCTGTTTTTCATAAATCTTCTTGCTACATTTCTTCCCATAGGCGAATCTGTACAGATAAATACTGCATCTGCCATATCACCTGCTGCACGGATCTTGTCCTTCACACCTGCAACACCATTTTTTCCATGGGAACCAATAAATTCCCATGCTCCAAATTCCATTGCACGAGATTTTTCACTTTCTTTGTCAATTACAATAATTTTATTGATTCCAAGTGTTTTTAATGCAGCCACGGTCAGAAGACCTTCCATTCCACATCCAAGTACAACTGCTGTTTTATCAGCATCCAGTTTACACATTTTGGACATGCGTTCTACTTCTGTATAAATAGAAATACTTCTCGTGATCAGCAGTCTGGATTCCAGATCCAGACCGTTTACCTGATATACCTGCTGTCCGGCCGGCAATACGATGTAATTTGCAAACCATCCATTCGGTGCAACTGTATTTGCCTTTCTTCCGCCATATGTAGAAACACCACCAAATCCGGCTTTCTTTGCCGCAATGACTTTGTCTCCTACTTTCAGGACATTTCCTTTGGCATCCTGAAGATTCTCACTTCCAACCTTTACGATGATACCGGTTCCTTCCTGTCCCTGTGCAGAAGAACCTGCTGCTCTTCTTTCTTTCAGAAATTCCGTAACATCAGAGGGAGAAATCATGCATCCCTCCACACATACAAGAATTTCTTTTGGTCCGACTTCCGGAAGAACATAATTTTTGATCATATAATCTTCCTGAGAATCGAGAACCGCTGTTTTTCCAACTTCTCTTCCAGTCAGTGCCGGTGTTTCCTCTAATACAAAGGTCGTTTTCGGCTGCACCGGTCTGGAAGGAGCATCTATCTCAGACAGAACCTGCTTTACAATTTCGTCAATCTTTATATCCATCTTCTATCTCCTTTGCCATAGACTGCTGTTCTTTCCATTGCTGGAACACCATGAAGCAGCTTATCTATTTTTATCTTCACAACAACCTTACGATAAGATGTCTGTTCTTTCTCGTGGCAGCATGGTTTATGTCCGTCATCTGGATAAACCAGATAAAACATTCCCGGTTTCATCTGAATTCTGTTTCCACACCCGGAAAGCCACTCAATATCAGCTTCCGGATCATAAGGAGTCTTTACCGCCAGATCTGCCCTGTCTGCATATTCCCACATTTCAGATCCGTTCAGAAGGATCTGTACATCCAGGTAATTACGATGTACCTCAAAATCTGCTTCTTCGAAGCTTCTTGTATTCCCTTCCTGTACAAAAGCAAATCCTTTACCAACCGGATATTTGCCCGGAGGAAGCTGTTCTTTCTGAACACGTTCCGCAAAACGTACGGCATCCCATAATTCCGGAACACTTCTCTGGTAACAACGGAAGCGTTCCAATCGATCCATTATCATTATCGCCAGCTCCTGTCTCTTTATAAAAGTTCCAGATCTCTCATTTTATTGTAAACATTTGCCTTCGCTGTTGCATCAAGTGAAAGTGCAGGAAGTCTTTCCTGACCATCATGATGCAGCACTCTGTAGTACATAGCCTGTTTGCAAGCCAGGAACAAAGGTGTGCTATATGCATAGATATCCATTGCCTCAACCATTTTGTTGAACCATTTTGCAGCTTCATTAAAATCGCCGCGTTTTGCACTCTGATACGTATTAACCGTATATTCCGGTGCAAAGTTTGCAGTTGCATTGATGAATCCATCCACACCACATACCAATAGACCCATTGCCTGGTTTTCATATGCTGAAAATACAGAAAAGTCCGGATTGATTTCTTTTACTTTCTGCATGCTGAGTACATGATTGAAATCTGCAATCGTATCTTTGATTCCGACTACATTCGGGTTTGCTTTTACAATTCTGGCTACAACATCTGCATTGAAGCAGTATCCGGTAAGATCCGGGAAGTTGTAGATAATGATCGGCAGCGAAGTATGAGAAGCAACATATCCAAAGTATGCTTCAACCATGTCTGTACTGTATACACTGAAATAAGGGTTGATCAGAAGTACTCCGTCTGCACCGGCCTGCTCAACAAATTTCAACAGATCCATCGTGTTTTCCAGACAGGTATCTCCGACACCAACGATTACATTTACGCGTCCATTTACATATTTGATCATCTCATTGATGAAGTTTTTCTTTTCTTCAACGGTCATGATACTGAACTCACCGGATGTTCCCAGATAAGCAAGACCATCAACACCTTTTGAGATCAGAAAATCTGCCTGGCGTTTGCTGGCTTCAATATCAACCTTGTGATGTTCGTCAAAAATAGTGATCACTGGTGGATTCACTCCGCACAATCTTTTCATTTTAATTCCTCCTTATAATATCCCAGATCTCTTGACAGATCACGGGCTGTTTTTAACATTTCAGTTTTTAAAAGTTCCTTTTTTTCTACCATTCGCTGTTTCAGACCAGATACACTGATCGCAGCTTTCATATGGCCGGTATTGTCATAGATTGGCACGGCCATACACCACAGTCCCTGTTCAATCTCCTGATTATCTACTGCATATCCCTGGTTGCGGAACTGTGCGATCTCCTTCTTAAGTTCCAGTTTGTCTGTAACCGTATGCTCTGTAAATGCTTTCAGTTCAATGCGGTCAATAATCTGAGAGCTTTCTTTTTCCGGAAGAAACGCAAGAAATGCTTTTCCAAGTCCTGTACAGTATACAGGTTTTCTGGATCCAATACTCGCATTTGTGGTAATGGTACGTTCACAGTTTTCTTTCGCAATATAAACAATCTCATCACCGGAAAGAACTCCAAGGAAACAGGTTTCTTCCACTGTCTGCATAAGTTTCTTGAGATATGGCGTACCGATCTTGTTCAGATCAATTCTGGATGCGGCAACTGCACCAAGGCTCATCAGTCTGCCTCCAAGATAATATCTTTTCTGTTCATCTGCTGACAGATAACCATTCTCTTCCATCGTCTGCAAAAGTGCAAGCGTACTGCTTGGAGCAAACCCCAGAAGGCTGCTTACTTCTTTATTCGTCAGGCCCTCCGGGCTTTGTTCCAATAATTCAAAAATCCTAAAAACTCTTTCCGCTGATTTAACTGCCATAGATCTACCTGCTTTTCTTTTTTTCATACGTAACTATTTCTTCCGCTCTGAATAGTTACTCCTACTGTTTATTATACTACAAAGAAAATCTTACTGTAAACTGTTTACACAGGCTATTTGCTGATTAATCTGTTTCACAGCAGTTTCTTTTATAAAACAGGAGCCCACGACGTATGTCTGAGGACTCCTGCTTGAATTACATCTGTTTATTAGAACAGGCAGGAAATACATCCTACTACAATGATCAGAATGATTCCGACTACAGACGCAATAGCCTGTCCCAATGTATAAGTCTTAACGCCACCTGATAAATTCAGGCCGGCCATATTGGAAACGATCCAGAAACCAGAGTCGTTTACAGTTGCACCGAACAGTGCACCGTCAAGGCAGGCAAGAGCCAGGAATACCGGGTGACATGCAATTGTTGCAGTAACACTCTGCATGATCGCAAATGTTGTCAGTGATGCTACTGTACCGGAACCGGTGATCTGACGGAATGCCATACCGAGGAACCACGCAATGAACAGAATCAGTGCTGTATTTCCTGAAATACCGGAAACAAGATTTTTGATCGCATCACTTACACCTGCTGCTGTAATAACAGCTGAGAAGGAGCCGCCGGCACCAGTGATCAGGAATACCATACCTGCTGAATGCAGAGCATTGGCAGCTGATGCTTCTGCTTTCTTGAGGCCCATTGTCTTCATCGCAATGATCATTGCCACAAGAGTACCACAGAGCATGGATGTCGTCTTCTGTCCCAGGAATGTGAGCCATGCCGGAGTGCTTCCGACCGCTCCAACGATTGTATTCAGAAGGATCAGGACGATCGGAATGATAATTGGAAGTAAAGATACTCCAAAGCTCGGAAGTTTTTCCGGTAATTCAAGTTCATCTACGTTCAGTCCGTTACCGTTTTCATCTGTTTCTGCATTCCAGAGACCTTTTTTCATGAGCATGCCATGAATAGTAACAGAAATGATCATCATCGGGATACCGAAAAGAAGACCAGCTGCAATCATGACACCAAGGTCAAAGCCGAAGTACTCCGGTGCAACCAGAGGGTTGGGAGTAGGAGGCACCAGAGTATGTGCAATACCAGCACCAATAGAAATTGCCCCGACAATGTATCCAATTCCTTTGTTGAGCTTTTTCATAAGAGCTACACCAATTGGAATGAGGATAACGAATGTAACATCGAAAAATACCGGGATTGACAGGATAAATCCAGCAAATCCTACAGCATACATAGCATATTTTTCAGGGAACAGAGACACCAGCTTATCTGCAATAACAGTAGCTCCGCCGGTATCACTTACAAACTGTCCAAGGATGATACCAAGACCGATCGGGAAACCAATGCTTCCCATCATGTTTCCAAAACCATTGTTGATAACTGTGATCAGACCGTTTGTTACTGTTCCGTCCGCTGCTGTAATATCATTGAGCGGCACCTTGGTCAGTACTCCGAGAAGCAGAGAACCAAGAATAAGTGCGATTGCCGGATTCATTTTCACTTTTGTACAGAAAAGAACTACAAGAGCGATAGAAATGATCAGGCAGATGATTAAATATGTTGCTGACATAATTTTCCCCCTGCATTAGCTTCATGCTAACTTCTATAAGTTTTTTTATTACAATCTTAAATTATAATCTTGTACCTTTTTTAACCTCAACAAGTGTCTTATCTTTATTCAGTTCAACACCAAATCCAGGTTTGTCGCTGACTTTCAGTTTACCGTTGACTGGCATTGGCTCGTCTTTCAGCAGTGGATAATACTGCGGAACAACCTTATCAGCTTCAGGAGCCATCATCAGGCACTCTGTGATCGGTGAGTTTGTCTTGGTTGTAACGTAATGATAGCTGTATGTACCGCTTCCATGAGGAATGACATATTTTCCATGAGCTTCAGCCATATTACCAATTTTGATAAGTTCGGTCATACCACCGCACCAGCCAACATCTGGCTGAATAACATCAAGGTCACAGTCCTCGATCAGCATACGGAATCCGAATTTGCTTGCCTCATGCTCACCACCGGTTACCATGATCTGGTTGCCGGCTGCTTTCTTCAGATCTCTGTATGACCAGTAATCATCCGGGTTGAAACATTCTTCGATCCAGTTAAATTTCAGATCAGCAGATGCCTGCATGAGACGTTTTGCATACTGAAGATCCAGTGCCATCCAGCAATCCCACATCAGAAGGAATTCATCACCGCATTTTTCTCTCATATCAGCTGCAAGTTCAATGCTCTTTTTGAGTCCTTCCATTCCATCAGCCGGTCCATATACAAGCGGAATCTTTCCACCTACAAATCCCATTTTCTTAGCAAGATCCGGTCTCGGGCCAGTAGCATAAAATGTAAGTTCTTCACGAACTTTACCACCCAGCATTGCATATACAGGCTCTTCACGAAGTTTACCAAGAAGATCCCACAGTGCAAGGTCGATTGCAGAGATTGCGTTCATTACAACACCTTTTCTTCCATAGTAAAGAGATGCACGATACATCTGATCCCAAATCTTTTCAATTTCATTTGCATCTTTACCAACTACGAAACGATCCAGATGATTCATAACCAGCCATGCTGCCGGATATCCACCTGTTGTGATACCAAATCCTATTACTCCGTTGTCTGCTTCTACTTCGACAACCAGAGTCTTTAATGCGTTGATACCAAAGCTTGTTCTTGTAGCTTTGTACTCCGGATAGATACTCATCGGAGTTGCAATCTGTTTTACGATCCAGTGCTCTGCGGACTGGTCATGGTAGTCAGCTCCACCGCCTTCAACTACATACGCTCTGATTGCTGCAATTTTTCTGCCCATTAATGCCATTGAAAAATACCTGCCTTTCATATATATTTGTTTTTTATTGATTATTAGTTTTATCCGGTCCACATTTCGATTCATATATGTGAATCGGATTCTTGTTTTATGAATTCATCATACACTCTTTTCCAGTTATCGTCAATATCCTTTATTATTTTCTATATTTTATTCAAAAATAATTTTCTTTTTTTGTACAAAATAAACAGTACCTGTCTATTGATTTTTGCATTTGCATCAGGTATTCTAGAGAAAGATTTGTATTAGGAAGGGGTATTTTCATGTTTATCTTAATTTTTAATCAGCTGGTAAAAATGCTGATTATCCTTATCGTTGGCATCGTCTGCGTAAGAATCGGGCTTGTTTCCAAAGAAGGAAGCAAAACCATTTCCAATCTTCTGCTGATGCTTGTTAACCCGATTCTGATCATTATGGTCTATCAGACCAACTATGATCCCATTCTCGTAAAGGGACTTCTGTTTTCTTTTGTCGCCGCATTTATCTCTCACATCCTTGCAATCCTCGTATCCAAACTCCTGTTTCGTGATAAAGAGGATCCCAATAACATGATCAATCAGTTTGCCGCTGTATATTCAAACTGTGGTTTCATTGGTATTCCTCTGATCAACAGTGTTCTCGGAAGTGAGGGTGTTTTTTATCTGACTGCATACATGACTGTATTTAACATTCTTACATGGACGCACGGACTTTCTCTTATGAAAGGTCACTTTGATCCAAAGCTGCTCAAAGAGGGGCTGACCGCTCCAATGGTCGTAGGCACTTTTATTGCTATGATTTTATTCTTTACACAGATACATATTCCAGACACTATTGCAGCATCCATGCAGTACATTGCCGATATGAATACGCCTCTCGCCATGATGGTTGCCGGTTTTTCTGTTGCAAATTCGGACATAAAAAAGATCTGCACAAATGTACAGATCTATCGTATTGCTCTTACAAAACTCATAATTGTTCCTCTTGTGGTTCTTCTCTTTCTGTGGATTGCACCATTTGATGCCGGCATCGCATATCCGACACTGATCGCATCTGCCTGTCCGACAGGAACCACGATCACAATGATGTCTATCCGCTTTGATAAAAATGCAACCTATGCCTCCGAGATATTTTCATTCACAACGGTTCTGTCTATTATCACGATTCCGCTGATCATTTTTATCGCAGGTTTCCTGCTGTAAAAGCATCCGGTTCATCTGCATCCTGAATTTCCCTGGCATTTCTGATTCGAAGATATGCCACATCTTCAGGATGTTTTTTTATAATTTTTTTGCCGCCTTTATCTCCCGATATCTCCATCAGTTCTTCGTAATATTTCTGCCCAAAAATGCAGGGATTTCCAGTCTTTCCATTCCATCTGATACAGGCCATTCCCTTTTTTTCATTTTCAAACAGTTCTGTAAGCGAAACAACTGTATCCGCTTCTAACCACGGTTGATCCGACACTGTAAAAAGGCATGCATCTGTATCTCTTACACTCATCAGTCCAATCTGCATGGAAAGTGAAATTCCATCTTCCGGTCGTGGATTTATAAAAACAGGGATTTTCATTTCTTCTGCCTTTTTTACGATTTCTTCATACTGGGTAACAACAATAATCTCACTTTCCGGAATTTTTTCTGATGCTTTCTTCAGTTTTTCCAGCGTTAGCAGATACATGGGTTTTCCATCAATTTCATATAATAATTTGTTGCTCCCAAAACGGCGGCTGTTTCCAGCCGCCAGCATAACAAGTGCAATTTTCATCTGTAATATTCTCTCCCTTGAAGGCTTCCCCAGGCAGCATGGACTCCCTGCTTCTGCAGTTCTTTTCCAATTCTTTCCGCTGATTCATACTTTCCCATAAGGTCCGTCTTATTCAGAAATATTTTATATGGACGTCGTCCGACTGCTTTTTTTAAAGCCTTGTCTGACACCGCAATACGTATGACATCCGCTTCTGTAACCGGATCCGTTTGCTCCTTATTCAGAAAAGCAGCTACCCGCTCCGGTCTGTGACAGCTTTCTCTGATCATCTGCCCTACTGCATCCATTCCGATCACTCCAACTACCAGATCTGTAAAATCCGGAATAACAGGCTCCCATTCACCTGGTACTTTTAGAGGCAGCCTTTTAGCCCCGTCTGCTTCGATCAATATACAGTCTGCCTGCCCTTTCAGCCGTACAAGAGCTTCTTCTGTCAGACTTCCGATCTTACTTTTGTTCTGATCCAGGCTGGCAGCAACCGTATATCCATACTCTTCTATATTCTGCTGGATCTGCTGAGCATTTCCCTCTTCCGCAAATGGCCGTTCAGGCTCATAAGCCATATGTGTCGTTGTCGTAACAATCACTTTTTTTCCTGTAGAAACCATTTCTTCACATAAGCGAAAAATCAGACTTGTTTTGCCTCCACCGCCAACCATGGCAATCGACTGCTTTCTATCCGGCACAATCGTAAGTGCGTTCCACAAAAAAAACGTCTGCATCACGGCAGTACACCTTCCGAAAGAAGGATTTCCACAACGCTTCCTGCAATACAGCGTGCTTTATCTGAAATCGTATCACAGTTCTTTTTCTGTTCCTGCCGTGGATCAATATCTGCTATTTTCATCCCTTTTTGGACTTCATAACCATCTCGGATAATCCCTCTCAGTACACCGGTCAGAGATGCATAGACCGGCACATCATCCACCCTCGCCAGAATCTGGTCTTTCTCCACGATATCCCCAATCTGCGAAAGATTGTGCATGATTCCTG
>ENA-OUQI01002283-OUQI01002283.1-human-gut-metagenome-genome-assembly--contig:-NODE-2283-length-10076-cov-3.990121_pt1 | contig 10076 bp, 7 predicted proteins | sample MGYA00237953_ERZ548840 | MGnify/ENA primary metagenome ERZ548840 (study PRJEB26490, sample SAMN05194690) | human gut metagenome | biome: terrestrial biome; feature: human-associated habitat; material... | reverse complement strand
AATATACCGCAAAGTGGGGCGTGCAGATTGCAGGAATGATTTTTCAAACAGGCTCAAGTTATTGTCTGATTTTTCCCGTGAAAATTCTTACCAGTAATTTTTCATTATTCAGATAAATCAGGAATGCCATCAGCAATACTGCATTGATAATAGACTGCATGGAAGCGGTCACCACATTTGAGAGAACTGCAAATGTGGAATTCAGCAAAGACATGCAAACCGCAGCCAGCAAAAATCCAAGTTTCTCATTGCTATACCTGCTTATGTAAGAACCAATAAACATTGGCAAAAATGCTGTAAACATAATGGAAATAGAGCCAAAGTTCAGCTGGCCTCCATTGATGGTCGTACTTCTTGCCGCATTCAAAAATCCAACAATTCCCATCAGCGCACCGCAGATCCCATAACAGCCAATGGCATTTGGAATCTCTTTGATTCCTGTATTTACTGCTACCTTCTGCCCATTTTTCAATGCATTATAGTCATAACCAAACCTTGTATAATCAAACAGAAGAATGGAAAGGACCAGTACCACAGCAATAATAATCGCCGCATAAATCCAGGTTCCTACAAAGCCTGACATGGAAGAATTCTGTACCTCTGTCATTACATATTTTCCGCTTGTAATGGTGTACAAAACACCTTCATAGATCAGGGTTACACCCAAAGATGTTATGATGGGCGGAATCCTGAGAGTCACATAAATAAGACCAGATACCATTCCCAGCACAGCGCCGGCCGCAATAGTGATTACCAGCATAAGTGCTGCACTTCCTGAGCCGCCGCCTAATACTGCATAGCTTATCTTCGCTCCCACTACAGCAGACAGAGAAGCCATGGCTCCAAGTGAAAAATCAAATCTTCCACTGTTCAGGTTAATGGACAGGGCAATTGTTGTAATCATAACAATTGCAGTATAGACCACAAAATTATCAAAGCCCTTCTGATTTGTTATGATGTTTTCTCCATGTGACAGACAGATCACTTCCAAAATAAGTAAGGTCAGTACAGGGATCGTAAATGTTCCCGCTATTTTCTTAGGGGTGCTCATAAATTCCAGCCTCCATCCAGCCTGTCCGATTTCCTGGATATGGGCATCCAGGGTTATCGGTCAGAGCTTTCATAAATTAATTTCCAGTTATTTAAATTCGTAACTGTTTAATGTCTTCACAGTTACCTGCAAAACAATTACTTAGATTCTACTAATGTTTTTACATCCTCAAATGTAACGTTATCGCCAATAATACTGTCCAGAGTTTCTTTGTCATAGATTGGTGCATCACCACTGTCAGAAACAGAGTATTTATCAAATGTGTCGCTGTCAGTTGCTACCAGATATCCCTGGCTGATAGATGGAGCGTTTCCGTCCTCGTCTCTGATCACATTTCCATTGATTGCATTCATTACCAGTGCAAAAACTGGTCCGATAGAAGAAGAATATTTTCCAGCAAGATAAGTAAGGGTACCATTTTTCATAGAATTTCCGTTTGTCTCAGTAAAGGAATCAATATCTGAGAAGGAGATTCCTGCCTCACTTAAGGACTGTGCAAAGAATGTGGTTGCCATACCTACGGAAATAAATGCATCCGGTGTTTTCTGGATTGCTGCGTTTAACTCATCCGTTGTGGTGTCACCATATCCCTGAAGATAGGAAACAACCTCTACATCGCCTTCTACTTTAGATAAATCAACTGTCTGATCCTGGAAAATCTGTCCAGCGATAGCGTTCATATCGCTTTCTCCGCCATAGGTGCAACCCAGTCCGTTAAGGACACCAGCAACACGGTAAACATGCATTGGGTTCGGAATAAAAGCTCCATAGATTGCTACTTTGGAAACACCCTGCTCTTTGTAGTAAGCTCCCATATCTTTTCCAGCTTCAAACTCTGTATCATTTCCAGGTCCTACCTGACCAGCAAAATATTCATAAGTTTTGTAAGTTTCATACTGTGCGTCATCCAGCACACCGGAAGCTACCGCATAGTAAACTCCGTATTTTTCACAAGTCTCAATCTGCTGTACACGATCGTTGCTGGAAAAAGAGATGATTGCCTGACACCCCTGGGAAGCAAACTTCTCAATTGCTGTTTTCTCATCTTCTGCACTTTGCAGCGCATCTGTGTAGTTAAATTCTACGTCATAGTTACCAGCGATATAATTCTCATAATAAGAACGGAAGCCCTGTGCTTCCTCGCCACTTACGTCTGCAACCAGCACACCAATCTTTGCCTTGTCAGCAGCCTTTACTTCACTTGTTCCTGCTCCTGCAAGAACTGCTACAGCCATAGTTCCTGTTAATGCCATGCTTACCATTTTTTTCATTGTTCGTTTCATTAGAATTTCCTCCTTTTTATTTGCAGCGTTATACGCTAATTCACCATTAAAAATCCCATATATCGGACAGTTATTTCTTATTCTCCATTATCTTGGAAGTATATTTGTCTTATAATTCATGCTTGTTACATATACAACGATCAGGAAAAATACTGCACTGATCACCTGGGTGATTCCATAAGCCGCACTTCCGTCAATCACCAGCTCCAGAATGTCATTGAGCAGGATAAAGGAAAAACCGCCAACCAGTGCCGCATAAATTCTGGAACGTGCTCCGCCTGAAATAGGCATTCCGCCAAATACAATTGCAATAAAAATATTCATACCAATGCTGGAGGCCGTAGTGGTTGTTACAGATGGTGTATAAACCAGAGTAAGAAACGCTCCAAGCCCTACGCCCAGGCCTGCCATTACGAAAGCAATAATGGTATATTTGTTGGATTCAATTCCGGTAAGAGCTGCGCACACCGGATTTCCTCAGATAAATTTCTGCCTTCTTCCCACTTTTGTAAGATTGAAAACAAAATAACTGATAATAAAGAAGACTGCCAATACTACGATTTTAAAAACCATATTGTCAAACGGCTTTACCACTACTCCCGGAATACTGATCCCACCAAGTGCACCACCCTTTGTGGTAACGATCTGTGAGGCAATCGCAGAAAGCACAGACATCATGGCAACTGTAGTAACAAATGCTGGAATATGAAATACCGAAGCCAGCAGGGAATTTACAAGGGAACATGCAACTCCGCTTACAAAGATTGCCAGGATCATTAACACTACATTCTGTGTAGTATTGTAAGTAACCACACCCATGGTTGCAGAAAACAAGGTTGCAGCGCCAAGACTGATATCAAAAGTTCCCAATGTGTAAATGAAAATTGCTCCTGTAGCAACCACCGCCAACACAACACCTTCGTTAAAAACAATCTGCAGATACATATCCAGCCGATAGCCTTTTGCACTGACTACTGCCAGGAAGATTCCGAATAAAAGCACCAGAGCCGCAAATGGAAGAACCTTTATCGCAGTTTGGGCTGCTTTATATTTATTCATATTATTTTTCATAATCTGATGTTCCCCCTTAAATCATATATCCAATTACATCTGCGTCTGTCAGGCTTTCACTTCGCATAAATTCACCGGTAATGCTTCCGTCTTTCATAATCAGAAGCCTGTCGCTCATTCCCAGCAGTTCCGGAAGCTCCTCGCTGATCAGCAGGATTGCCTTTCCCTCTTTTTTCAGCTCCATCATCAGCTGATACATGGACTGTTTGACGCCAATGTCAACACCTCTGGTGGGGCAATCCAGGATCAGGATCTCACTTCCACAGCCGATCCATTTTCCAAATACAACCTTCTGCTTATTTCCACCGGACAGCTGGCTTGTCAGCTGGTCGCCATCAGAACATTTAATAGAAAGATCTTTTATCTGTTTTGCCACATATTCTTTTTCCTTTTTATTTGTTATAAGGAATCCGTTTACGGCATATTTTTCCATTCCGCCAACTGCAATGTTGTCCTGGATACTTGCGGACAGGCAAAGGGATTCCACATCCCTGTCCTTTGACACATAACCAATCTTGTTTGCAACTGCGATGTGGGGACTGTTGATCTTCGTTCCATCGTAAGTGGTTACTTCTCCCTCTTCCAGGGCAAGTGCGCCGAACATGGCTTTTCCCAAAGTGTGCATTCCGCAGGCGGCAAGTCCGCCAATGCCTAAGATTTCGCCTTTTTTCAAAGTAATGCTTACAGATTTTAACTCCTCTTTATACTTCAGATTCGTGGCTGTTATGGCAGCTTCTTTCTGACTGCTTGGGGTAAAATCACTTCTGTAATAATCTCCCTGAAGCTCGCGGCCGATCATACTTGTACGGATTTCATCCGCATTGAATTCTTCTTTTTTAAACGTACGGATCAGGTTTCCATCACGGAGAACAGTGAGTGTATCACAAACTTCCATAATCTCTTCCAGGTCATGGGAAATAAAGATTATTGCTTTTCCACTGTCCCGCAGCTTTCGGATCAGGGAATACATGATCTCACGTCCATCCTGTGAAAGTGCTGTGCTTGTCTCATCAATTACCAGAATGTCTGGATTTTTCAGCATAACCTTAGCGATTTCTACCAGCTTTCTGGTCTGAAAATCCAGTGAAGCAATAGGCATATCGCCGGTTACATGTTCTACTCCAATGGCTCTCATTGCCTCTGTCGCTTTCTGGTTCATTGCCTTTTTATTGATCATCCCCAGCTTGTTCCGAAACTGGGAAAGCTCTGCCAGAAAAATATTTTCTGCAACGGTTACCCCCGAAATGGTTCCGCTCTCCTGCACAACCATTCCGATCCCGTTTTGTAGCGCATCTATCATACTCACTGGTTCCCAACTCTGCTTTTTGAAAGTCATTCTTCCACTGGTGGCTTTCTGCATGCCAGCTGCAATAGAAGATATGGTAGACTTTCCAGAACCATTTTCACCGATCAAACCTCTTATTTCCCCTGGATATACCTCCAGATCTACATTTTTCAGTGCTATTACGCTTCCAAAATTCTTGGAAATATTTTTCATTTCAAGAATCGGTTCACTCATGTTTACCCTCCGTTCACTTGAAAACTGTTTATGAGATTATTATATTCTTTCCCCTAAAATTTCAAATTCACAATTTAGCTCAGTTTTATTGATGTATTTGATCTAAGATGTTAAAATACATCATATAAATCGCTTTATTTTAATATTTTGATTGTGTGAAAAGATTTTGTAAAAGGGGGATTTTTATGGATGTTGAAGAACTGAGACATCAGATTTATCAGTTTAATGATGAAGAATTGTTTTATAAAGAACAGTATGAAGCCCGGGAAGCCGGGCAGATTTATGCTTATATCGCAAAACAGGAGATTCAGGAGGTTATCCGCCGCCACTTACTGATTCCGGAAGTGAAAGAAACCATTCCACCGGAATTTAAAGACTCTTTCTTTTTTGATATGGCAGACAAAGATAGCATTGTGGTACAGAAGCATAACCGCTATAGCCCGGCGCTGATTCACTCCCACACATTTTTTGAGCTGGTATATGTTTACGACGGGAAGTGTACACAGGAGATTTCCGGACAGACCATTTCCATGAAAACAGGAGATTTCTGCGTAATCCCCCCTTCTGTAGAGCACTCTATTTCTGTTTATGATGATAGTATTATTATCAACATCATGCTCCGCCGCAACACTCTGCATAGTATGTTTTATAATTTTTTGAATACGCCAAATAAGCTCTCTTCTTTCTTTTTGAATAATATTTATGCCAAAAGAGCAAATGATTATATTCTTTTTCATTCAGGAATGGATTCTTACATCCGGGAATCTTTTTGCTGGATGTTATGGGAAAGTATGAATAAACAGGAATACTCTTATCAGTGCATTACCAATGTACTGCTTCTGGATTTCTATCTATTGGTACGAAATTACTCGGAATCTGTGCAGATGCCTCTTTTCAACAGCAAGATTGATGTGCAGCGTTATGCGATTATTCAGTATATCCAGGATAATTACAGAGATGTGACACTTTCGACTGTGGCAAAGCGTTTTCATTATTCCAATGAATACACTTCCCGTTTAATTAAAGATCTGATGGGAATGACCTATACAGAAGTGGTCCGTACCGTTCGAATCGAACGGTCCCAGGATTTCCTGGCAAATACAACTATGACTGTGGCAAATATTGCGGAAGCAATCGGATATGATACCACAGAACATTATATCCGCCAGTTTAAAAAACATACTGGGATGACGCCTTCTGCTTATCGAAAACAGGAGGCCAAAAATCGGTTGTTTTAATTTTCCATTCTTTTCAGCTCTGGCAGCACCGTCAGCAGCATGATAAAGCCTGCAGTACCCAGGCTGATAATATTTTTGCATTCTCCATGCATCCTGAAAGTTCTTTTTTCTTCAGGAGCCGTGCCTTCATTTCTGCCTTTTTCTCAAGGAAAAGAAGTACATAGGCTGCAGATAAAAACTGGGAGATTACAGTTGCAATGGCAGCTCCCCGGAAACCAAATCCAAACACAAAAATGAATAGTGAGTCTAGGATCAGCGGGAAGCAGATTTCTATTTCAAAGTCGATTCGTTTCATTTTTTGTTTCTCTAAAAAACACTTGAACGCACTTTTTGACTTGTGCAGTAAAAGGTTAGTCATTAGCTTGCCGGAACGTTGCGACGCGCGGCGGTGAATATACATTGTGAAATCGCGTCCGGGATAACGACCAACCAATTAAATAGCAATAAGAAAAGCCCTTTAGGAATTTTTATTTGCTTCCCAAAGAGCTTTCAATATACAATCTTATTAACCTGCCAGATGAAGGATTCCAATGAGGAATACCCATCCAAGTCCATAATATGTCACAACAGCAACAAGGTCGTTGACGGTGGTGATCAATGGTCCAGAGGCTACGGCGGGGTCTACACCTACTTTTTTGAAAAACAGAGGGATACAGGTACCTACGGCACTGGAGATCAGCATTGCAAGGAGCAGGGCGACTCCGATGCAGCCGGATACGGCGTATGCAAATACCAAAGTCTTTCCTTTAAATAAGTAAATGTAAAGTCCAATGAGTACAAAGGACAGTATACCAAGCAACGCACCATTGCAAAGACCAATCCGCATTTCTTTAAATACAAGTTCCAGTTTCTGCTTGCCGGTGAGGGACTCATCCATCAGAACACGGATGGTAACAGCCAGGGACTGTGTACCGACATTTCCAGCCATGTCCAATATAAGGGACTGAAAGGCCATGATAATGGGGAGCTGGGTTACTACGTTCTCAAAGACACCTACTACAGAGGATACAACCATTCCAAGACCAAGAAGAACGATCAGCCATGGCATACGTTTCTTCATACTCTCTTTCAGCGGCTCCTTCAGATCTTCCTCTGCGGTAAGACCTGCCAGCATGGCGTAATCCTCTCCCATTTCATCATCAACCAGGTCGATGATATTGGAAGATGTGATAACACCTAAAAGGCGGTTGTCATTATCCAGCACGGGAATGGAATCCTCGGAATACGCTTTCAGTTCTTCGATACAGTCGTCAATATCCTCTTCGGCATATACATATGGGTAAGAGGTTGCCACCAGATCTTCCAGGGATTTATCCTGTCTTGCAATGATCAGGTCTTTCAGATCAATGGCTCCGTAAAATTTCTGTGACTCGGTTACCACAAAGATTGTGGAAATATTATCGTTCTTAGCAGCCTGCTCTACAAGGCTGTTCATAGCCTGCTTCACAGTCAGGTTCTCACGAATGATAATGCAGTTAGTCGTCATACGGCTGCCGATTTCATCCTCATCAAAGGAAGCGATCATCTCAATATCGTGGCGGACATCATCATCCATTAATTCGAACAGCAATTTCTTTTTGGCTTTATCAATCTTATGAAGAACCTCTACAAGGGCATCAGTCTCCATGCGTGAAAGAATGGCTGCACCTTTTTTTACATCCATCTCTTTCACATATTCTGCTGCATTATCTGAGTCCGTATACTCAAAAATATCGGACAGCATATCCAGTTCCAGAATACGGTACAGTTTGCAGCGTTCCTGAACAGTCAGCCTCGGCATTGCATCTGCAATGTCATTGGCATGAAAATCTCCCAGCTTATCGCTCATAGCTGCCGGAGAGGTATTACTTCTTACTACAGCCAGAATGTCCTGGGTGTAGTCCTGCACTCTTTTCTCCATCCTACTTTCTCCAATCTGACAATAAGACAGTTCACCATTTCCAGGTGTTTATCTTATGTATTTTTGACAGACTTATACAAAGTCCATTTTTACGGACAGTAAAATCCGTATTTAAACAGAATATAAGCGTATAGCTTTTCTGTTCTTTGAGCGTGTTTGAAAAAGGTTTTCTGCAAGATGTACGTCACAATTTGTGGGGGATTTTGCCCGGATGAGAACACCATAGCGAGCTGCGGCAACCGAATTCGGGTAAAATATACTGCAAAGTGGAGCGTGCAGATTGCGGGAATGCTTTTTCAAACAGGTTCTAGGGAATATTGGATTCTTCTGAAGAACTCATAGGATAGAAAAAAGAAATGAAACAGTGTTCTTAAGCGCAATGCGCCTTTTACATGAAAAGAAGAACAGAATGTGCGCGATGCTCATCTGTCATTTCGTTTTTCCATCCTATGCAACTACTTCGCCCATGAGAATCGCAACTATCCATTCTGTTCACCTGCCTTTATTTTCTAATTTTGGGGAACTATTTTTGTTCCCACAGGTCATTCTAACTGCTTTTATAAAAAAAATCAATTCCTAATTTACTATTTATTTGATTTTTCACTGGCTTTTTTCCTTTTTCTTTCCGTTTCTTTACAATACTGGAAAAACCTGTGTGGTTTTATGTGGATTCAAGGAACAGCAAGTGAAGATATTAACAGATTTTAATCGTACTATTATAGTTTTTATATGACAGTTACGCCCATTAAGTCCTTTTTCTTGTATTGTTTTTTTATAACAATAGTAACTTCTTTGCTGTATTTCACCGTTTTTACTTCAAGAAATATAATACTTATAACAGCTGGCGCAATGGTCTGATTATAATCCGCAGAACTCCATAGAAAAGTTTTTTCTGCCAGTTCAGCACTTTCGTTTCGTACTGTGCCCCTTCGGTCTCCTGTCCGTTTGACAGAACTTCTTTACTTTTTTCTATGTAAGTACCTTCCGTGGACTGAATCTGCTGATTCAGTTCTTTGCTGTCGATAACAAGCATTAATTCCGTATCCAGATAAGTACTTCTCATGTCCAGGTTATAGGATCCGACGACAGAGAGTCGGTCGTCAAGCAGAACTGCTTTGGTGTGAACTGGAACCTCGTTCATCAACTCATATACATCGGCACCGGTATTCAGGATTTTCTTTTTCTGGTTTAAATAGTCGGTGCAGCCCCAGGGGTTGGAGCCTTTTTCTACTGCGTTAAGAATGATCTTTAACCGGGCATGGAACGCGATTTCATTTAAAGTGTCGTACATGTATCCGTTGCAGATCACATATGGGGTCTGGATCGTTACATTGTCTGCGTTCTGCGCCAGATAGCGGATTGTCTGAAGTACCAGCGGCGTTTTTGGACCTGCATGGGTTCCGTTGTTGACAAGCGTAATTTTATTCGCCGGAATGGTATCCTCCTGCCAGGAGCTGTAATCTTCAATATCGGTGTATTTTTCTTTCAGGGAAGCGTAACGCATTTCTAAGGACTGGTACTGTTTTTCGTACTTTGAAAGCTTTTCCTGTGTCTCGTCTGTTATTTCATTTTCAGCATTCGGTATTCCATTCACAACATTCGAGTTTTTCGAATCACTTTCTGCACCCTCACTGTCATCTGCCGCTTCTTCTGACACAGAAATTTCCGAACTATTCTTTTTTCTTCCACCCTTTATTTTCACGCAATCTTCATTCCAAATCTGCTGAAAATATGCTTCCAGTTCCTGCAGGGATTCACCCTTTCCATTTGTTGTATCGCATACCAGAATATCCCGATCCACATTGATATCTGAGGTATAATCTCCAAGGAAAATATCATTGCTGTTGCGGCCACCCAGCAGATACATTTTGTCATCCACAATCACATATTTATCATGCATACGGTAATTGAGCTTAAATAAGCCAACCGGACTCACCGGGTTGTAAACACCTATCTCCACATTTTCCCGCGACGCAAGTGCCTGAAATTCCTTGCTTCCATTCAAGAACAACTG
>ENA-OUQI01002281-OUQI01002281.1-human-gut-metagenome-genome-assembly--contig:-NODE-2281-length-10078-cov-2.805747_pt1 | contig 10078 bp, 6 predicted proteins | sample MGYA00237953_ERZ548840 | MGnify/ENA primary metagenome ERZ548840 (study PRJEB26490, sample SAMN05194690) | human gut metagenome | biome: terrestrial biome; feature: human-associated habitat; material... | reverse complement strand
CCTTCAACTGGGACATGTCTGCCGCCCTGCAAGAGGCCGCGCCAGAGCTGTGGGACGAGACCGTAGGCGCCTTCGCCCAGGTGAGCACCTATTCGGCACCGGATATGACCTACGACCCCCTCGTTGCGGCCGCCGAGGCCACCGGCGCTGATCCGTCGGCCCTGCGCTTGGACGACTTGGGCTCCGTACGCACAACGCATCTCACCGTGGTGTCGCTCTCCGACTTCAACGGAGCCCGTGCGCTGCAAGGCCAGGATCCCGTGGAACTGGCAGCGGGCACCTGCGCCTTGGCGAACAACATGGACATGGTGACGCCTTTGGCCCGCGCTGTGCTGGACGCGGCCCCCACCGTGACCATCGCCAGCACCGACTACGCGCTGGCCGGCCCTCTGTACGACACGCAGCTGGAGGACAACGCCATGGCGGCCACGGCCCTGGTCGTCATTGCTCCCGACGAGGCCGTGGAAGCCCTGAAGGCTGCCGGATGCATTCCCGACACCCAGTATCTGAACGTGATGTACGCCGACAACGGCAAGACTGCCGGGGAGAACGACGCGGCCATCGACGACATCGTAGCGGCCCTGCAGCCCCGCGACATGGGCGGCTTCGAGAAGGGCACCCAGGGCGCCGACGACCCCTACGCGAGCCTCTTGTGGCCGGTCACGCGCATTCTCACGGCGAACGAGATGCTCTCCCAATCCGCCGGGCTGCGCCTCATGATCACGTACCTGGCGCTCTACATCGGCTTCGTCTTCCTCATTTCCACGGCGGCCATTTTGGCCATCCAGCAGCTCTCCCAGGCATCCGATTCAACGCCGCGCTACCGCATCCTGTGGAAGCTCGGCTGCGACCGTGGCATGATCTACCGATCGCTTCTGGCCCAGGTGCTCGTGTACTTCCTCGTGCCGCTGGGACTGGCGGTATGCCATTCCGTCTGCGCCATCGGCGTGCTGTCCGATTCCCTGCTGGATGCCATCGGTGTGTCCTCGGCCGGACCCATCATGATGGCCGCCGGCCTCACGCTCGTCATCTACGGCGGCTACATGCTGGTGACCTACCTGGCCGCCCGCGGCATCGTGAAGGGCTCGCTCGCCGAAGGGTAACCTCACCCGCCCGGACGATCTCGCCCGCCCCCTGCGGGGACGTCAACCGGGGGTTCCTTCGCCCATCCCGTAGGGGCCGACCTCGGTCAGCCCTCCCCGACAAAGACAGTCCTACCCACTCGAGAGGGGCGACCAAGGTCGCCCCCTACGGGGGATGTCGGCCTGGGCGCTTTCGTCCGTTGAAGGAGGAAGTCCCGGCGAGTATAAAAACCTCGCCAATCCTCCTTTGCAGAATGCGGGCAGCGGGGCAGCTGTCGAAAAAGTGGCACGATTTCCCGATTTCCACCTAGAGCCCCGCTCCTCCGGCGGGAAGCGCGGGGGTACTCTTGAGAAACGCCAGGTCAGAGAGCTGGGGGCGAGACGGGCCGCCCCCAGCGCCGCCCGGCGAGGGTGGAAATCGGGAAATCGCGCCACTTTTCGGGGAGGGCGGCGGGCGCGGGCAGCGCGGATCGGGCAGCTTGGAAGCCCGTATTCTGCAAAGGAGGGTTGAACATCGCTTCGCGAACAGTGCGAAAGACGTAGAGAATGCGCCACGGCGCATTTTCCTGCTGGTTGGCGGCGCTATAATGGGCGCCATTCCAGGGGGAGGGGGAATAATGAAAGCGGCTGACCTTACGAGCAGGCTGCTGCTCGAAGCGCAGCATTGCCCGATGCGGCAGATGTGCCCGCTCGCATTTCTCTGCGCGTCTCGGCTTGACGAGAACAAGTACCTTCTGCCGAGCATCTCCGATGTGGACGCCGGCGAAATGATTTGGACCGATCTCAGTGCGCGGCGGCGCATGTTCGTCGTACGCAGTGGGATGCTCTGCAACAAGGTATATGGCAACAAGGAAACTGAAATTCCCCAAGCTATCTTCGGGCCCGGTTCCGTTGCGGGCGTGCCCGACGTGTTCATACCCTACGTGGCCTCCGATTTCTACTATTTCGTCGGACTTATGCCCAGCCAGCTGTGCTCTTTCGACGGCGACTTCTTCAAAGAGCGACTTGCGGATGCGGGGCCGGAAATAGCCCAGCAGATAACGGCGCGCATCGCGCTGAATCAGACAACGTCCATCTACGGGCAAACGCTGACGCTGACGCACCGTCGCGCAGAGGAAAAGGTGGCCTCGGTGCTATTGCGCCTCGACCTTGCGCTTTCACGCCAGCCGGGCTACGAGGGGGAACTGCCCATCACGCACGACGACATCGCCTTCATCGCCTGCGTTGAACGTGCCACCGCCAGCCGCGAGCTCAAAAGACTGGCGCGCGACAAGCTCATCGACATAGGGTACCGACGCATCACCGTCCTGCCGGCCCTCCGCGAACGCTACGGCACCATGATTGAGGCCAACCTTCCCTTCTACAAAAGCGATGAGACCATAACGGGCGCCTGAACTTCCACTTGACGAAGTCTTCCGCCCCTCAGGGAGAGCGCTCGGAACGCCCCTGCAAAAGGAGAGTGGCTCGGGGCCGACTGCCTGCGCGGAGCGTCTTGGGGTCAGGCGCCTGCGGGACGCCCCAATACCCGCTTTGTGTTCACGAGCACATTTCGACCGGTATTCTTTGCAATCCGCGAAACAATTCGCACGTCCTTCCCCATGGGATACTACCGTGCATCCGGCTCCAAGGGGCCGCCGGATGCACGGCCGCGCACCGTATGCGCGCGTGCATACAATTGAAGAGAAGAAGGGGGAACGCCATGAGCGGAAACGAACTGAACGTTAGCCGTCGTGGATTCGTGGCAGGAGCCGCAGGCGCGGCTCTCGCAGCCGGATTGGCAGGATGCTCGTCTGCCGAGAGCAATGCCGGCGATGCGAGCAATCTGCCAAACACAGCACCGGAGAAAACCGCCTACGACCCGAACGAGGGCGAGTGGATTCCTACCACCTGCAACATGTGCTTTAACAACTGCTCCATCAAAGCCCATGTGGTGGACGGCGTGGTGGTGGAGCTGACGGGCAACCCCGACAGTTCCATTGGGCGCGGGCACATCTGCGGCAAGGGCGCCGCGGGCATCATGCAACTATACGATCCCAACCGCATCACCAAGCCCCTGAAGCGCACCAACCCCAACAAGGGCTTCGACCAGGACCCCGGCTGGGAGGAAATCTCCTGGGACGAGGCCTACGAGCTGGTTGACTCGAACGTGAAGGCGGCTATCGAGCGCAGCGGCCCGCACGCCGTGACCGGCATGTCGATGGTGGCCAGCCAGATCGGCTCGCTCGTGCGCCATACGGCCCTGGGCGTCATCTACGGAAACGCCGAGGGAAGCTGCTCGGACATCTGCGGCACGGGCGTTCACCAGCTGGAGTACCTGCTCACCGGCACCGGCAACGCGCGCCCCGACTACGAGAACTGCAACTACGTGCTGCAGTTCGGCACCAACGCCGGCACCGCCACGCGCCACGGCTACAACATGACCGTGGAGATGTTCGCCGAGCGCCGCGCCAACGACCTGCGCCATGTGGTGGTCGACCCGCACATGGGCGGCTCGGGCGAGAAGGCCGATCTGTGGGTGCCTATCCGCCCCGGCACCGATGCCGCGCTGGCGCTGGCAATCGCATACGTGCTGGTGCACGAGGAGAACCTCATCGACACGGACTTCCTGAAAACCCGCACCAACTCGCCTTCGCTCGTGAATGTGGAAACGGGCCGCATCCTCATAGACGAAGCGGCAGGGAAATCGCTCTACATGGACGCGGACGGCACGCCGAAAACCTACGATGCCTGCACCGACCCGCAGCTCGAGGGCGAGTTCGAGGTGAACGGCACGAAGTGCAAGACGGGCTTCACCCTGTACAAGGAGCATATTGCGAAGTACACGCCCGAGTACCAGGAGGAGATCACCACCGTTCCCGCCGCCACCGTGCGCCAGATTGCCAAGGAGCTGGGCGAGGCCGCCTGCATTGGGGAGCGCGAGGGCCTCATCAACAACAACCAGCTGCTGCTCGCCTTCCCCAACTCGTACTACACGAAGGTGTACGAGAGCGACTACACCCCCACCACTATGGGCATGTTGGAAATTCAGCCGCTTTCCGAGGACAACCACTTCGAGCACGTCGCGCAGGCGCATCCGGATCTGTATCACACCCAAGCTGCCGAAGTCGCCTTCTGCTACGCGTGCAACCCCATCAAATGGTGGGGCAACTACGACGAGCAAGCCGAGATCTTCAAGAACTATACCTATGTCATAGGCATCGATATGTATCTGAACGAATCGTCGTACTTCTACGACATTATCCTGCCGGAGTGCCATTACCTGGAACGTACCGAACCTCTGCCTCATGCGGCGAACAACCACCGCGTCATCGGCGGCATGAACAACCCCTGGACGGTACCGGTATGGCAGAAGGTCGTAGAGCCGCGCGACGGAGCGCCCTCCAGCTGGGAGCTGTTTGGCGAGCTGGCCTCGCGGGCCGGCAAGAACGCCGAGTTCATTTCCACGCTGAATATGATGTTCCGCGTGAAGGAGGAGTATTCGATACCACTTGACCAGAAGCTCGATGTGGAGGCGTTCGCCGACTCCATCCTTAAATCGAACATCGATGAGGAGCACGACTTCGCGTGGCTGAAGGAGCATGCGGTCTACGACCACCCGCGCACCGCCGACGAGGTGTACATTTGGGCCGGCGAAAAACCGGGGCGCGTGCCCATGTACTTTGACTTCATGCTTGAAGCGAAAGCCAAGGTTGAAGCAAAGGCGGCCGAGCTGAACATTCCGTGGGAAACCGACGACTACCAGCCTCTTCCCGACTGGAAGCCCGGTTGCGGCTACGAGGTGACCGATCCTGACTACGACATCATCCCCACGTACCACACCGATGCCATCAACACTGATTCGTGGCTCATGGAAGATCCCTACATCAATGAGATCAACGAGGAGAACCCCTACGGCTACACTATCGAGATAAACGCCGCCACAGCCGCCTCGAAAGGCTTGGCCAATGGCGACAAGGTGCGCCTCGTCACAACCGATGGCGTGTCGGTGGAGGGTGTTTTGGCCACTTCTGAAGGCGTGCACGCAGAGTGCATCGCGGTCATCGGCGGACACTGGGGATCGAAGTCGGCCTATATGCCCATCGCAAAGGATAAAGGCGTGCCAGTCGTACATCTTATACCTGGTCAGACGCCTGATCGCATGGATCATATCTGCTCGGCCTTCGACCAGACCATCCGCGTGAAAATTGAGAAAGTTGCCTAAGGAGGGGTAAGCCATGACGTACGGAATGCTGATCAATCTGAAAAAGTGCGTGGGCTGCCATGCCTGCTCGGTGGCCTGCAAGAAGGCCCACGGCACCCGCCCGGGCGTGCGCCGCTCCCGCGTGGAGCGCACCTTCGAGGGCACCTACCCGAACGCCCGCAAGACGGCGGTGCCCATGCTGTGCATGCACTGCGAGAACGCCCCCTGCGTGGAGGTGTGCCCGCAGGACGCCACCTACAAGCGCGACGATGGCATCGTCGTCATCGACAAGGACAAGTGCATCGGCTGCGGCAGCTGCCAGACCGTGTGCCCCTACGACGCGCGCCATTTGGCCGAAAACGAGGATGGCTACTTCGGTCCGGAGCTGAACGAATACGAGACAGTCATGTACGAGACTATGCCGCCCATGACCATGGACAAGTGCACCTTCTGCGCCGAGCGCATCGACGCCGGCGACGGCCAGGTCCAGGCCTGCGTGGCCGCCTGCCCGGCCGGCGCACGCGTCTTCGGCGAGCTGGACGACATTCGCGCCGAGGCCGAGGCGGCCGGCGGCTACCAGCTCCTTCCCGAGGAGGGCACGAACCCGTCGGTGTGGTACATCCCGTTCAACGTGAACAAGTAGCTCGCCACCAGGGCCGCTCGCGCGCATGAGCAGAGCGAGCGGCCTCCTCAGCTGCACCTCAGCGATGCTCGACTCGTGACAGCCCACGCAAACCCCTCATTCCGGCTTATTCCTTGATTCTTCAGCCAAAGCAGGGGGTTTGCGTGGGTTTACTTTAAGCGGCAGCGGGAACCGACAACGCACTCTCCGTGCCGCTCTCCACACGTAAGCGCTATCATGGAAGCGAACATTTGCACCCTATGTGAACGAAAGGACGCTCATGGAATACCAGCAGCTGCAGGACGAGATCAAGGCGGCCATGAAGGCGCGCGACAACCACCGACGCGACATTCTGCGCCAGGTGCACACCGAGCTTAAGGCCATCGAGGTGAACGAGCGCCGCGAGGTGACCGAGGCCGACGTGGACGCCATGCTCAAGCGCACCATCAAGCAGACGAAGGAGACGCTGGACGGCTCCATCAAGGCCGGCAACAACCAGGAGCGCACCGACACCCTCACCGAGCAGGTGGCCATTCTGGAAGAGTACCTGCCCCGCCAGGTGGAAGGCGACGAGCTGGCGGCGCTCATCGATGAGGTGCTCGCCGACACGGGCGCGTCCACGAAGAAGGACATGGGCCGCGTCATGGGCGAGCTCACCAAGCGCACTGGCGGCAACTTCGACAAGGCCGGCGCCGCTAAGATCCTCGGCGGAAAACTGAGCTAGCCCACGTTTACCACAAGCACCTCCGAACGATCCCCCTCTTGTCGATTTTCGCTTTTCGGAAGTAAATGCCACTTCCTCATCGAAATGGCACGATCAATTTTCGCCTCTCTGCCATAGCTACCCTCAACTGGCATTTTTCTGCCACTTCAGGCCCGTAATGGCAGAGAGCCCCAGCGTCAATCGACCATTTCGGCACCGAAGTGGCATTTACTCGCCTCTCCCCCAAGCACAAAGAGAAGGCCTCCCGCCATGGGAGGCCTTCCAGTTTGGTGCATCTTTTCCGGGCCGCCTAGAAGAACGGGTAGATGGAGATGCCGGTCATGTAGAACACGACACGCAGGGCGAGCGCGCTCACGAGCACGCAGGCCACGCAGACCGCGCCCCACACCTTCCAATCCTTCTTCGCCTTGCCGACGAAGGCGCCGACCACGCCGCATGCCGCGGCGATGAGCGCGACGACCGAGAAGGGCAGCGAGGCGCCGGAGAAGGGCTCGGTGGCGCCCGTCGGGGCGATGTCCATGGTGGGCTGGGTCGGGTCGAACCAGAAGTCGACCTGGGTGTAGGCGCCCACCGTCGCCTGCATGGCGACGAGGTAGGCCACCACGAGCACCACGTTCACGGCCTGGCCGATGAGGTTCGCCTTCGCATCGAGGTCGGACGCCTCGTCGCGCACGGCGCAGATGAGCGCCATGGTGGCCGGGCCGAAGCCGCAGGCCGCGCCGAGCAGCGAGCCGATCTGCAGCACGGAGTCCCAGGCGGGCAGCGAGGCCATCATGTAGGAGTGGCCCATGACGGCGACGAGCACCACGGCCAGCACCAGGCCGATCGCGGCGAGCCACGTCGGCACCTTCGCGTCATCGCCGCCGCGGCGTAGGTACACGAAGTAGACGACCATAGCCACGAACAGCACGATGATGGCGATGAGCTCCTGGGTGATGCCGCTCGTGAGGTGCCCGAAGCCGTTGAAGATGCGCTCCCAGTGCTCCAGATGGAAGAACACCGCGATGCCGCCCACGACCAGAAGCGCGGCCGAGGTGATGAGCGCCGGCATCTGGGCGCGGGTGCCCTGGCCGCGCAGCGCGTAGAGGCACTGCGCGCCGAACACGCCCGCCGCCCACGCGAGCAGCGTCGTGAACAGAATAAGGGGCCATTGTAATTCCATAATCTACTCCTCCCCTTGCCACTTGCGGTTGCGCAGGATGTAGCAATGCTTCGGGCCGTTGCCCGTGTCGGTCAGATGGTACACATCGGCCTCGGTGAAGGGCTCGACCCACTCTCCGAGCGTCGTGCGGTTCTGCATCATCTCCTCGTAGGGAGTCGCCAGATCGTGGGTGGGCGCCAAGGCCTGGAAGGACTCCAAGCCCTCGTCCAAGTCGCCGAAGAAGCGGGCGCGCGAGCCGCACTGGGCCACGCACTGGGGCAGCTCGCCCTGGGCGGTACGCTGCTGGCAGAGCGTGCACTTCTCAACGACGCGCTCCTCCTCGTTCAGGTAGCGCACGCCGTAGGGGCAGGCCATGGCGCAGAACTGGCAGCCGATGCACTTCGACTTGTCGATCTGCACCGTGCCGTCCTCGGTCACGTGCGACGCCTGGGTCGGGCACACCTTCACACACTCGGGGTCTTCGCAGTGCTGGCACTGGATGGGGAGGAAGTACATCTCCACATCGGGCCAGTCGCCGGAACCGCCCTCTTTGGGGGTGGGGCCGATGCGCAGCGTCTTGATCCAGAAATCGCCGGGCATAACGCCGTTGATGGTCTTGCAGGCCGCCGAGCAGGCCTGGCAGCCCACGCAACGGTTCAGGTCGGTAACGATAGCGTAGCGAGCCATCTTACATCACGCTCCCATCCCACTCGGGTTCGCCTTCGAAGCGGGCGCGCACGCCCTTGCCCGTGGGCACCCACTCGCGCAGGCGCGGGTCGGAGGCATCATGGATACATTCGACGCCATTCGGATCACACGGAACCGGATTGCCGAACGGGGAATTCTCGGCCGTGGCCTTGTACACGATGGTCGGGGTGGAGCGCATCGTGGCGCAGCCGCCGACGGTGTCCTGGCCGTAGGGGTCGTTCACCACGTTGATGCCCACCAGCTCGAAGCCGTGAGAGGCGGTGTCGAACTCGGGGAACCACCACGCATGGTTGGCGTTCACCACGCCCTGAGAGATGCCGTAGTACAGATCGAGCACCTCGCGAACCTTGCCCCACGGCGTCTCGATCCACACCCAGTCGCCCTGCTTGAGGCCCAACCGCTCGGCGTCCTTCGGGTTCATCTCGATGCGGGGAGACGGCCACACCTCGCGGCACCAGGGCAGCTGGCGATGCTCGGAGTGGAAGTAGGTGGGCTGGCGCGAGCCCGTGGTCATCAGGAAGATGTTGTCGGGCATGGCCTTCAGGGTGTCCTTGTAGCCATGGTTCATGAAGTAGGTGTCGTCGGCCTGGTCAACGAGCGCGGCATCGTACAGCTCGGGCTTCGCCACCGGCGAGTCGGTGGGCTCGCGGTAGATCGGGAAGCGGTCGTCGTCGCCCTGGAACTGCGGCAGGTCGGAGTGCGCCCACTTGTCGGAGTCCTCCGGCACCTCGCCCATGTTGCAGATGTAGGCCTCGCACACGAGCGACCAGATCTCCACCAGACCGGAGGCGGTCATGAAGCCGGGATGGAAGTCCACGAGCGGGAACAGGTTGAAGCCGCCCTGCTGACGACGCCAGCCCATCTCGTGGCGGCGGAAGGTGCCCCAGCGCTCGGGATGCCACTCGCGGCAGTCCATCCAACCGTGATCGGTGAACCACTGTTTGGCCTCGGCCCAGGTGGGACCTTCGGGGAACTCGGCGGTGCACCACTTGTCCACGTTGTCCTTCAGCACGCGATCGTGGTCGGGCCACAGGTAGCTCGGCGCGCCGGAGGCGTCGTAGTCGTCGCCCAGCTGCTCGGTCCACTTGTCGATGAAGGTCTGGCACTGCGGCGCGTAGTTGAGGTTCTCGGCCGGCGCGGCGTCCGGGTCCTTCGTGTTCCACGGCACGCCCATGGCCTTGTACATGCCCACGTTCCAGTCGGGGTCGTAGATGGTCTCTCCCGGAGGCTCGATGGCAGCGCAGCAGCAGCCGAACATGCCGCCGGAGCCCTGGGAGACGCGGGTGGAGTCGAGTTCCATCCAATGCTGGCAGGGGAAGATGATATCGGCGTTGCCGTTGTTGGGGCAGAACCACAGGTTGATGTCGACGAAGAAGTCGAGCTGCGTGGTGGCATCCCAGGCGCGGGCGATGTTGCCCATGTTCATGATGTCGCCAGACTGGCACACGCCGCCGTGCAGGGCGTACAGGGTCTCCTTGACGTTGTAGCCCACTTCCTTGTTCTCGTTCTCCATGGCCAGCGACCAATCGGGATCCTGCAGGCAGGCGTCCCAGATGCAGTTCGCGTCGGCCCAGCGAGCCCAGAAGCGGTTGAGCGGGAAGCGATCGGCGTCCACCTGGCC
>ENA-OUQI01002272-OUQI01002272.1-human-gut-metagenome-genome-assembly--contig:-NODE-2272-length-10131-cov-2.917328_pt1 | contig 10131 bp, 6 predicted proteins | sample MGYA00237953_ERZ548840 | MGnify/ENA primary metagenome ERZ548840 (study PRJEB26490, sample SAMN05194690) | human gut metagenome | biome: terrestrial biome; feature: human-associated habitat; material... | reverse complement strand
GGCCCGGGACAACGACATTATCACTCTGATCACCTGCGTACGGGATCAGCCAGAATATCGCTGGTGTGTCCAGGCAAAGCTGGTGAGATAGAATAAGTAGAGCCTATTGACACATAATATATATCGTGGTATATATTATGTAGGAGGTGAATACAATGGAGACTGCAAAAATTTTTGAGAATGGAAGAAGTCAGGCTGTGCGCCTGCCAAAGCAGTTTCGCTTTCAAGTGGATGAGGTAGTTGTGCAGAAATTAGGCGATGCCGTGCTTCTGGTTCCCAGGGAGTCTCTGTGGCAAACCTTTATGGATGGGCTGAATAGTTTTACCGAAGATATCTTTGAAGAGGGCCGGGATCAAGGCGTCCAGAAAGAGAGAGAAAGTCTATGAACTATATGCTGGACACCAATATCTGCATTTATGTGATGAAAGAGAAGCCAGAAGCTGTGCTGCGGCGATTTCAACAAGAGCTGAATGCAGGGCTTTGTATTTCTTCGATCACATTAGCAGAGTTGGAATATGGGATGAAGCATAGTTCCAATCCGATAAAGAATGAACAGGCTTTACTTCGGTTTCTGGTACCGCTGAGCATTCTGCCTTTTGGAGCAACAGCAGCATTTGAGTATGGTGACATTCGGGATTATTTGCAAAAGCAAGGAACTCCTATCGGCCCATTGGATATGCTGATTGCTGCTCATGCAAGGTCGGAGCGAATGATTCTGGTGACAAACAATATCCGGGAGTTTGAGCGAGTACCAAACCTGGAGCTGGAGAACTGGGCGGAATGATCCAGAAGTAACCACTACGATAGGGAGGAATAAATGATGAAACTGAGACGGGATGTTGCTGGGTTTGCCGTGGGCCTGCTTTGCGGCGGTGTGATTTTCGGCGGCGTAGGAATCGCTTCCGGTGTGATTGCCACCCCCTTGACGGAAAGCAGCCAGAAGGTGACCCTGGACGGCCAGGCGGTGAGCCTGGAAGGGTACAACATCAATGGCAACAACTACTTCAAGCTGCGGGATCTGGGCAAGGCCATGGACTTCGGTGTGACCTGGGACAATGACAGCCGCACCGTGGAGATCGACAGCAGCACCGGCTATGTGGAAGAGCAGAAGCCCACTGTACCGGGAGCGGTGAGCATCCCCACTGGGGACGCCAGCTGGTGTCCGCCGGTGGGCACAGTGATCGACCTGGGCAACGGCCAGACCATGACCGTGACCAAGGCCAAAGATCCGGAGCCGGAGCTGTCTGTCCCGGCCAACGCATCTTCTTTCTGGCAGGATGAGCTGCCGGAAATGAAAGTGGTTACTTTTGATGATGGAAGTGCGATGATTCGTAATATGCACGAGATCCGCCGGATGCAGTATTCTTTGTTTGAAGTGGCAGAGCCGGGTACTAAGATCTATTTGGGCCTGGAAGGTGCCCGACCAGGAGATCCTAGTGTGGAGTGGCCCTGGCATGAGGGGATGCTGCAAGCAATGTACCTCTCCGGCCCCAGAAGCAAAGTCTGGGTAGATGCTTGGGATGTTTATAATGCAAACGGTCGGTTCTTGTACACGATGTACGAAGCCAAATAATGAGATAATAGGTGAATAGAAAGAAGAGACGCCTAAAAGCGTCTCTTTTTTTGTGCCAAAATTCAAAAAGAAAGGGAGAGAGTTATGAAAGCAAAAAGACTGACAGCGCTTTTGCTACTTGTGGTCACCCTGATCGGGATGCTTCCTGGAGCGGTACTGGCAGCAGATACGCCGGGAGAAGCGTTGGGTGAAATCGACATTTATAATGGTGGCGAACAGTTGGCCTATCTGGCCGTCAATGGCCGAGTTCAGAAATTGAATTATGTGTATTTTAATTTCAGAACAAGCGCAGGTGAGATGAAGCAAATTCCCGCCTATTGCGTCAATCCCACCACAGATGGCGTTCCCCAGGTGGTGGGCACCGGGCAATCCATTAAATACCTGGCAGAGAATCAGGCCACAGACCCCAAGATTGTGGGCATTGTGGGCAATGGATATCCTCACCGCAGTTTGCAAGAGCTGGGCCTGGATAATGTACAGCAAGCCTACTATGCCACCAAGATTGCATTGTGGTGCTATCTGGTGCCTACCTGGAGTATCGACAAAGTAACTATTGCCCCGGGCCTTTCGGAGCATGAGCAGCAGATCGCTCAGCGGCTGCTGGCGGCAGCTACTGATATTTATAACCGGGGCAGCGGATGGACAGATGTGCTCATCCCTGGCCTGACGGTTTCCTCGGATCAACAGGAAGCCTACGAGGTGCAGATCAATGGTGAGACTTACTTGCAGCAAGTCTACACCATCAAGAGCGGCACCTGGGTGGATGGCCTGGAGATCAGCATCTGGTTTGATTCTGAAGATGTGCCTGACGGCATGAAGATCGTCAACATGAACAACCAGGAGATCGAAAAGATCCCGGTGGAAAGTGCGGGCTATCAGGCTCAGTTCAAAGTCATTTGCCCCAAGGATTCTATCACCGGCAATACCAGCGTGAAATTCCTTTTGGAAGGCAATGTGAACCAGTATGCTGCCTTCTATGCTGTTTGCCAGGAGACCGGCACCTATGGCCAGCTGCAAAACTACATTGCAGATACTGACCCGGTGCGTACTACCTGGACAAATGCGCTGTTCAATTATTCCCCCGGCACACCGCCTACTCCTGGAGATGGTGAGTACAGCCTGAAGATCGTCAAGACCGAAACAGGCACCGGCACTCGCCTGGAAGGAGCCTTGTTTGAAGTGAAAGACCCGGACGGCGCACCGGTGGGAACATTCTCCACCAACTCCCAGGGTGAGATCATTATTCCTCTGGAGCGGGGAGGTCTGTACACCATCACCGAGGTGCAGCCCCCCAAGGGCCACCTGATGGCAAAGAATCCGGTACAGCAAGTACAAGTAGAAAAGGACACCGTGGCTACGGTGAGCTATGAAAACGAACCGTATGGCAATCTGCGAGTGGAAAAGGTAGACGCTGACACCGGCGATACCCTCCCTGGAGCCAAGGTGCAGATCAAGCACATCGAGACCGGAGCCACTTACACCCAGATCACCAACGAAGCCGGTGTGGCTATCTTCAATGAGCTGAAGCCTGGCGCATATGAGATCGTGGAGCTGGAAGCCCCCGATGGATGGATCAAGGACGGCCAGACTTACACCGTCAATGTGCCCGGGCAGGACACCGTTACCTTCACATTGAAGAACAGTGCCAAGCCTGGTCTGCGGGTAATTAAGTATGACCGGCAGACCCATGAAACCTTGCCGGACATCACCTTTAAGATTTATAAAGACAATCAGCTGATCGGCACTTATGAGACCGACCGCTTGGGCGAAATCCTTCTCACTGACCTGGAGCCTGGCACTTACCGGGTAGAGGAAGTGGAGAGTGACGATGAGCATGTGGTGGACACCATGCCCCAGGAGATCGAGCTGACCGAAGGCTGCGGCATCCTGGAGCTGGTATTCTTCAATGATCGCAAACCTGGACTGCACCTGGTGAAGATCGATTCTTCCGATCCCAGCAAGGTCATTCCCAATGTAGTCTTTGAGATCGAGGGCTATGGTACTGAGTTCGGCCCGGAAGAATTCACCACCGATGAAAACGGCGAAATCGACCTGTCCAAGCTGGAGCCTGGCACTTATGTGGTGACGGAGAAACAGGCCAACGGCTATGTGATTGACGATGCCCAGAGAATTATCCACCTGGAGCCTGGTCAGACCGGCGAATTCGTGTTCACCAACTCCATCAAGCCCTCTCTGCGGCTGCTGAAGCAAAGCACTGATGGCACTCCGCTGGGCGGTGTTACTTTTCGGATCAGCAAGATCGAGGATGGGACACACTACCTGGATCGAACCACAAACGATGCTGGTGAAATCCTGGTGAGCGATCTGGAGCCTGGTGTCTATTCTGTCAAAGAGACTGCCACTGTGGCCGACCACATTCTCGATCCCAAAGAATACAAGGTGGAGCTGTTCCCGGGCAAAACCAGCACTTTGACCATCCAGAACGACAAGCGCCCCAACCTGACCATCCATAAACGGGATGCCGATACCGGGGAAGTGGTGCCGGGCACCGTGTTCCAGGTACGGGCCGTGGACGGCCCCTGGGTAGGGGAAGTGACCACCGGTGCAGATGGCAGTGCAAAGGTGGAAAATCTGCTGCCGGGCACCTATGAAGTGATTGAGAAGTCTGTGCCGGAACCCTATCTGCTGGATGCAGACAGCCAGCTCGTGACCCTCTATCCCAACCGGGATGCTGAGGTGTTCTTCGAAAATCACAAGAAACCTTCTCTGGAAATTGTCAAGATCGACAGTGTGACGGGAGATCCTCTGAAGGGTGCCAAGTTCCAGATCTGGTATCGGAGCAATAAGACCGAAACCGGAGAATTGCGTGATCTGGGCACTTATTACACAGATGAGAACGGCGTGATCCTGCTGGAGGATGTGGAGGACGGCTGGTACAAAGTGACCGAGCTGGAAGCCCCCGATGGCTATGCCATCAAAGACCCGGCCACCCAGGAGTGCTTTATTGAGAGCGGTGGACGCAAGGTGCTGACTTTTGAGAACACTCCGCTGTCTGCCCTGGTTATCCGTAAGGTGGACAGTGAGACCGGTAAACCCCTGGAGGGAGCCTGGTTCCGGGTACGATACCTGGGTGGCACTTCCGGCACCGGCGGCACCATCGTGGGTGAATATGAGACCAGTGTCAATGGCACCATCGTGCTTACTGGTATGAAGAAGGGCACTTATGTGGTGGAAGAGATCTCTGCCCCCAATGGCTATGTACTGGACAACAGCACACAGACAGTGTACCTCACCGGCGAAGACCAGGATGTCATTACTGTGACCTTCAAGAATACTCCCAAAGGCAGCCTGCTGATCCAGAAGATCGACAGCGTTACAAAGGAGCCTTTGTCCGATGTGGTGTTCAAAGTAACAAACTCCGACGGCACCGTCATTGGAAATAAGAACGGAGAATTCACCACAGACAGCAAGGGTACCATCCTCATTTCTGACCTGGAGCCGGGCAGCACAGTGATCGTCACCGAAGTACGGGCCAAGGACGGCTATGTGCTGGACAATGTGCCCCAGAGCATCAAGATCAAAGCAGGGGAGACCGTGACCCTGGAGTTCCGCAACCAGCCTAAGAGCGGACTTTTGATCCGCAAGGTGGATAGTGTCACTGGCAAGACCTTGGCTGGAGCAGAGTTCTCTGTAACAACAATCCAGGGAGCTGCTATTGGAAACAAGACCTACACCAGTGACAGCCAGGGCCTGATTTCCATCAGCGATCTGGAACCGGGTACTGGAGTTGTCGTGCAGGAAATCCGGGCCCCGGAAGGTTATGTGTTGGATAATACGCCCCGGACAGTGACGATGGAAGCTGGAAAGATTACGACCCTGGAGTTCAAAAATCAGCCGAAAGGCCAGCTCATTATCATCAAGAAAGACAGCGTCACCGGCGAAGTGCTGAAGGGCGTCACCTTCCGTATCACCACTTCTACCGGGGAATATGTACCCGATAAAAACGGTCAGATCAGCAGCAACGGTTTGTACTACACTGATAAAAATGGTCAGATCATTCTGTCCGGCCTGGAGCCTGGCACTTATGTGGTGACAGAGGTGGCCACCATCGACGGATATGTGCCCAGCAGCACACCCCAGACAGTGGTGGTAGATCCCAACGATACGCAAACATTGACCTTCTACAACGACCCCATGGGCGGCTTGCAGATCATCAAAAAGGACGAGGAAACCGGTGAGCGTTTGGGTGGAGTCCAGTTTGAAGTGCGGAAGATGAATGGTGAGATCATCGGCACCTATACCACCGATCGGTACGGCGTAATCCGTCTGCCGGAGGTAGAGGAAGGATGGTACACCGTCACCGAGGTAAAGGCCCCGGATGGTTACATCCTGGACGATACGCCCCAATCGGTGGAAGTGAAGGACGGAAAAACCGCCACCATTGAGCTGACAAACCGGAAGGAATCCAACATCCTGATCCACAAGGTGGACAGCGCCACCGGCGAGGGCTTGTACGGAGCCACCTTCCTGCTCTATGACAAAGACCACCGGCCTATCGGTCAGTACACCTCTGACCAGGACGGTTATGTGTACATCGAGGACGGCCTGGAGGACGGCAAGTATTATGTCCGGGAAATCAAAGCCCCGGAGGGATATCTGCTGGACGAAGAGCTGAAAACCTTCTATGTGAAATACGGCCAGGTCAGTGAAATCCGCTGGGAAAACACAGCGGAAAAAGGCCAGGTGCAGATCGTCAAGAAGAGTAAAGATGATAATTCCATCAACGGCCTGCCTGCCGGAACGCTCCTGGAAGGAGCGGTGTTTGAGGTCTATGACAAGGCCAACAACAAGGTAGACACCATTGTCACCGACCAGAATGGCCGGGCAGCATCCAAGGCATTGCCCCTGGGACGGTACACCATCCGGGAGGTCAAGGCTCCCAACTATTACAGCATCAATCCCACCACCTTCACCGCCTATTTGGAATATCCCGGGCAGATCGTGGAATTTGAAGTGTTGGATGAAAGCGTGGACACCAATGTTTCCATCCAAAAGACCGGGCCAAAAGAAGCAATGTCCGGTCAGCCGGTGAAATACACCTTCTCGGGGATTGGCAACAACTCCACAGTGCCCCTGGACAACTTCTACTGGAGAGATAACTGGCCGGCATGGCAGGTACGGCTTCAGCAGGTAGTCACCGGCACATATAACCAGAATCTGCGCTACAAGATCGTTTACAAGACGACTCACTCCGGCAGCTCCTATCGGACGCTGGCGGACAATCTGAGCACGCAGCGGAACTATGCTATTGACGCCAGCCCTGCGGCGCTGAATCTGGCAGCGAATGAACGAGTGACCGAGATCATGTTTGTTTTCGGCACGGTCAAGGCAGGCTTCCGTCAGGTAGAAGCTCCGTCCCTGTCGGGTGTGACCATCGGCGGTCTGGCCGGTGGCAGCACATTCACCAATGTGGCCGATGTAGGCGGTACTTACGGCGGTGAGTGGATCATGGCGGTAACACGCTGGGTCACGAAGGTTTATGCCAAAACCATTATCAAACTGCCCCAGACGGGCTTTTAATTTAGTAAGGGCCACCCTTTTTGGGTGGCCCTTTTCGATGAAATGGAAGGGGGGAAGGTGATTGAAAAAAGATGAAGGGTGGGTCGTGTGGCTGGTGATGGCCATACCGGTTATCTGGGCAGCACTGCTGTTGGCCGGATGCTGGCAGGATGGCATGACCCTTTTGCCCTGGTTGGAAAGCTTCATGGAAGCGACCGAGCACCCTTTTGCGATCTCTTTGGGTAGTAAGACCGGGCCGGTGGTGCTCATGGCCCTGGCTTGCTATGGGGCGGCAGTGGCAGCCTACTACTTATGGAAAGGGAACAGGCGTCCTGGAGAAGAGTATGGCAGCGCTCATTGGGGATCACCCCAGGCGCTGCGGAAGAAGTACCAGGATTCCAAAGCAAAACTGAACAACATCATTCTCACTCAAAATATGCAGATGGGATTGGACAACCAGCGATACCGGCGCAATCTCAACATTGTGGTGATTGGTGGATCTGGTGCGGGCAAGACCCGGTTCTTTTGCAAGCCGGGCATTATGTCCGCCAACTGTTCCTATCTCATTACCGATCCGAAAGGCGAAATGCTCCGGGATACAGGCAATCTGCTGCTCCAAGAAGGTTACGATGTGAAAGTGTTCAATCTCAATGATCCGGACAATTCAGACTGCTACAATCCTTTCCGGTATATTCGGGATGAAAAGGATGTACTGCGGCTCATCGACAACCTGATCAAGAACACCACAGCGAAAAACGCCACCAGCTCAGATCCCTTCTGGGAGAAATCCGAGGTGGCGCTGGATAGTGCGCTGATGCTTTATCTGCTCAGCGAAGCACCGCCGGAAGAACAGAATTTCTCAACGCTGATGTATCTGCTGGAAAACGCTGCGGTGAAGGAAGAGGACGAGGAATATCAAAGCCCCGTAGATAAGCTCTTTGAAGAGCTGGAAGAAAAGAATCCGGATCATGTGGCGGTGAAGGAGTGGAAGGTCTTTAAGCAGGCCGCTGGAAAGACAGCCAAAAGCATCATTGTCAGCGCTGCTGTACGGCTGGCAGCTTTCAACTTGCCCCAGATTGCCCGTATGACCAGCCGGGACGAGCTGGATCTGGGCAGCTTGGGTGAGCGGAAACGGGCGATTTTCTGTGTGATCCCGGACAACGACGCCAGTATGAATTACCTGGTGGGGATGCTTTATACCCAGGCATTCCAGGAGCTTTATTATCGGGCGGACAATTTGCATGACGGCGCTCTGCCGGTGCCGGTGCGGTGTATTCAAGATGAATGGGCCAATGTGGCCCAGCCGGACAGCTATCCTAAGATCCTGGCCACCTGCCGCAGCCGGAGGATTTTCCTCAATATCATCGTCCAGAATATTGCCAGCATCAAGGCACAGTACAAGGACGAATGGGAGGGGATCATGGGCAACTGTGATGTGCTGCTCTATTTGGGCGGCAACGAACAAAGCACCCATGAATACATTTCCAAGCTGCTGGGCAAGGAGACACTGGACACCCGCACCTACGGAACCACCCGTGGCCGCAGCGGAAGCAGCTCTACCAATTATCAGAACACCGGGCGGGAGCTGCTGACATCCGACGAAGTGCGGATGCTGGATGACAACGATGCTCTGCTTTTCATCCGTGGCGAACGCCCCATAAAGGATAAGAAGTATGACATTATGAAGCATCCCAACATCAAAAAAAGCCGCGACGGCGGCGCACCCGCTTATGTGCATAAGCGGGAAGTACCTGATTATCGTTTGCCTGATCTGCCTTATGGAGAGGAAGATCTGGACTATATTACGATCCTGGATGATCCGGATGATGAAGATGAAGAGGATTTCTTCCAGGAAGAAAACAAGGAGGAAGAGTACGATGAAGAATGAAAAAGCAGTGGCCGCTGAACGCCAGGAAGAGCTGGCTCGGTGGGAAAGAAGATGCAGGAAGATCCAGCAGGGGCTGCGGATCGCCATGATGGTGATGGTGCTGTTCACCGGTGTGATGACCATGGCTTTTGCTGCCGATCCTTTGGCGCCCATCCAGCAGCTGTCCACCTTTATCGGCAGCGCCATCAAGGCCATCGGTATGATCATCCTGTTGTTCGGTGTGGTGCAGGTGGGCCTGTCTGTCAAGAGCCATGATGCCACCCAGCGGTCTCAGGGTTTCCTGACTTTCCTGGGCGGCGTGATCATTGCCTTTGCCCAGGACATTCTGGCCATGGTGACCGGCGGTTGATCCCATGACACACAGGCAAAATAAACGGGGGAGGGGCCAGGAGCCCTTCCCCCAGGGAAAGGAAGTGACGCTATGACTTGGACGGCAGAACTTTTGCAGGATTCCCTGAATCGCTGGAATACCACCATGGAAAGTATCTGGGAACTGCTGCTGCAATCGCCGGAGACCTTTAAAGGCGGTTCCATATGGACGACCATTGTCCATATCAATGGCGGACTGAAAGCCGCTGGATATGCCCTTCTGGTGCTCTTCTTTCTGATCGGCGTGGCACAGAGCACCATCAACTTTCGGGACTTTCAGCGTCCGGAGTACGCCATCAAACATTTTCTCCACTTTTTATTGGCCAAGGTGGCCATCACCTATGGCCTTCAGCTGATGCAGACCATCTTTTCCGTAGGGGCCGGAATCGCCAGTACGGCCATGAGCAGTCTGGGCGGTGTGGAGAATACAAAGGTATCTCTTCCTGCGGAAATCATCGAAGCCACCGATAAGATGAAGTTTTTGGAGAGCATTCCCATGTGGGCCTTGGCTCTGATAGGCAGTTTTGCAATTGCGATGATTTCGTTTGGTCTGATCCTGGTGATTTACGGGAGATTTTTTAAAATCTATATGTACACTGCTGTTGCACCACTGGCCCTGGCTACTTTCGGAGGGACCGGAACCAGTTCCATGGGAAAATCCTTTCTCCGATCTTATGCTTCCATTTGCGTTCAGGGAGTGGTGATCGTGCTATGTTGTATCATTTTTTCAGCCTTTGCTTCATCCGGCTCACCAGCGATTGTGGATGGCAGCGCCATGATG
>ENA-OUQI01002258-OUQI01002258.1-human-gut-metagenome-genome-assembly--contig:-NODE-2258-length-10191-cov-4.584945_pt1 | contig 10191 bp, 7 predicted proteins | sample MGYA00237953_ERZ548840 | MGnify/ENA primary metagenome ERZ548840 (study PRJEB26490, sample SAMN05194690) | human gut metagenome | biome: terrestrial biome; feature: human-associated habitat; material... | reverse complement strand
AGACTGTAAGGACAAGTCCCTTTTGTGTCTGCGTGGATTCAGTGCTGTTTTTCGATGTTCCACAAGCAGTTGAAAGAAGGGAAAAACAAAGGGCAAAGGTTAAAACAGCAAAATGTTTCTTTTTCATATAGATAACCTCCTTTGAAAACATAGTATTATGATACAGGATTTCGGCGATGGTCAGATGTAATAAGGTGAATATTTTTTGTATATTAAAGTAAACTCTGAATAGGATGGCTTTGCTGCAACTCTATTCATGCCATGAGGACACGTAATTGCGTTTCTGTGTTTAATAATATGGTTAAATTGTATATTTTTATTATAAAACAAGGAAAAACATTTGTCAATATGATTTTTTGTCGAATTTCATTCAATTTAGATAATAATCGTTTTTTAATTTGCACCTTAAAAATTGAAAAGAGATATTGACTAATCCGCCGTTTTCGGTTATTATAGAAAGTAGGAAATTTTTGCAGTCTCCCTGCAATGGAATACGGAGGACACACACATGAAAAAGCGAGGACGGCTTACGGCAGTATTGCTGAGCGGCGCCATGCTCTGCGGCATCGGCACCGGCTGTACTTCGGGCAGCGCCCAAACTTATACCTGGAGCAATGTTGCCATCGGCGGCGGCGGTTATGTCACCGGCATGGAGTATAACCCCAAGGAAGAGGGTCTGGTCTATGCCCGTACCGATATCGGCGGACTGTACCGCCGGAAAAAGGACACCGACTGGGTGCCGCTCACCGATTTTCTGGGCGCAGACGAGTGGGGCTATATCGGCATCGAAAGCATGGCGACCGACCCGGTAGAACCGAACCGGGTGTATTTTGCCGGCGGTACTTATATGAGTGACGATGCGGCGCTGTTTGCCTCGGACGACTACGGCGAGACCTGGACACGCTTTGATGCGCCGTTCAGCTGCGGCGGCAACCAGTCCGGACGTGGCTGCGGCGAGCGGATGTGCGTCAATCCCAACGACAACAAGGAGGTCTGGTTCGGCAGCCGTGACAGTGGTCTGTGGAAAACCTCTGACTACGGCAAGAACTGGGAAGAGGTCACTTCGTTCCCGGTAAAGGGCAACTATAAGCAGGAGAGCAACAGCATCGGCATTCTCTGGGTGACATTTGACCCGGCTTCGACAGATATGTACGTGGGTGCAGCCATGACAGACGGCACCTGTATCTATAAAAGTACAGACGGCGGCGAAAGCTGGACGGCGCTGGCGGCAAACGAACCGGGAATGTATCCCCTGCACGCATCGTTTTCTGCGGACGGCAAGCTGTATCTGGCATATTCCGACAACTGCGGTCCGAACCTGTCTCCCACTGCCGGCGCAGTCTGTGTGTACGATACCAAGGCAGACAGTTTCACGGACATCACGCCTGACCTGGGCGACGGTAGACAGGGTGGATTCGGCGGCATCTCGGTAGATGCCCAGAACCCGGATGCCGTGGTGGTCTCCACCCTGGGCTGGTGGTCGGACAACGGTGACAACCTGTACTATACCACAGACGGCGGCAAGACCTGGAGCGGTCTGTTCAACTTAAATACCAAGGAAAACAACTACCAGATGGACACCTCCCGGGCGGCGTGGCTGGACTGGGGCAGAGGCGAGAACCAGGCGAAAACCGGCTGGTGGGTGGCAGATGTGAACATCAACCCGTTCAATTCGGATGAAGTGATGTACGGCACCGGTGCGACCATCTATTCCACGGAGAATATGACCAAGATCGGCACAGAGCCGGTGACCATTGCCTTTGATGCTTACGGGCTGGAAGAAACGGCAGTGTTCAAGATGCTGGCACCGCCCAGCAAGGACAATTCGCCCCAGCTGTATTCCATCATGGGAGATCTGACCGGTTTTGCCCATGAGGACGTGACGAAATGCCCGGACGATGCCCACTTTATGAAGAACGGCAAGCCCACCGATCTGGACGTGGCGTTCCAGAATCCCAACACGGCGGTATACCTCAGCGAGGAAAAGACCACCACCATCAATTTCACCACAGACGGCGGCGCAACCTGGGAGACCGTAAAGCATAAGCCCGACCCGGCGACCGGGGGACAGGTGGCAATGTCCGCAGACGGCAGATCCACCATCTGGGTGCCGAACAGCGTCTCCGGAAAGCCCTATGTGACCACTGACCTGGGAGAGACCTGGTATTATGTAGAAGGTCTGGGCTTTAACGCCAAGATCGCCGCAGACCGGGTGAACCCCAAGGTGTTCTACGCCACCTGTGACGGACTGTTCTACGTGTCCAAGGACGGCGGCGTGACCTTCGAGTCCACCGGGCAGATGGTGGCAGATGCCGCAGAGCCGGTGACCGTGTTCGGACAGGAGGGCAACGTCTGGATCTCCAGCAGCACCATGATTATGTACACCGAGGACGGCGGCGAAAGCTTCCAGACCGTAAAGACCCTGCCCACGGTAGACAGCATTGGTTTCGGAAAAGGTAAAAAGGACAACAGCTATCCGGTGATTTACGCAGAGGGCGATGACGGCGAAAACGGCTATGGCATCTATAAATCCGAGGACAAGGGCAAGACTTGGCTCCGGATCAACGATGACCAGCACAAGTTCGGCAATCTGAACCCCAAGTACATCACCGGGGACAGCAATGTCTACGGCAGAGTTTATTTCTGCACCGATGGACGTGGCATTGTAATGGGTGATATTGCCTCGTGAGAAGAAAACATTACGGAAAATACATTTTCCGCTGGATCATGACCCTGCTGGTGCTTGCGGGGCTGGTGTTCGCCTTTGTGGGCGGCAGACGGCTGCTGCACATCTATCTCACCAGTACCGGACGGCAGGCGGCAGATGTACCCAGCAAGCAGGATTATCCGGTGCGAGGAGTCGATCTGTCCTACTACCAGGGGAACATCGACTGGGACGTGCTGGCATCCCAGGGCGTGGACTTCTGCTTTATCAAAGCCACCGAGGGCATCGACCACAACGACAGCCAGTTCGCCCAGAACTGGGAAACGGCGCAGTCGGCGCAGATCTATGTGGGCGCATACCACTTTTTCCGGTTCGAGGACAGCGGCAGGGCGCAGGCGGAAAACTTCATCCAGACCGTCCCGGTGACGGAAAACACCCTGCCGCCGGTGATCGACGTGGAACTCTATGAGTCCCTGGGCGGCGTGATGCCGGATACAGATACTGCAAAGGAGAATATCCGGGAAATGCTGGAGCTGCTGGAAGAACACTACGGGGTAAAGCCCATTCTCTATGCAGCCCCCAACACCTACCGCACCTATATCAAAAGCTTTGCGGACGAGTATCCCATCTGGATCAGCAACTATTATTATAAACCTTATTTCGACTGGACATTCTGGCAGTATACGGACGACGGAGAACTGCAGGGCTATGACGGCTATCAGACCCATATTGATCTGAACGTCTATGCCGGCAGCATGGACGAATTCCGGAAACAGTTCGGACTGCAGGAATTTTAGAAAGGAACCATTATGACAGAACCGATTTTTTTGCAGGGGATCTGCAAGGACTATCTCTGGGGCGGAAACCGCCTGCGGGAAGAATACGGCAAGAAAAGCGATGCCGACAAGATCGCTGAAAGCTGGGAGCTTGCCTGCCATAAGGACGGCAGCAGCATTCTGACCACCGGGGCAGATGCCGGAAAGAACCTCCGGGAATACCTGGACGAACACGGTACCGGTTTTCTCGGCACAAACTGCGCCGGCTGCACCACCGTTCCGGTACTGATTAAGCTGATCGACGCCAAGCAGGATCTGTCCATCCAGGTGCATCCAGATGACGACTATGCCATGCGGGTAGAAGGCGAGCCGGGCAAGACAGAGATGTGGTATATCATGGATGCTGCACCGGGCGCTGCGCTGTATTACGGGCTGAACCGTGCGGTCTCCAAAGAGGAGTTTGCAAAGCGCATCCAGGAGCAGACCCTGACCGAGATCCTGAATCGGGTAGAGGTCAAGCCGGGCGAGCTGTACTTTATCCCGTCCGGCACGCTCCACGCCATCGGCGCAGGCATCCTGCTGGCGGAGATCCAGCAGAACTCCAACACCACCTATCGGGTCTATGACTATGGCAGACGTGGCGCAGACGGCAAGCTGCGTCCGCTGCACATCGAAAAGGCGCTGGATGTGACGAACCTCAGCCCCATCGCACCGACCGCTCAGTATCCGGCACAGCCGGTTGACGGCGGCAGTGTCCGCCGACTGGAGTCCTGCAAGTACTTTATCTCGGACGTGGTGGAGGTTTCCGGCAAAGTGCATTTCACCGTGGGAACAGAGACGTTCCGCCACCTGCTGGCGTTGGACGGCGAGGCGGTGCTGGAAACAGCATCCGGCAGCTATCCCATGAAAAAGGGTGACAGCGTCTTGCTGCCTGCCGGTCTGGGCGCATACAGCGTAAAGGGCAGCGGATTCCGGTATATTGTCACCGGCGTGGAAGAAAAGTTAGGTTAACAATTCCATACAATGGATTTGAATATTTAGGAGGAAACGAAATGAAGTATTACATTGGTATCGACCTGGGCGGCACAAACATTGTTGCCGGCGTGGTCAACGAGAGCTATGAGATCCTGGCAAAGGCAAGCGTCAAGACAAACCTGCCCCGTCCGGAAGAGGAGATCGCCGCAGATATGGCGAAGGTTTCCAAGGAGGCAGCAGAACAGGCTGGTCTGACCATGGCTGACATCGAGTGGATCGGCGTCGGCACACCGGGCGTTGCAAACAGCGCCACCGGCGTGATCGAATATTCCAACAACCTGGGATTCCACAACACCCCCATGGTAAAGTACCTGGAAACTGCCCTGGGCAAGCCCACCTTTATCGAAAACGACGCCAACGCTGCTGCATACGGTGAATATGTTGCCGGCGCAGCAAAGGGCGCAAAGAATGCAGTCTGCATCACCCTGGGTACCGGCGTAGGCGCTGGTATTGTGATCGACGGCAAGATCTACAGCGGCTCCAACTTCGGCGGCGCAGAGGTGGGTCACACCGTGATCTCTGTAGACGGTCCGCAGTGTACCTGCGGCAGAAAGGGCTGCTTTGAGGTATACTCTTCCGCTACCGGTCTGGTGCGCATGACCAAGGAGGCACTGGCAGCAAATCCGGACAGCGCCATGAAGGACGAAGAGCGCATTTCCGCACGGACTGCATTCAACTATATGCGTGCCGGCGATGCAACTGCAAAGCAGGTAGTAGACGACTACATCAAGTACCTGGCAGCCGGCATCACCAACACCATCAACATCTTCCAGCCGGATATCCTGTGCATCGGCGGCGGCGTCTGCAACGAGGGCGATCCGCTGCTGGTTCCCATGAAGGAAATTGTCAAGAAGGAAGTCTACACCCGTGACTCCGCAAAGAATACCGAGATCGTGATCGCCCAGCTGGGCAACGATGCCGGCATCATCGGCGCTGCATTCCTGGGCAATGCACACGACTAAGACGCTGCGTTTGCACGATCTGTGCAGCCGCTGACAAAACAGCACTTCACCCCGAAAGCCGGTTTTCCGGTTTCCGGGGTGATTTTTTATAGGAAAGCGCCCGGCGGCGCATAAACATTCTGTACAATTCTATGAAACACGATTTGTGCATTTTGACGGTTTGTACTAAAACCACCCCAGTGATTGGCGAAAATCTCTTGACAGCTTGCACAAAAGGTGGTAGAATGAGGTGGATAAGGTGATGCCGCAGCGGCAGCAGAGGGCTGTCGGCTGCGCCGCACGAAAAACGAAGGAGTTCGATAACATGAAGTTTATGAAGAAACTGCTCAGCACCATGACGGCTGCAGCAATCGGGCTGTCCATGACCACTGCACTGTCTCTGGGTACTTCTGTTGCATCTGCAGCAGACAAGACCGCTGTGGAACTGGTCGAGGATATGGGGCTGGGCTGGAACCTGGGCAACGCCCTGGATTCCACCAACACCTGGGACAGCTCTCTGACACCCAGCAAGATCGAGACCGCCTGGGGCAACGTGGTTACCACGGAGAACATGATTAAGGAAGTCAAGAAGGCTGGCTTCAACACCGTCCGTATCCCTGTCACCTGGTGGGATATGACCGGAAAGTCCGGCGCAGCAAATATGAACAGCTTTGACGGCACGGTAGGCGATGCGTACCTGGCAAGAGTCAAGGAAGTGGTAGACTACTGCATCGACAACGATATGTATGCAGTCATCAACACCCACCACGACGAGGACTGGGAAAAGGATACCTCCAAGATCGGTACCTTTGAAAAGCTGTGGACACAGATTGCTACTTATTTCGAGGGCTATGACGAGCATCTGGTATTCGAGGGCATGAACGAAGTCAACTTCTCTACCAGCGATGCCATGACCTATAACCAGGCATTTGTAGATACCGTCCGTGCAACCGGCGGCAACAACAAGGATCGCCTGCTGATCTGCCCGGCAGACAACAACAACACCGCAAAGGCACTGTCCAGCAGCTTCTCCATGCCGAAGGACGACTCCAATATGCTGGCAGTTTCCGTACACTATTATGAACCGTCTACCTTCTGCGTAGCTGATACCACTTCTTCCTGGGGTCACCGGGAGACATGGGGTACTGCCGCAGATCTGACCAAGGTAGAAAAGGACTTCGGCGAACTGAAGTCCAAGTTCACCGATAACGGCTACGGAGTTGTCATCGGCGAATACGGCGTCTGCAATGCCGACAAGTACGGCGTAAACAAGACCGCCTACAACAAGGACGAAGAGTCCATCAAGACTTTCTATCAGACCATCACTTCCACTGCGTACAAGATGGACGGCATCTGCCCCATCGCATGGGACGACTCCGACTCCGGCACGATCTGCCTGTTCAGCCGCAAGAACATGAGCTGGTATGACGAAAGCCTGAAGAGCATCTTCACCGACATTGCAAGCGGCGGAAATGTAGATCCGGGCAAGCAGAAGACCGACCGTGTCACATTCCAGGCAGGCGACATCACCGAAACCGATAAGGACGGCAAGCCATATCTGAATGTGGATCTGAAGCCGTACAAGGAACTGGGCGTACACGTAAGCTCTGTTGTCGTAGATTATAAGATGACCTCTGCAAAGAACTCCTCCGAGTGCAGCGGCGACATCAACATGAGCTTTAACGTGACTGATGAAAACGGCGAAAGCCAGTGGGCATACCTGGACAACAGCATCGGACCGAAGGAAACCACTTCTACCTTTGATGTTCCCGTAGGTTCTCACGAATATGTTCTGGAAAAGGACGACGACGGCAATGTTACCAGCAGCGTGACCGGTACTCTGGAGATGGATTATCTGAAGCTCCAGAACTGGTGGACATGGTCCGGCGCAACCGGTGACAAGGTGACTGTCGATATGAGTTCTGTTACCGTGATCTTCGACGACTACTTCTATGTAGACGACAACCCGGATCAGACCACCGAGACCACACAGACCACCACCGCAACAACCACTTCTGAAACCTCCACTACCACTGTCACATCCAGCGTACCGGAGGGTGACGCAATCGGTAAGGCATACTTCATCGGCGGACTGGGCGCAGATCAGAACTGGACTGCCGGCGAAAACGAAGGCGCAGCAATCACACCCATCACCGGCGACGGCACTTATACCGTTTCCTGGGATGTTACCGGAGGCGGCGGTACGAATACCGTACAGTTCCTGGCAGTTGTGATCGCTCCGGACGGCGAAACCGAAAACTTCACCACTGATACATTCGAAGACCTCAAGGTTTCTCTGGATGAAGTATGGATCGACGGCGAAAAGCTGGCAGATTACACCGTTGGCGCAAAGTCCATCAACACACGCTATTATGAAGAAGGCTCTGCCGGCGTAACACGTCTGTACCTGCACGATGACTGGTCCACCAAGATCAAGGATCTGCCGGGCAAGACAACCATTACCCAGGAAGTCAAGGTAGTATTCACCATTTCCGGTACTGGTCACGAAGGTCCGATCGTAACTACCACAAGCGAACAGCCGACAACTACGACAACATCCGCAACCACCACCACGACAACATCTGCAACCACAACTACCACTACTACAACTACAACAACGACTACCACCACTACCACTACCACTACCACACCGGAGCCTACCACGACAACTACTGCATCTACAACCACCACTCCGGAAACCACAACTTCTACGACTAATGTGGAATCCACTACTACAACTCCTGCACCTACCACTGCAACCACAGAGACAACTACGACAACATCTGCAACAACCACTACCACTACAACAACCACCACGACAACGACTACCACTACAACCACGACAACAACAACAACTACCACAACGATCACATTCATCTCCAACGACATTCGTCCGGCTACCATCTTCGGCGATGTGAACCAGGACGGCAGCATCAACATCTGCGACGTCGTTCTGCTGAACAAGATACTTTCCGGACAGGTCAGCGCAAACGAGGCACAGCGTGCAAATGCAGACGTGAATGCAGACGGCGCTGTGGACGGCACCGACTCTGTGATTCTGGTGAAGTTCCTGGTTCGTCTGATCGTGGCTCTGCCGAACAACGATATTGCTTAAACAACAGGTGACTTTCCTGTAAAAAGACAGCGGGGCTTTGCCCTGTAATATGTAAAATAAGCTGAAAAAACGCCGTGTCTGTGAATGCAGATACGGCGCTTTTTTGCTGGCACAAGAAAAAAAGGTTTCGCAAAGTAAAATTTGTGAAAACTGCTGGAATCGGCGGAAATTCCGGCAAAATACATTGTAAAAATACGTTTCTGCTTAAAAATCGGCAGTCCGGGGAGACGAATACTTATCATTTTTCTGAAAAGTGTCGCTGATTTGTGAAATGTGCAACAAAAGTAGAAAAGAAACAAGCGGAAATCGTCATGAAAATAGATTGACTTTTTGAAAAAATCGTCCTATAATAAAGAAAACGGTGCTAAACACACTGTTGATTTTCCGCATTTCCGGCAGATTGGAAAAGAGAGGAAAACCTGCGGAATTCCGCAGAAAAGTTCCTTTTTCAGATGCCGGAAAACGGAACAGGAAAAGGTGGTGGATGCAATGGGTGAAGAACTGCAGGAACAGCTGCAAAACAAGATCCTCTGGGAGAGTCCCTTTGATGTGCCGCTGCTCGGACCGATCCACATCAGCGAGTCTGTTGTGATGACCTGGTTCATTATGGCGATCATCATGGTGCTGGTACTGATTTTGACACGAGATCTCAAGATCGTTCCCGGAAAACGGCAGGCGTTCCTGGAAATGGCAGTCACATGGCTCACCGATTTCTTTGTGGGCAACATGGGCAAAGCCGGAAAGCGCTATGTACCGTACCTCAGCACGGTGATTATCTATCTGGGTATCGCCAATATGATCGGTATGTTCGGTTTCGGCATGAAACCGCCCACGAAGGACATCAATGTCACGGTGGCGCTCGCAGTCATGAGCATCGTACTGATCGAGGTCTCCACATTCCGGGCGCAGGGCGGTATCAAGGGTTTCTTGAAATCCTTTACCAAGCCGATGGCGCTTTTGACGCCGCTGAATGTGATGGAGCTTGCGATCCGTCCGCTGTCGCTGTGTATGCGACTGTTTGGTAATGTGCTGGGTGCATTCGTTGTCATGCAGCTGATCGAACACGTCTGCGGACTGATCGTGCCGATGGTGTTCAGTATGTACTTCGATGTGTTCGATGGACTGATCCAGGCATACGTTTTCGTATTCCTGACATCACTGTTCATGGCAGAGGGCATGGAAGTCGAAGAAGAGGAAAAAGTGCCGAAATTGCAGAGAGCATAAGGACAATGCCGCACAGGGCTTGTGCGGTGCAGTCTTGAATTCGGCAGCCACAGAAAGGAGCGTTCCGCTATGATCGGAGCAGGTATTGCAGTATTGACAGGTATCGGTGCAGGTTTTGGTATCGGCATCGCAACATCCAAGGCGGCAGAGGCGATTGCAAGACAGCCGGAGGCTGCCGGTGCGATCAACAAGGCGCTGCTGCTGGGCTGTGCGCTGGCAGAGGCAACCGCTATCTATGGTTTCGTTGTTGCACTGCTGATGGTAATTATGAAATAAGACGGATGAAACGTCCGAAAAAACATATCCGGATCAGCCGGATCGAAAGGTAGGAACTGAAAATGATTGGAGCAGGTATTGCAGTATTGACAGGCATCGGAGCCGGTTTTGGTATCGGCATCGCAACATCCAAGGCGGCAGAGGCGATTGCAAGACAGC
>ENA-OUQI01002257-OUQI01002257.1-human-gut-metagenome-genome-assembly--contig:-NODE-2257-length-10192-cov-4.259544_pt1 | contig 10192 bp, 6 predicted proteins | sample MGYA00237953_ERZ548840 | MGnify/ENA primary metagenome ERZ548840 (study PRJEB26490, sample SAMN05194690) | human gut metagenome | biome: terrestrial biome; feature: human-associated habitat; material... | reverse complement strand
GGTGTTATCACCGGGCATGATGCAGCAGTGGTTTCCAGATATCTCCACGTAGACAATACTCTGCTGAGCGCAGACCAGCTGGCACTGGCAGATGTCAACGGCGATGGCGTTGTTGACCAGGCTGATGCTGATTGGATTCATGAGAACGAGACCATTCACATCGGCTGCATCAAAAACAGTCCTAACGGTATTGACTCAACAACTGTATATTACCAGATGTTTTATCAGGTAATGACGGCAGTTGGTATACACGTTCAAATTGTGGATGGAACAGATTTGGATACAAACTCCTTAGACAATCACGAGATTTCAAAGGTGGCTTACAATTTGATGGATGTCAACGGTGACGGCGTCTTGAACTTGACAGACTGCTTAGACGCTATGGTATACTGTGGATACAAAGGTGCAGGTTACTTGAGAGACGACAACTACGCAAAAACCGGTCGCTATGACATCGAAAGCAGCTGTATCGTAGCATTCTGCCAGGCACAGGATTAACGAAAAAATAGATTACATAACAGAGAGAGCCGCAGGCACAGCACCTGCGGCTCTTTTGCATTTTTATGAATTCAGCAAGGTCATTCTTCTGTCGGCACGTAGGAGAACCGGCGGAACTTCGCCGGCGCCGTCATGTCCGTTCCGTTTCCGGAGGCATACAGCGCAATGTAATTGCCGGTAAAGCAGCCGCCTGCCTCGGTGGTGAGATACTGGGTCTCGCCTGCGCCGATCTCCTGCATCGCTCCGCCATCTTCCGCAAAGGCAAACCGATACCAATAGCGGTCGCAGCTCAGCCGGAGCGTTACCGTTCCGCCGTGGCACGGCACAGCCTTTTCCACCGCACAGAGCGCACCGATGCGCCGCCGCAGGATGATGCAGTCCACGCCGTCACGCATGGTCCGGGCGATCTCATAGTGATGCCCCGGATTCATGTACACGGTGAGACCTGCCTCTTCGCCCTCCTGCCCCGGCACAAACGCAAGCTCCGTCTCGGCGGTACAGCAGAAGTGTTCCTGCCGCCGTCCCAGCCACGCCTTCGGCGCATCCTCCCAGAGAGAAACGCCGTTGCCGTGCAGTTCCAGTCCGTTTCCGGTACACTGCACCATTCCCGGCACCGGGTTGTAGATCAGATTCCACATGGGGTGCAGCGTCTCGCCCTGGAACTCGTCTGTGACAGCGCTGCCCGGTACATAGCCGGATGCTGCCCAGGCTTTCGGCGCATGGGCAACGGTGAATTCCGGCAGAACTGCGCCGTTTTCCCCGGCATACAGCCAGCCGTTTTCCCACTTCGCCGGAACGAGCATGGTCTCCCGTCCCAGATTGTGCCGGAACGGATACGCCAGCGGACGGATGCCCAGGCACACCGCCCACCAGTTGCCGTCCGCATCCTCCACCAGGTCGGCGTGACCTGCCGCCTTGATAGCCAGGCTCTGCCCGATGTTCGTCAAAACGGGGTTGTGCGGACAGGGTTCATACGGACCGAGAATGGACTCGCTCCGTGCCAGCACTGCCATATGGCAAAGCTCTGTACCGCCTTGTGCCAGCAGCAGATAGTACATCCCGTCTATCTTGTAAAGGTGCGGTCCCTCCGGATTGTTGGCAGTCCCCTGCCAGAGCCGGTGGGTCTCGCCGATGGCTGCCCCGGTGGTGATATCCATTTCGCTGAGGTAGATGCCGCCGTCTGTCCCCAGGTAATAGACCTTGCCGTCCTCGTCGAAGAACAGGGACGGGTCGATTCCCGGAAACGGCAGAGCGATGGGGTCAGACCATTCCCCTGCCGGGTCTTTGGCAGTGATGATAAAGTTGCCGTGATTGTCCCCGGTCACATTGGTGACGATCACATAGAACAGCCCGTCATGATACCGGATGGTGGGTGCATAGATGTTCAGACAGTTGGGTGCGCCGGTCACCAGATGCACCTGAGAATCCCGTGTCAGACAGTGTCCGATCTGCTCCCAATGCACCAGATCACGGCTGTGATAGATGGGGAGTCCGGGGAAATACTCAAACGAGCTGGTCACCAGATAGAAGTCGTCTCCTACCCGGCAGATGCTGGGGTCCGGGTGAAATCCCGGCAAAATGGGGTTCTGATACTGCATAATTTACTCCGTTCTGCCCGAAGGCGTTTCTTTTATCCGGTATACACCGTGTGGTTCGCCCAGTCAAAGGATTCGAATGGGGTGGGGTTCATGCCGACCGCACGCATCGCACAGTACAGCATGGCGGCGTAGACATCGTCCGCCTCGATCCTGCCGTCCCCGTTGATATCCATGCGCCGCTGCGTTTCTTCGCTCAGCGTGCCGTCGTGCAGGATATCCTTTCCTGCACCGATCCGGGCGGCGGCGTACATGATCTCGAAAATATCGGTGGAATCAATGCTGCCGTCATCGTTCACATCGCCCAGCGTGTGTCGTGCGAGCGATGCTGATGTGGAAACCGTGGTCGTCACAGACGTTGCGGTAGTTTCTGACGCTGTGCTTTCCGTCTGCTCCGTGGACGACGATGACGATGCAGATTCTTCCGCCTTTGTCGTGGTCGCCGTGCCGGTTTCAGAAGAGGCTGTTGTCTCTCCCGTAACAGTCTGCGTCGTGGTTGCCGGAGCAGTCTCCGTCACGGTAATATACGGCGGCATGGTCATGGTCTCCGAACCTTTTGTGGCGGATGCCGTGGTCTGCGCCGTAGTGTCCGTTGTCACTATAGTGGTGGCTGGCGGCGTTGTGGTCATGACTGTGGTCGTGGTTGTCGTTGGAGGCGTAAGTGTGGTGTACTCCAGATGGAATGCGTCCGCATACTTCTGCACAGAAGTTTCTTCTTTTCCCAAGCCCGCTCTGTTTTCCACCAGGATCGCTTTTGTCGGAAAATAGAATTCGTCCAGATTCAGCGTACAGTGATTATCGTAGAAAAATACCACCAGTGATACCCGACAACTTTCAAAAGCATAGTTACCCAGACTGGTCAGACTCGCCGGCAGCGCAATATGGCGAATACTTATGCAGTTTGCAAATGCCTTTTCGCCGATGTACTGCAAATTCGTATTGGACAGATCAACTGTCCCTCCATCTCCCAGTGATATACAGCCATAGAATGTGTGATCCTCGATCTCAGTCAAACTATGGGGAATGGAGATCTCCACCAGGTCAAAACAATCCTGGAATGCGTGGCTGCCCAGTCTGGTCAGCGTCTCCGGCAGTTCCACCGTAGTCAGCGCCTTACAGCCGTTAAAGGCACTGTCTCCGATCTCCTCCACGTTTGTCATGCCCTGGAGCGTTTTCAGCATGGTGCAGTCCAGGAACGCCTCTGCCTCGATGCGGCGGACACTGCTGCTGAAATTGACCTGCGTCAGAGACTCACAGCCTGCAAACGCTCCGGGAGAAACAGATTCCAGCCCATAGGACAGGGTCACATTTTTCACCTTGCTGTAATTGGAAAGAAATCCGCTGGCGATCAGACGAATGTCGCCCGGAATGATAATGGAAGTCTCCTTGCCGTCATACGCCAGCAGCACGCCGTCGCAGATCTTCCAGTCGTCCGTCTGTGCCTCCATCCAGCCGGTGTGGAAAAAGGCATCCTTTCCGATGCGTTCCAGCGTCTCCGGCAGCTCAAAGCTGTTCAGATTGGTACACATGGAAAAGGCATATTCTCCGATGGTTTTCAGCCCCGACGGCATTTTCAGACTCCGCAGGCTGGTGCAGTTGCTGAACGCATTGCTGTCGATTCTTGTGACAGAATCGGAGATCCCCACATATTCCAGCATGGTACAGCCGCTGAACGAATTGCCGGGGATCTGGGTCAGACTGCCCTGGATGGCTGCCATACTCAGCGAAGTACAGTTCCGGAACACGCCTTCATACATCTGATTCAGTGATGCCGGCAGGGTGATGGAACGCAGAGCGGTGCAATCCTCAAATGCGCCGGAAAGCAGTATCTGCAAATGGGAATCTGACCCAAACTGCGCAACGTTCAGGGCAGTACACCCCTGAAACGCATAGAATCCGATCATCCAGATACTGGCAGGGAACTGGATCGCCTTGAGCTTTGTGCATCCGTAAAACGCATAGCTGTCGATCACCATCAGATTTTCGTTGAGAGAAATGCTTTCCAGATTCTCGCATTTTATAAAGCACTTCTCCCCGATCCGTTCCAGGCTTTCGGGCAGTGCAACGCTTTCCAGACTGCTCCGCTCCATAAAGACGCCGTCTGCCAGCCGGGTCACGCCGTCCGGGATGGTCACCTGCGCCGTATCCGGTGCAGCCACAGCCACCTTTCCGCCCAGCACAGCCACTTCGTCCTGCCGATTTTTCAGCCAAGCCGTGTTTTCCATTACATCAAAGCCAATGTTGTCCAGCGACTCGCCGCCTTCTACCTCCGACAGGTTGGTACAATTTCGAAAAGCATGATTCCCCAGCGCTACCACACTGGACGGGATCACCACCTTCCGGATGGACGTTTCTCCGTCAAAAGCACAGTTTTCAATGCTGATCACAGAGCGGCCGTCCACCTTTGCCGGGATCACCACTTCTTTGAGGGTGTCCTCCAGACCGAGAACGGATGCTGTGGTATTGCTGATGCGGTACATCAGTCCGTCATAGGTCTGCAAGCTGTCTGCACTTACTTTCCAGGCTCCCTCCGGAACATACAGCAGCATAGAGAAAGCCATACAGAACGCCAGAAAACACGCTGCAAGTCTCCCTCGTTTCTTTTTCTGCATCGCAGAAAACACCTCTTTCCTTTCCTAAAAATGGATTAGTCGTCTTCATCATTTTCTGGATCTTCCACCAGAACGCCTGCGCCACGCATGGCGAGGTAATACATCAATTCAAAAATATCTGTTGTGTCGATCACGCCGTCCTGATTATAGTCGGCACAATATGTCTGAGCGGCTGTGATGTCAACTGGTATCCCTGCGCCTCGTCTGGCACAGAGATACATCAAATCGAACTGATCCGATGTATCGACTACATCGTCTCCGTTCATGTCGCCCCGTTTTCGATCCAGGGCATGAAATGAGCGCTGGTATTTCTGCGCATAGATCTGCGCCGTAGAAACCGCATATCCGTTGATACGAACGCTGGGTTCTACCGTTTTTTCCGCATCATAAATGCGGCACGCCGGGTTCAGAATCACCAGACGTTTCAAAGCCGTGCAGCCGGAAAAGGCGTTGGAGCCGATCTCCTCCACCGATTCCGGCAGCGTGATCTTCCGCAACTGCGAACAGCCGTCAAAAGCATAGTTATAGATCACCTGGACGCCGTCCGGGATCTGAAGCTCTTCCAGACTGGTGCAGCCCTGGAACAGGGTGTTGCTGATCTGTGTCAGCCCTGCCGGAAGAGATATGCTTTTCAGTGACCGGCAATAGCTGAACCCGTGGTTGCCCACCGTCGTCACCGTATCCGGAATCTGTACCTCTTCCAGCGCCGTACACCAATGGAACGCATATTCCCCGATGGTTTTCAGATGCGCCGGGAACTGCACCTGGTGCAGCCTGCTGCAATTCAGAAACGCAAAGGCATCAATGGTCTGCACCGAGTCCGGCATCACCACGTTTTCCAGGGTGGTGCAGCCCTCAAAGGCATAGCCGCCGATGGTGCTTACCGTATCCGGGATAGTGACCGTAGCGTCTGCTCCGGTATACGCCAGCAGAAATCCCTTTCCGGCGATCACGAACTCCTCTGTCTGGTTGTCCAGCCAGGGCGTTCCCTGGACGATGCCCCAGCCGATGTCTGAGACCGTATCCGGGATGGAAATGCGCTCCAGCCGGGTGCAGTCCTTAAAGGCGAACTCCCCGATCCTGCGGATGGTGTCCGGCAGGGTCACCTGTTTCAGCCGGGTGCAGTCCTTAAAGGCATAGCGTTCGATCTCCGTCACCGGACAGCCGTCCAGCTCTGCCGGGATGTTCGCCTCCGTCAGTATCGCACGTGCGCCTGTGATCGTCACCTCGTGCATAGGCGTGATGGTGTAGTAGATCATGTCCTGGTACACCTTCTGCCCCGTGTCATCGGCAAAAGCCGCAAACGGACACGCCGCAAAACAGAAAACCAGCGCCAGAGCCAACGCCGTCAAAAGCGACAGCCAGCGCCGCCATATCCTGTACAATTGTACATCCCTCCTTTCTATGTGATTTTAGAAGTTGTTCTTTTAGGGCTTGTTTGAAAAATCCGTACATTTGTCAAACAAGCCCTAGAAAGAAGCATCTTTTCAGCAAATTTCGAGAACAACCTTCTGCATTTTTATTATAGCATAGGATGGGGAATGCCGTCAATATTTTTTCGCATTTTTTCCACAATCGTCTGCCGCTGTCCCATCCTGCACGCAGATATGCAAAAAAGCGGCATGACGAAACCGCCATACCGCTTTCATTTTGCAAATTCATAGACAGAACAAATCCTGTCTGCGAGAATCCGACGCTAACTTATGCCAGTTCAGCGAAGAACTTGATGGTGCGAACCATCTGGCTGGTGTAGCTGTTCTCGTTGTCATACCAAGAAACAACCTGTACTTCATACAGATCATCAGCGATCTTGGAAACCATGGTCTGAGTTGCATCGAACAGAGAACCGTACTTCATGCCGATAACGTCAGAAGATACGATCGGCTCTTCGTTGTAGCCATAAGACTCAGTAGCAGCAGCCTTCATAGCAGCGTTGATGCCGTCAACAGTTACGTCTGCGCCCTTAACAACAGCAGTCAGGATCGTGGTGGAACCAGTCGGAACCGGTACACGCTGTGCAGAACCGATCAGCTTGCCGTTCAGTTCCGGAATAACCAGACCGATTGCCTTAGCAGCACCGGTGGAGTTCGGAACGATGTTAGCTGCGCCGGCTCTTGCTCTTCTCAGGTCGCCCTTTCTGTGCGGACCATCCAGGATCATCTGGTCGCCGGTGTAAGCGTGAATGGTGCTCATGATACCGCTCTGGATCGGAGCATAGTCATTCAGAGCCTTAGCCATCGGAGCCAGGCAGTTGGTGGTGCAGGATGCTGCGGAGATGATCTTGTCATCAGCAGTCAGAGTGTTGTGGTTTACGTTGTAAACGATTGTCGGCAGATCGTTGCCAGCCGGAGCAGAGATAACGACCTTCTTTGCACCTGCATCGATGTGAGCCTGTGCCTTAGCCTTAGAGGTGTAGAAACCAGTGCATTCCAGAACAACGTCAACACCAATCTCGCCCCACGGCAGCTCTGCAGCGTTAGCCTTTGCATAGATCTTCAGAGTCTTACCGTCAACAGTGATAGTACCAGCTTCGTCATCAGCAGAAACAGTGTGCTTGTTCTCACCGATCTTGCCTGCATAACCGCCCTGTGCGGTATCATACTTCAGCAGGTGAGCCAGCATAGACGGCTTAGTCAAATCGTTGATTGCAACGACCTCATAACCATCTGCGCCGAACATCTGGCGGAATGCGAGACGACCGATACGGCCAAAACCATTAATAGCAACTTTAACTGACATTGGAAATTACCTCCTAATATTTTAGAAAGCACTGATACACATCCCCGGACATCTGCCCGATTTTGCCCCAGTGATTCCTTGATAATTCTATTCTACACCATTCCGGAGAAAAATTCAAGCACTTTCGCAAAAAAAGCAGGGGGTAAAAAGGCAAGTTCTCTTATTTTCCACGTTTTCCGCAAAAAACGGGAAACCATTTTATGCAAAATGCACAAAAATTGAAAACAAGACAAAATTATCACTTTTTTTATTTCCCTGTTCTGAAATATGTAGTATAATAATAGCATAGAATAAAGACAAATGCGGATGCAGTGAGGAGAGATGACAGCGATGCAGCAAAGTGAATTTCAGCAGATCCGGGAATGGTATCAGCAGTTTGAGGATGCCGTCCTTTTCTACCGCATGGCCGGCACGCCGCTCTGGCAGAACCACGCCGCCACCTTGCGGCAGGATCAGGACGGCGCATCCCTGCCACGGTATGCCCCGGACGGCACGCCGGAGACCGGCACGTTTTCCGTCCGGCAGGGCAGTGTGCTGTATCTGCTCCGGCAGAAACAATGCCGCATCGGCGGCACGCCGGTGATCCTGGTGCAGATCTGCGCACAGCCGGAAGAGGAACTCTTCTGGTCCGACCCCGACCGATGTCACGAGGAAGAAAACCGGATCGCCGCCATACGCCAGAAGGTATTTGGCATCTCCAACGCCGTCAGTGCGCTGTATCAGGATCTGGATGAATCCAGCGACCAGATCCCCAGGATGATCCTGGAAGAACAGCTGGAACAACTGAACATTATTCAAGGCAACTGCTGCCGTCTCATGCGGTCTTCGGTGCTGCGTCTGGAACAGCTCAAATATTACCAAAATTGCGAAGTCTCCGGTGAGGCGCTTTTTCTGGACCGTGAATTGTCGAATTTTGTCGAATCGTGTCGAATGGTGCTTGGCAGGGCCATCCGGATGACACTGAAAACGGCGCCCCACCTGTGCATTTTCGTCCACCGCCGGCGGCTGCGTGTGAGCCTGCTCTGTCTGATTTTACAGCTGCGGCAGACTATGCCGTCTGCGTCCCATTTCACCTGGCAGGCAGAGCAGCAGGAAAACGAGGCAGTGCTGCGCTGTACGGCAGTCTCCGACGGCACAGAGCCGCAGTCTCACCGCCACAGCATCCCGGAGCAGCTGTATCAGACGGGGCTGCGCACGCCGGAGGAACAGGTCGTACAGCACTTCTGCCGGAAGTATCACGCCGTCCTGCTCACCTCCCAGACCGACACCCAGGCACAGTGTACCCTGCGCTTTCCCCTGCACCGGGACATCCGGAATCTGTCCCTGGAAAGCAGCCGCCGGGAGATCGACGACGGCATCTTTTCGCTGTATCAGATCTTCCTTTCCGACATTTCGGACTACCGGTTTTATTAAACAGCACATTGCAACACATTCTGTAAAGCCATTCAGGAGTTGCCGCCTATGCGGGAATTCCTGAATTTTTTGTTAAAAGAAGAAGATACCGTTTCACATTTTACAAAGAGTATGCTATAATAGGTAGAGGATATTCCTCCGGACAGCCAAAAACGGCGTGACCGGAGTACAGCAGACTTTCAGAAAGGAACCGATCCCACCATGGCAGAACGATTGATTGCAATGCAGGACAACAACCAATTTCAGACTTTATGCGGCAGTTTTGACGAAAACCTCAAGCTGTTGGAACAGCGGTATCATGTGCAGATGATCTGCCGTGGGGACGAGCTGCGCATCCAGGGCGACGGCGCAGCGGTAGAGCTGGCTGCCGGAGCGGTCACTGCACTGCTGAAAATGATTGCCGCCGGACAGGCTGTGACGCCGCAGTCCATCCACTACGTTTCGGATATGGTGGACGAGGGCGCAAGCGGACAGCTGGCGGAGCTGGCAGATGACGACACCGTCTGTCTCACCGCCGCCGGAAAGCCGGTGCATACCCGTACTGTGGGACAGCGCAGCTATGTCCGTGCCATTGCCGAAAACACCATCGTGTTCGGGCTGGGTCCTGCCGGAACAGGAAAGACCTATCTGGCGGTTGCCATGGCGGTGCGTGCGTTCCGGCGGCACGAGATCAGCCGCATTATCCTCACCCGTCCGGCTGTGGAGGCAGGCGAAAAGCTGGGCTTTCTGCCCGGCGACCTCCAGGACAAGGTAGACCCCTATCTCCGTCCGCTGTACGACGGCTTGTTTGAAATGCTGGGTGCAGAGGCGTTCCAGCGCCATCTGGAGCGTGGCTCTATCGAAGTCGCTCCCCTGGCGTATATGCGTGGACGCACCCTGGACAACGCCTTTATCATCCTGGACGAGGCGCAGAACACCACCCCGGAGCAGATGAAAATGTTTCTTACCCGTATGGGCGTAGGCTCCAAGGTGGTCGTTACCGGCGATGTGACCCAGATCGATCTGCCGGGCAGCACCCGCAGCGGTCTGGTGGACGCGCTGAAGGTGCTGAAGGATGTGAACGGCATTGCACAGTGCTACTTTACCGATAAGGACGTTGTGCGCCACCGGCTGGTGCAGGAAATCGTTAAGGCTTACGAGCGTGCCGCCCATCCGGCTGCCGAAGCGGAAAATAAAAAAAACAAAAAGAATTTTAAATAACCCTTTGAAAGGAGTGGACCGATATGTCCAACAAAGTTTTGATCACCAACTCCCAGAAAGCTGTCAAGGTGCCCTCCGGGCTTCGCATCCTCATCCGCCGCGCCTGCAACGCTGTGCTGGAATATGAGCATTTTG
>ENA-OUQI01002252-OUQI01002252.1-human-gut-metagenome-genome-assembly--contig:-NODE-2252-length-10220-cov-2.739203_pt1 | contig 10220 bp, 9 predicted proteins | sample MGYA00237953_ERZ548840 | MGnify/ENA primary metagenome ERZ548840 (study PRJEB26490, sample SAMN05194690) | human gut metagenome | biome: terrestrial biome; feature: human-associated habitat; material... | reverse complement strand
TATCGAGACAATCTTAGAGGCTGTAAAGAAGGCAGGCTACGAGCCCGGCAAGGACTTCAAGATTGCTATGGATGCCGCTTCCAGCGAATGGAAGACCGGCAAGGTCGGCGAATACAAGCTGCCTAAGGCAGGCACCGTATTTACCTCCGAAGAACTGATCGCACACTGGAAGAAACTGGTGGAGAAATACCCCATCATTTCGATAGAAGATGCACTGGATGAGGAAGACTGGGAAGGCTGGAAAAAGCTGACTGCAGAACTGGGCGATAAGGTACAGCTGGTCGGTGATGACCTCTTCGTAACCAATACCGAGAGACTGGCAAAGGGAATCTCCCTTGGCTGTGGTAACTCCATCCTCATCAAGCTGAACCAGATCGGATCCGTATCCGAGACGCTGGAAGCTATCAAGATGGCACACAAGGCAGGCTATACCGCTATTTCCTCCCATCGTTCCGGTGAGACGGAGGATACCACCATTGCTGATCTGGCAGTGGCACTGAACACCTGTCAGATCAAGACCGGTGCTCCCAGTAGAACCGAGCGTGTGGCAAAATACAACCAGTTGCTCCGTATTGAGGAAGAGCTGGGTGCAGCAGCCGTATATCCCGGCATGGGCGCATTCAACGTTCAGAATTAATCAGCTTTTATCCAAAACTATTTTGGTTTCTCTTTTTCTCTTCAGGGACTGTTCGAAAGGACAGTCCCGTTTGCGTTTTCATTTTTCTTTTTTTAAAACCTTGCAACATTTTTCCTCTCCCATCTGTATCTAAGATAGAACGGTAAGGAAAAGGACGTAAGATCCTGGGGACCGCCGAAGGAAGACGCGGAAGAAAAAATACATTATTTCATATTGACTTTTCCGGAATCTATGTGATAAAATCTCACCGTTGCAAAAATAGTAAAACAGCATAAAGACTTTAGGTAAGAATTGGAAACGACACATGTGCGCACTGCTCACTGATTAACGAACAACACACATGTGTCTTTTTGCGCTCATTTTTAGAAAAGGAGGGCATCCAATTATGCCGAAAACAAAATTACAGAACATTATTTTCACCCTGATCATGGCGTTTGTTATGGTGTACGCCATGGTCTGTTACAACATCGCACTGGACAAGGGAGGAATGACCAACGAGATCTTCCTGTTAGCGTTCCACGAGATCCCCATTATGTGGCCTATCGCCTGTATTCTGGAGTACTTTGTCGTAGAAAAACTGTCCCAAAAGCTGGCATTCCGCATGGTATCCCCGGAGGATAAGCCCATTCTTATCACGCTGGCAATCTCATCCATGATCGTATGTCTGATGTGCCCGGTGATGAGCTTTATCGCCACCTGTCTCTTCATGCATCCCGGCAGCCAGATCATCGCCCTGTGGCTGCAGAAGACCGTCCAGAACTTCCCCATGGCGCTGTGCTGGCAGATCTTTTTCGCAGGCCCCGGAGTGCGGAATGCCTTTGGGTTTGTTGTCGGGAAAAATGGCAAAAAACAAGAAAAATGAGAAACAGTGTAAGGAACAAAACCGATTATTAAGACTTGACTTTTTTTTACACAGGGTCTATACTGTGTATAGTTTAAAGATGATTACTAGAGTAAGAGTGGACGCGTGCCACTCTTTCTTGTTGTTGTGACGACAGTTCATATCAGTAAAGGAGGGCATACATGTCCAAACGAGAGGACTACGAAAGCAGAACCGAAGAACTGCTTGCGCCCATCGCAGAAGTAAACCAGGTGGAGATCTACGATGTGGAGTATGTGAAGGAAGGCAGTGACTACTATCTGAGAGCCTACATCGACAAGCCGGCGGGTGTGAATATTCTGGATTGTGAAAATGTCAGCAGAGCATTATCCGAAGCTCTCGACAAGGCGGATTTCATTCCGGATGCATACATTCTGGAGGTCAGCAGCCCGGGACTGGGCAGAACTCTGAAAAAGGATAAGCATTTACAGAAGAGCATCGGCGAAGAGGTGGAGATCAAACTGTTTAAACCCATCGACAAATGCAAGGAATTTTCCGGCATCCTGGAAAGCTTTGATGCAGATACGGTTACGATCACAGAAGAGGGAACCACGAGAACTTTTGCCAGAGCAGACATCGCACTGATCCGCCTGGCACTGGATTTTTGATAATAAGAAGAAACCATACACTAAGAAAAGGCGAAAGCCGGAATGGAGGAAATGATGAATAAGGAATTAATGGAGGCACTGGACGTTCTGGAGAAGGAGAAGGAGATCAGCAAGGAGACCTTGTTTGAAGCCATCGAGAATTCCCTGATGACAGCCTGCAAGAACCATTTTGGAAAGGCTGACAATGTCCATGTGGAGATCAATAGAGAAACCTGCGATTTTCTGGTATATGCTGAGAAGGAAGTCGTACCCACGAAGAACGATGTAGAGGATGACTGCTTACAGATTGCTCTGGAGGATGCACAGGAGATCTCCAAAAAGGCACAGGTCGGCGACATGATCCATGTAGAGATCATGTCCAAGGAATTCGGACGTATCGCTACACAGAATGCCAAGAACGTGATCTTACAGAAGATCCGTGAAGAAGAGAGAAGCGTGATCTACAATCAGTATTATGAGAAGGAAAAGGATGTAGTAACTGGTGTAGTGCAGCGCTATGTCGGCAAAAACATCAGCATCAACCTGGGTAAGGCAGATGCCATGCTGACCGAGAATGAGCAGGTGAAGGGTGAAGTCTTCAAACCCACCGAGCGTATCAAGGTCTACATCGTAGAAGTGAAGAATACCCCGAAGGGACCTCGCATCAATGTCAGCCGTACCCATCCGGAATTGGTAAAGAGACTGTTTGAGTCTGAAGTTACCGAGATCAAGGACGGTACCGTAGAAATCAAGAGCATTGCCAGAGAGGCCGGCAGCCGTACCAAGATCGCTGTATGGAGCAACAATCCGAACGTGGATGCGGTCGGTGCCTGCGTAGGTATGAACGGTGCCCGTGTCAATGCTATCGTAGAAGAGCTGCGCGGTGAGAAGATCGATATCGTGAACTGGGATGAGAACCCCGGTAACCTGATCCAGAATGCACTTTCTCCTGCCAAGATCGTAGCAGTATTTGCGGATCCCGATGAGAAGACCGCAAAGGTAGTCGTTCCCGATTATCAGCTGTCTCTGGCGATCGGTAAGGAAGGTCAGAACGCAAGACTGGCAGCAAGGCTGACCGGTTACAAGATCGACATCAAATCCGAGACACAGGCCAAGGATGCTCCCGGCTTCCGTTATGAGGATTATGTGGATGATTACGAGGATGAAACCGAAGACGATTTTGATGGAGAGCAGGAATAATCAATGGCAAAAAAGATTCCACTGAGGCAGTGCGTAGGCTGCGGAGAAATGAAAGGCAAAAAAGAAATGCTGCGTGTTCTTAAGACTCCGGAAGGAGAGATCTGTTTAGATACAACGGGCAAAAAGAACGGACGCGGTGCATATATATGCAGACAGAAGGAATGTCTGCAGAAGGCCCGGAAGAATAAAGGCTTAGAGCGTTCTTTCAAGATGAGTATTTCTCCGGAAAGTTATGATATGCTGGAAAAGGAGTTTGATCAGCTTGAAACAGAATAAGATTTATTCCCTTTTGGGACTTGCGATGAGGGGGCGTAACCTGGTAAGCGGTGAATTCCAGACGGAGGACGCTGTGAAAAAAGGTTCTGCCATGTTGGTGATCGTTGCAGAAGATGCATCCGCCAATACGAAAAAGTTGTTTCACGACAAATGTTCCTATTATGAAGTCCCGGTATACGAATATGGCACAAAAGAAGAGCTCGGCTGGGCGATCGGCCGGAACTTAAGATCTTCGGTAGGTGTGTGTGATGCGGGACTGGCAGATGCACTCATCAAGCAATTGGAAGCGAATTTGCCCGGTTAGGCAGAATGGAGGAAAGCATGGCGAAAATCAAAGTACATGAACTCGCAAAAGAATTAGAACTACAGAGTAAGGATATATTGAATTTTTTACAGGAAAAAGGAATTGAGGCTAAGGCAGCACAGAGCTCTCTGGAAGAGGATGCGGCAGCGCTGGTTCGTAAGAGTCTGGGACACAAAAAGCAGGCTCCCGCGGCAGAGAAGACAGAAACTCCCACTCCGGCAGAAAAAGAGCCTGTGAAGGCACAGGAAGAAGCAAAGCCCGCAGCAAATAAGGTGCAGGAGCCCACAACAGAGAATAAGGGTCAGGATGAGACGAAGAAAAAGAAAAAAATTATCTTCGTAAGCAACCCTCAGAATTCCAAGATGTCCGGACAGCGTCAGGGCGGTCAGAACGGACAGGGACAGAGAAACGCCGGCGGACAGCGCCCGAATCAGGGACAGGGAGGCAGATACCAGAATAATTCCTACGGTAACCGTGTACAGACACAGGCTCCGGTACGTCCCATCAAACCGCTGACCCCGCCTTCTCCCACCCCCAGTGTGGATATGGTACCCGGAAACAGAGGACAGCAGCCGAAGAAGCCCGCAAACAACACCGCGGCACAGGCACCTGTAAAAGAACAGGCAACACAGAATACCGCAGCAGCTCAGCCACAGGCACCTCAGAATACAGCACAGAACAGACCTGCGGAGAGACCGCAGAACAATAACCGCGACAACCGTCAGGGTGGTTACGGACAGAATAATTACGGACAGAACCGTGATAATCGTGGTCAGAACGATCGTGGTCAGGGCGGTTATAATCGTGATAACAGAGATGGCAATCGTGATAATCGTCAGGGCAGCTATGGTCAGGGCAGCCGCCAGGGCGGACAGAACGCAAACAGAGGAGGTATGGGCAATGGCAGACCTCAGGGAGGCGGATTTAACAGACAGGGTCGTCCGGGTATGGAAGGCGGCCAGGGTGATCGCAGGAATAACGGCAACGGTGAGCGCGGTTACGGCAATAACGGCCGCGACCAAAGAGGCAATGGCGGATCGGGTAATCGATTCGGAGATAACAGGCAGAATAAGGGCTTCGCTCCGGAACCTGCAGGTAAAGATATTGAGAAGAAGCGCGAAGATGAAAAGAGACGTTTCAGTCAGGAGAAGGACAACAAGCGTTCCAAGAAGGACCATATCTACGAAGACGAGGACGCACTGAAGAACAAGCCCGGACGTTTCATCAAGCCGGAAAAGAAGAAGGAAGAGGTACAGGAAGAGCAGATCAAGGTGATCGTGCTGCCTGAATCCATTACCATCAAAGAACTGGCTGAGAAGATGAAGTTACAGCCTGCAGCCATCATCAAGAAGCTGTTCCTGGAAGGTAAGATCGTAACCGTGAACCAGGAGATCTCCTATGAAGATGCGGAGAATATCGCCATGGAATATGACATTCTCTGTGAAAAAGAGGTCAAGGTAGATGTCATCGAAGAACTGTTGAAGGAAGACGAAGAGGACGAGGCAGATCTGGTGGAGAGACCTCCCGTAATCTGTGTTATGGGTCACGTTGACCATGGTAAGACTTCCCTGTTAGATGCTATCCGTAAGACCAACGTAACCGATCGTGAGGCAGGTGGTATCACCCAGCACATCGGTGCTTATACTGTAAATGTGGGAGACCGTAAGATCACCTTCTTAGATACTCCCGGACATGAAGCATTTACCGCCATGCGTATGCGTGGTGCCAATGCGACCGATATCGCTATCCTGGTAGTAGCAGCGGACGACGGCGTAATGCCCCAGACTGTAGAAGCAATCAACCATGCAAAGGCAGCAGGTGTGGAGATCATCGTAGCAGTGAACAAGATCGATAAACCCTCTGCAAACATTGACCGTGTAAAGCAGGAACTGGCAGAGTATGAGCTGATCCCCGAGGATTGGGGCGGAAGCACCGTATTTGCACCCGTATCCGCAAAAAGCGGCGAGGGTATCGACCAGCTGCTTGACATGATCCTGCTGACTGCAGACATCATGGAACTGAAGGCGAACCCCAAGAGAAAGGCAAGAGGTCTGGTCATCGAGGCAGAGCTGGATAAGGGACGCGGTCCTGTGGCTACCGTACTGGTACAGAAGGGTACCCTGCATGTGGGAGACTTTATCTCCGCGGGTGTGGCTCATGGTAAGGTAAGAGCCATGATCGATGACAAGGGACGCAGAGTCAAGGAAGCAGGACCTTCTACTCCTGTAGAGATCCTGGGTCTGTCCGATGTTCCCAGTGCCGGTGAAGTATTCCTGGCACATGATAATGATAAGACAGCAAAAGCTTATGCAGAGACCTACCTGGCACAGAATAAGGAAAAGATGCTGGAAGAGACCAAGGGCAGAATGTCTCTGGATGATCTGTTCAGCCAGATCCAGGAGGGTAATCTGAAGGAACTGAACCTGATCGTCAAGGCTGATGTACAGGGTAGCGTAGAAGCAGTAAAGCAGTCCCTGATGAAGCTGTCCAATGAAGAAGTAGTAGTAAAATGTATCCACGGCGGCGTAGGTGCCATCAATGAGTCCGACGTATCTCTGGCAAGTGCGTCCAATGCGATCATCATCGGATTCAATGTCCGTCCCGATGCGACTGCCAAGGCAACCGCAGAGAGAGAGGGCGTGGATGTACGTCTGTACAAGGTCATCTACCAGGCCATCGAAGATATCGAAGCTGCAATGAAGGGTATGCTGGATCCTGTCTATGAGGAGAAGGTGATCGGTCATGCAGAGGTTCGTCAGATCTTCAAGGCATCCGCTATCGGTAACATTGCCGGTTCCTATGTCTTAGACGGTGTCTTCCAGAGAGGCTGTAAAGTTCGTATCACCCGTGAGGGCGAGCAGATCTTCGAGGGCAACCTGGCTTCCCTGAAGAGATTCAAGGATGATGTGAAGGAAGTTAAGGCAGGATATGAGTGTGGTCTCGTATTCGAAGGCTTTGACAAGATGCAGGAGCTGGATATCGTAGAAGCTTATATCATGGTGGAGGTACCACGCTAAAGAGAATATCTAAGGCGTGAAAATACCACGCCTAAGATATTCTAAAGCTTTAGCGCGAAGTTTCGCTTCGCGAAACTTCCGGTGTGATACGAAGCGAAACTTCTGGTGTGATACGAAGCGAAACTTCCGGTGTGGTACGAAGCGAAGCTTCCGGTATATCATGGTTTAGGTTTGAAGTAAGAAGGAATAAGAATGAGAAAAATACCCGTGTCAACGGGGAGGTACAGCGCGTTCTGGCAGAGATCATCCGGGGCGGTCTTAAGGACCCCCGGATCAGTCCCTGGACCAGTGTGGTCGCTGTGGAAGTGGCACCGGATTTAAAAAGCTGTAAGGCATGGATCAGTGTGTTGGGAGATGAAGAAGTCAGAAAATCTACCCTGCAGGGCTTAAAGAGCGCCGAGGGCTTTATCCGCAGAGAACTGGCGCGTACCATTAATCTGCGCAATACTCCGGACATTACTTTTGTGATGGACCAGTCCATCGAATACGGTGTCAATATGTCCCACAAGATTGATGAAGTCATTGCTGCGGACGAACAGTCACAGAAGCCAGAAAATGAAATCACGGAAGAGACAGAGGAAGGTGACGAATAATGGACTTGCGTGAAGAATGTCGTGGCGCAAAAAGAATCGGCATCAGCGGACATATTCGTCCCGACGGAGACTGCGTGGGTGTATGTCTGTCCTTACAGATGTACCTGAGGAAACTCCTTCCCGAAGCAGAAGTTACCGTATATATACAGAAGCCTTCCGAAGAGTTTTCCTATCTGAAGGGATACGATGAGATCCAGACCGAATGTCCGGAGCAGGATCCTTTTGATGTATATTTTGCACTGGACTGCAGTGGAGACAGACTGGGAGACGCGGAGAAATATTTCCAGAATGCGAAAAAGAAGATCAACATCGATCATCACATCAGCAATTCCGGCTGCGGTGATGTAAATCTCGTCCGGCCCGAGGTGGGCAGTGCCTGTGAGGTGCTGTATCACATCATGGATGCCGAACTCATTGACAGAGATATTGCGGAAGCACTGTACACCGGCATCATCCACGATACCGGCGTATTCCAGTATTCCAATACGACACCGGAGACATTGCAGGCAGCAGCATTTCTGATCTCTTTTGGATTTGATTTTTCTAAAATCATTGAGGAGAGCTTTTATCAGAAGACCTATCTGCAGTCGCAGATCATGGGCAGAGCCCTGATGGAGAGCATACGCTTCATGGACGGCCGCTGCATCGTGAGCATGGTGGACCGTAAGACCATGGATTTCTACAATGCAGTACCGGGAGATCTGGACGGCATAGTGAACCAGCTGCGCAATATTAAAGGAATCGACTGTGCGATCTTCATGTATGAGACCGGTGTACTGGAGTACAAGGTCAGCATGCGTTCCAATGAGAAGGTTGATGTGGCGAAGGTGGCATCCTTCTTTGGAGGCGGCGGACACGTACGTGCCGCAGGCTGCACCATGAAGGGGACTTTTCATGACTGTATCAATAATTTGTCACTGCACATCGATAAGCAATTGCGGGGAGAACAGGATTAATGGACGGCATTATCAATGTATACAAGGAAGCAGGTTTTACCTCTCATGATGTGGTAGCCAAGCTTCGCGGGATCTGCCGGCAGAAAAAGATAGGGCACACAGGTACACTGGATCCACAGGCTACCGGTGTGCTCCCTGTATGTCTGGGGAGTGCTACCAGAGCATGCGAAATGCTGACGGACAGGACCAAGGAATATGTGGCAGAACTTTTACTGGGTCAGATCACAGATACCCAGGATACCACGGGAACTGTTTTGGAAGAACGGGAAGTAGCGGTGGATGAGGTACAGGTACGTGAAGTGATCGAAAGCTTTGTCGGCGGTTATGACCAGATTCCGCCTATGTATTCCGCACGGAAGGTCAACGGAAAAAAACTCTATGAGCTTGCCAGGGCAGGTAAAGAAGTGGAACGGCAGGCAAGACATGTGGATCTGCCGGCGATCGAGATCCTGGAAATAAGACTTCCGGTAGTGAAGTTCCGTGTGGAATGCTCCAAGGGAACTTACATCCGCAGTCTCTGTGCCGATATCGGCGGGAAGCTTGGCTGCGGTGGCACCATGCAGAGTCTCGTCCGCACCAGGGTCGGAGAATTCCGGCTTGCGGATGCCCTGACACTTGCACAGCTGCAGGAACTCCGGGATACGGACAGATTAGAGGAGGCACTGCTTCCCACGGACCGTATTTTTGCGGATTTTAATGCAGTACATGTAGAGGAAAAATGGCGGAAATTGATCGATAACGGGAACGCTTTTTATCCGGGACAGACCATGGAGCAGACTACTTACCCTGCGGGAGAGTGGGTGCGTGTCTACAGAGAGGATGACAGCTTTGTGGGCATTTATGCGTATGACGGGGTAAAAGAATGGTACAAGCCCATGAAAATCTTCCCAAGTAACACAGAAAGCAGGAAATAGACTTGGAAATCATTGCAGGAACAACAGACTTTTATTTGGAAAAAGATACAGCGGTAGCTATCGGCAAATTTGACGGTGTGCATTTGGGGCACAGAAGACTTTTAGAGGAAATCCTGAATAAGAAAAAGAACGGACTGGCAGCCTGTGTTTTCACTTTTGATCCCACACCGGCGGTGCTGTTCGGACTGTCGGATGGAAAAGAACTGACGACAAGAGAAGAGAAAAGGCGTCTCTTCGAACATCTGGGGATCGACATCCTGATCGAGTTCCCGCTGACAAAAGAGACTGCAGCCACAGAACCGGAGCGTTTCGTGACAGAGATTCTGGCGAAGCAGATGAATACCCGTTTTGTGGCAGCAGGTGAAGATCTCTCTTTTGGAAAAAACGGAGCAGGCAATGCAGAACTTTTAGAGAAAATGGCTCCGCAGTTAGGTTTTTGTGTCCGGACCATAGAGAAGATCGAAGTGGATGGCATCGAGGTCAGCTCTACTTACATCCGCAAGCTGGTGGAAGAGGGCCGGATGGAAGAAGCGGAAAAGATGCTGGGGATGCCCTATACTCTTGTGGGATGCGTGGAACATGGCAACCATATCGGTCATACCCTGGGCTTTCCCACAGTAAATCTTCTGCCGCCCGCAGGTAAGCTCCTGCCGCCCAACGGTGTCTATTATGCGGTAGTCCGTTATAATGGGAGGGCCTACAAAGCCATCAGCAATGTAGGGACCAAGCCGACGGTTTCTTCCGAAAAAATGATGGGAGTGGAATCTTATCTATATGATTTCGCTCAGGATATTTACGGTCAGGAGATTGAAGTGGCATTGAAAAGCTTCCGGCGCCCTGAACGCAGATTCGGATC
>ENA-OUQI01002251-OUQI01002251.1-human-gut-metagenome-genome-assembly--contig:-NODE-2251-length-10224-cov-11.055758_pt1 | contig 10224 bp, 7 predicted proteins | sample MGYA00237953_ERZ548840 | MGnify/ENA primary metagenome ERZ548840 (study PRJEB26490, sample SAMN05194690) | human gut metagenome | biome: terrestrial biome; feature: human-associated habitat; material... | reverse complement strand
CCTATATCAAGAAGGTCATCGGCACCGAGGAGGCAAACTTTGCCCGCACCATCGACGCCGGTATGAACATCCTGAACAACATGATCGACGGTCTGGAAAAGGCTCACGAGCACCTGCTGAAGGGTCTGGACGTCTTCAAACTGAACGATACCTTCGGCTTCCCCCTCGACCTGACCAAGGAAATCGCTGCGGAGCAGGGCATCGAGATCGACGAGGAAGGCTTCCACGCCGAGATGACCAAGCAGAAGGAGCGCGCCCGTGCAGAGCGCCTCAAGAAGAACATCTCCGGCTGGAGCGAAGACCTGTTCGGCACTCTGACCGCTGAGCCCACCGAGTTCGTGGGCTACGACACCCTCAAGAGCGACAGCGTCGTTGTGGCTCTGAGCGACGAGGAGACCCTGACCGACGCCATCGCCACCGACGAGCAGGCCAAGGAAGGCGTGCTGGTCGTTCTCGATAAGACCCCGTTCTACGCTGAGATGGGCGGTCAGGCCGCAGACCACGGCGTCATCACCGGCGCTGAGTGCGTGCTGCGCGTGCAGGACGTCAAGAAGACCCCCAAGGGCTACTATGTCCACACCTGCACCCTCGAGAGCGGCATCGTCCATGTCGGCGACCATCTGACCGCCCGCGTGGATAAGGAATACCGCATGGCCATCGCCCGCAACCACACCGCTACCCACCTGCTGCAGGCAGCTCTGCGCGAGGTCCTGGGCGACCACGTCCATCAGGCAGGCTCCTATCAGGACGCTTCCATCACCCACTTCGACTTCACCCACTTCAGCGCTGTCACTCCCGAGGAGCTGGTCCGTGTGCAGAAGATCGTCAACGACAAGATCTTCGAGTCGATGAACGTCACCGTCAAGGAGATGCCCATCGAAGAGGCCAAGAAGCTGGGCGCTATGGCTCTGTTCGGCGAGAAGTACGGCAAGGTCGTCCGTGTTGTTGATATTGAGGGCTGGTCCACCGAGTTCTGCGGCGGCACCCACGTCAAGAACACCGCTCAGATCGGCGGCTTCAAGATCGTCAGCGAGTCCTCTGTTGCTGCCGGCATCCGCCGTATCGAGGCTGTCACCGGCCGCAATCTGCTGATCCGTGCCAATATGCAGGAAGCGATGCTGCATACCGTGGCTAACACCCTGAAGGCAAACAACGTCGCCGCTCTGCCCGCTCGTGCGGAGGCTGTCATGGCTGAGAACAAGGCCATGAGCAAGGAGCTGGAGGACATCAAGGCAAAGGTCGCCGCTTCCAAGGTCACCAGCCTGTTCGACAACGCTGAGACCGTCGGCGACGTCAAGATCGCTTCCGCTTACTTCACCGGCACCTCCGGCGACACCCTGCGCGGCATGTGCGACACCATCCGTGACAATGCCAAGGCTGCTGCTGTGGCTGTTCTGGTGGGCAAGTCTGACGACAAGATCACCATGGCCGTTACCGTGACCAAGGACGCTCAGGCAAAGGGCCTGAAGGCCGGCAATCTCGTCAAGGAGATCTCTGCCATCGCAGGCGGCAAGGGCGGCGGCAAGCCCGATTTCGCTATGGCTGGTCTGAAGGATGAGACCAAGATCGACGAGGCTCTGGCCGCTGTCAAGGGCATCGTGGAGAAGCAGCTGGGCTAAGGAATAACCTCTCCGTCATCGCTGCGCGATGCCACCTCCCCTATCGAGGGGAGGCTTTGGCATTCCGGAAAGCCTTGCCTTTTCGCCAGAGGCTCCCCTCGGTAGGGGAGCTGGCGAGCGAAGCGAGACTGAGAGGTTGACTCATTAAAAAATCTGGAAGGAGCGATTCCCATGGAAGATTGTCTGTTTTGCAAAATTGCAGCGGGGGACATCCCCTCGAAGAAGCTCTATGAGGACGAGCAGGTGGTGGCATTCTACGACATCGCCCCGCAGGCCAAGGTGCATTTCCTGGTCATCCCCAAAAAGCACATCCCCTCGGCCGCTGCGCTGACCGAGGAAGACGGCGCTCTGCTGGGCCATGTCTTTGCGGTCATCGCAAAGCTCGCCAGGGAGCAGGGCCTCGACAACGGCTACCGCGTCATCTCCAATGTGGGCGAGGACGCCGGCCAGACCGTCAAGCATCTGCACTTCCATGTTCTGGGCGGCGAGAAGCTGCCTGTCTGATTCCGAAAAAGTAAGGGAGATCGTTGAATATGGCTAAGACTTATACGCTGAATGTCGCGGGCCTGACCCGTGAGCTGACCATCTGCAAGGTGAACGACCACATGGACATTGCGGCCTTCATCATGCTGGGCGACGCCGAGCTGACGGTGGCTGCTGCCGCTGAACTGCTCAAGAAATGCCCGGATTTTGACATCCTGCTGACCGCTGAGGCCAAGGGCATCCCGCTGGCTCACGAGATGAGCCGCCAGAGCGGCAAGCCCTACGTCTGCGCACGCAAGGGCGTCAAGCTGTATATGCCCGACCCTGTTGTCGTCGAGGACCAGTCCATCACCACTGCTGGCAAGCAGAAGCTGGTCATCGACCGCAAGGAGCTGGACAAGATGAGCGGCAAGCGGGTGCTGGTCGTGGATGATGTCATCTCCACCGGCGGTTCTCTCAAGGCTCTGGACAAGCTGGCCGAGCAGACCCAGTGTACCATCGTGGGTCAGGCCGCCGTTCTGGCCGAGGGTGATGCTGCCCAGCGCAAGGACATCATCTTCCTCGAGCCGCTGCCTCTGTTCCTCCACTAAAACGATATGAGACGCCCGCTCTGCGCGTTCTGCCTGAGTGCGCTGGGTGTGTTAGTGTTGTGCTCATTTTTGCCGCAGATGGGGCTTTTGCTGCCGTCTGCGGCAATTTTTGTTGTCTTCTGCCTGCTGGTCTGGTGGAGAGGCGGGGCCGCGAGAGGGTATGCGGTCTGCCTGCTTCTGGGCGCAGTGCTGGGCGTCGGCATCATGAAAACGACCGGCGCGCGGCTTGCAAAGATACAGGACGCCTACGCCGGAAAAGAAGTAGCCCTCACCGCCGAAGTGGAGAGCACAGGCCGCGCCTACACAGCGGGCCGGGTGAGCGCCGTGCTGATGGTGGAAAAAGTGGACGGGGAAGCTGTCCGCTTCCGGGTGGAGTGCGCCAGTCTGCCCAAATGTGAGGCCGGAGGCCGCATCCGGGGCCGCTTTTCGCTGGATGTGCCGGATGCCACCCAGCGTCTGGACGACTACGCCGACGGCATTGTCCTCAGCGCGGAATATCTGTCCGGGATGCTTCGTCTTGGGCCCAGCGAGAGCTTCCGCGCCCGGACGGCTCGGCTCCAGGCGGCGCTGAGCCGCGCCCTGCGAAAAGGCATGGCCGAAAACACCGGCGGCGTTCTGGCCGCGATGGTGGTGGGCGACCGGAGCCATCTGACTACGACTCTTCGCAGTGCCTACCGGGGCGCGGGGCTTTCCCATGTGCTGGTGGTGAGCGGCCTCCACGTCACCATCTTCTGCGGCCTGCTGGATGCTCTGCCCCACAAGGAGCGGGAGCGCAGCCGGGCTTACCGGCGGATGCGGTCGCTGCTCCGGGCCGGGACGGCCCTTCTGCTGGTGGGCATCACCGGCGCGACGCCCTCTGTCCTCCGAGCGGCGGTGGCGGTCTGGGTCAGCTCCCTCGGCGTCTGGGTGGGAGGCCCGGCGGATACGCTCACCTCGCTGGGCGCGGCAGGCGTCCTCATGTGTCTGGGCAACGGATACGCGGTCTATGACGTGGGCTTCGAGCTGTCGTTTGCGGCAGTGATGGGAACACTGGCCGGTGCAGAGTGCGCAGGGCGTGGGCGGGAACGCTATTACGACAGAAAGAAGAAACGGAAAAGCCGCCGGGAGAAACCGCCCCGCGCGGTGCTCCTCTTCCGGCGCTTTGCGGGCGGCGTGTGGGACTCACTCTGCGTCTCCCTCTGTGCCTCGGCGGCGACCTTCCCGGTGCTGGTGCTGCGGGGGATGAGCACGACAGTCTGGGCTGTGGCGTCGGGCGTGGCCGTCCTCTGGCTGGTGGGGCCGATGCTGAGCTTCGGCCTTGGTGCAGCTCTGCTGGGTCTGGCCGCAGAAGGCTTGCCTTTGTTTGAGATCATCCGCCGCCCGGCGGCCTTCTGTGCCGAAGGGCTGGCATGGCTGATGAACGAGTGGGCTTTCCGGGTGTCCGTTCTGCCGGGAGCGTCCCTCTGGTTTGATGGGACCTATGCCGCACTGGTGTGTCTTGCGCTGATCCTGCTCTGCGTAATGGCAATGCGGCGGCACATCCGGCTCCGGGTAGCTCTGCCGACGGTCATTCTGCTGGCGGCGCTGGCCTTCGGGCTGGAAACGGCTCTGAGCTGGAACGTGGTGAACATCGAGTTGGTGGGGACCCGGGCTTCACCCGCTGTCATTATTACCCAGAGAGAAAAGGCCGTCGTCCTCTTCCGGGGCGGCAGCACCACCCGGCGGGCGGTGGAAAGCCAACTGGAAAAGCGGGGCGTAAAGACGGTGGAGCTTCTGGTTGACCTGCGGATGCAGCCGGAAGAACCCTGCCGTATCGAGGCCCAAAAGCGTATCGAGGCTGCTGCTCTGGCCGAGAATACCACCCGCCGTGCTTCCTGCGGCGAAGTGGATCTGGAACTTTTCCGCACCCGGCAGGGCTGCATTCTGCGGATGCGTGTCGGCGGGCAGAGGTTCATCACCCTCAGCGGCACCGTCCGGCCTGCGAAGCCCATCCGGGCCGAGTGGCTGCTGGCCTCGTCGGCAAGGCCGGAGAATATCCGGTACACCGACTGCCTGACCCTGAGCAGCAAATACCGCTGGATGGAGGGAGACGCAGAGCCTGTCTCGCGGCTGCGCCTCCGTCTCGAGGGGTGAGCGCTTTTCAAAGCGGGCAGAGTATGATAAAATAAAATAATCCTAATATAAAGGAGCCGATCATTTGGCAACGGAAACGAAACTCCGGCAGCTGGCCCAGGGAGGCTGTCCGGTCTACTATTTTTATTCCAGCGAGCGCTATCTTGTCCGGCAGGCCGTGGCCAGGGCGGCAAAGCTTCTGGCCGAGGGTGAGGATGAAGAGACGACCGTTCTGGACGGTGCAGCGCCCGAAATCGAGCAGCTCATCATGGCGGCAGGAACCATCTCCTTCTTCGGGACGCGGCGCGTGGTGCTTCTGCCCGAGGTGGACCCCGCCGCCTACAGCGACAAAGACCTCGACGAGCTGTGCGCCACGCTGGCCAGCCTCGAGAATGCCGTGGTGGTGCTGGGCAGCGTGTTCGAGATGGAGCGCAATAAGCTCAAGCTGGGCAAGCGGGCGCAGAAGCTCATCGCCCAGTGTACAAAAGTCGGCTTTGCCGAAGAGCTGGCCAAGCCCAAGCCCTACGAGCTGAAGGTCATGGTGATGGACCGTGCCAAGGCGCAGGACACCACCCTCTCCGAGGGTACGGCGACGGCCCTGCTGGAACGCTGCGGCGAAGACCCGTTCCTTCTCGAAAACGAGGTGGACAAGCTCTGCGCCCTCTCCGGCTACCAGACCGTGACCACGGCCATGGTGGCCGAGATGGGGACTGTGAGTCTCGAGGCCGACGTCTTCGAGATGATACGGATGATCACGGCGAAAAACGCCACCGGCGCCTGCAAAAAGCTGCAAACGCTTCTCCGCCTGCAGCAGGAGCCCATCCCCATCACGGCGGCCATGATCGGCAGCTATGTGGACCTCTATCGGGTCAAACTGGGCGCAGCCAAGCGGAAGAGCTACAGCACCGTGTTCAAGGATTTCGGCTACAAGGGCAGCGACTACCGGCTCAAGCGTTCTGCCGAGACAGCCAGCCACTACACGCTGCCCCAGCTGGAAGCCTGTATGCAGATCTTGCTTGAGCTGGACAAGAGCCTGAAAAGCCAGCCCGTGAGTGCGCAGACTCTGCTGGAAACGGCGCTCTGCCGTCTGGCGATGGCGGGAGGAAGAAGATGAGTGAGAAACTGGAACTGCTGCACACCGACCGTGTGCTCATCGTGGAGGGCAAATACGATGCGGCCCGTCTCTCCCACCTGACCGACGCCATGATCCTGCTGACGGACGGCTTCGGCATTTATAAGGATAAGAAGCGTCAGCAGCTCTTCAAACAGCTGGCCCACAAAAATGGCCTTATCCTCCTGACGGACTCCGACGCGGCGGGCTTCCGCATCCGCACCTACATCACAAATCTGGTGGGGGAGAAGAACGTGGTGCAAGCCTACGTTCCGGCCATCCACGGCAAGGAAAAGCGGAAGGCTCAGCCCGGCAAAGAGGGGCTTCTGGGGGTCGAGGGCGTGGACGATGCCCTCGTTTTGCAGGCGCTCCGGGACGCTCTGGGCGAAGAAGCTGGCATTGCCCCTGCAAAGCCGGAGGGGCGGCAAATTACTTATACCGACCTCTATGAGTGGGGGCTTTCGGGTACGGCGGGCTCGGCTGAGCGGAAAACAAAGCTGCTCTGCGCTCTCGGCCTGCCGCCCCGGCTCTCGAAAAAAGAGCTGGTGGAAGCCCTCAACCGCCTTTACAGCTACGAGCAGCTGGACGAAATGCAGTCGGAACTGCTCAAAACATGAAAATACAGCAAACTCTCCCAAGAAAAACGTGAAAAAGATTCAAGCGATACTTCTGGGAAATCTGCCGTAAGCTGTGATATAATCAATATACTGTGCGCCCGTCGTGGACGAAACGACGGGCGTAGATTTTTGCAAGGTGCAATAAAGGAGACAATCAATGGAACGCGAAAAACTCAAATCGAGACTCGGGTTCATCCTCCTTTCCGCTGGCTGCGCGATCGGCATCGGAAATGTGTGGAAGTTCCCTTACATGGCAGGTCAGGGCGGCGGCGGCGCTTTTGTGCTGTTCTACCTGCTGTTCCTCGTCATTCTGGGTCTGCCCATCATGACCATGGAGTTCGCCGTGGGCCGTGCCAGCCACAAGAGCCCGGTGCGCGCCTATCAGGCCCTCGAAAAGCCCGGTCAGAAGTGGCACATCCACGGCTACTTCACCCTCATCGGCTGCTACCTGCTGATGATGTTCTACACCACGGTGGCCGGCTGGATGCTCCACTACTTCTACATGACCGCAGCCGGTAAGCTGGTGGGCCTTGACGCCGACCAGGTGGCTGGCAAGTTCACCGAGATGCTGGCAAGCCCGCTGACCATGGGCTTCTGGATGGTGGTCGTTGTGGCCATCGGCATCTTCGTCTGCGCCCGCGGTTTGCAGAACGGCCTCGAGAAAGTCACGAAAGTCATGATGATCGCCCTGCTGGTCATCATGGTGGTGCTGGCAGTCAACAGCATGTTCATGCCCGGCGCAAAGGAGGGCTTGACCTTCTTCCTCGTACCCGACTTTGAGCGGATGAAGGAAGTGGGCATCGTCAACACTCTGGTGGGTGCCATGAATCAGGCGTTCTTCACCCTGAGCCTCGGCATCGGTGCAATGGCCATCTTCGGCAGCTACATCGGCAAAGAGCACGCCCTGCTGGGCGAGAGCGTCCGCGTCGTGGTGCTGGATACCTTCGTCGCCATCACCGCCGGCCTCATCATCTTCCCGGCCTGCTTCACTTACGGCGTGGACCAGACCAGCGGCCCCAGCCTCATCTTCATCACCCTGCCCAACATCTTCGCAAATATGGCGATGGGCCGTCTGTGGGGCAGCCTGTTCTTCCTGTTCATGGCCTTTGCGGCACTTTCCACCGTGCTGGCCGTCTTCGAGAACATCATCTGCTGCGGCATGGAGCTGACCGGCTGGAACCGTCAGAAGTCCAGCCTCGTCAACTTCTTCCTCATCATCGCCCTCTCTCTGCCCTGTGTGCTGGGCTACAACGTCTGGGCCTGGGACGGTTTCGCTATCTTCGGCGGTGCGGTGCTGGATGTGGAGGATTTTCTCGTCAGCAACCTCTTCCTGCCGCTGGGCTCCCTCGTCTACCTGCTGTTCTGCGTCACCCGCTACGGCTGGGGCTGGGACAACTACAAGAAGGAAGTCAACACCGGCAAAGGCCTCAAGATGCACGACTGGATGCGCGGCTACCTGACCTATGGCCTGCCCCTCATCGTCCTGTTCATCTTCGTGTTCGGCCTGTACGATAAGTTCATCGCCTGATAAAACAAAAATACGGGATGCGGCATTTTGCAGCATCCCGTATTTTTTATCGCTTTATTTCACATACCGGCCTTCGCAGATATTCTTGCAGCAGGCGCTGATGGGAAACCAGCAGCAGTCGCGGCAGATGTCGGCGAGGATCTCCGGCGTGGCCTTGGCGTCGATCTCGCGGATGAGGTCCTGGTAGACGTAATCCTTTTCCTCGAGACCGAAGTATTCCACCGTCTTTGCATCGTAGCGCTTGACCTTTTCCTGCGTGTCGCAGAGGTCCTCGCCCAGCTTGTTGGGGCAGCAGGAGCAGAGGGTGTCAGTGGAGAAGGTGAGGTGGATGGTGGTGCCGGGAACATCCCGCAGCTGATGCACCACGTCGGTCATGTGGGTCACGAAATCGTTGTCATAGCCTTTGCCGGAATAGCCCTGCGTGCAGAGCAGATGATGGGGACGAAGTACGATGCTCATGCTTTCAGCCCCGGAATGCGCTTCCGCAGATTCAGGCCGATGGCGCAGGCCAGAACTGCCTTGATGATGGCAGTGGGGATGAAGGGCAGGACGCAGGCGGTGATGCCCACGGCGATGGTGCTGTGGGCGACGACCACGAACATTGCAACGCCCACCACATAGTTGACCACCGTGCCGACGATGACAGCGGTGACGAAAGCACCCTTGAAAGCGTCACGGTGTTCCACGCCGAGGCCGATGATGTAGGCCATCAGGGGGAAAGAGATGAGGAAGCCGCCGGTGGGGCCGACGAACTTATCGAAACCGCCGGAGAAGTTTGCCAGCACCGGCACGCCCACAGCGCCCAGTGCCAGGTACACCAGCGAAGCGATGGCGGAAAGCTTGGAACCCAGCACCACAGCAGCCAGCGTGATGGCGAAGGTCTGCATGGTCATGGGGACGCCCAGAGGCATCGGGATGGAGATCTGGGCCATGACGGCGATGACGGCGGCGAACAGACCTGCATAGCAGATGTCCCGCACAGAGAACTTGGACTTGGTGGCCGCAGCGGCCTGGGTGTTCTGACTCATAAGAATTGTTCCTCCTATACGTTCTGGCCCAAAGCGGCCATACTCCCAGTATGGCAGACTGCAAACGCTGCGTCAACTTTGGATTTGCGAAAGGGTTTACAATTCAAAACGAAAAACAAAACAGAAAAATACACAAAAGATGTCGCTTTTGGTTGTGAAATGTGCTATACTAAATCTTAGCTATAAGAAGCACACCAGTGATATAGAGAGAGGAGAACATCATGCAGCATGAAACCGTGATCGTGCTGGACTTTGGCGGCCAGTACAATCAGCTCATCGCGCGCCGCGTCCGCGAGAATAATGTCTACTGTGAGATCTATTCCTATAAGACGGACCTGTCCGTCATCAAGGCAAAGAACCCTAAGGGCATCATCTTCACCGGCGGCCCCAACAGCGTCTATCTGGAGGATTCGCCCACCATCGACCCCGAGATCTTCAGCTGGGGCGTGCCTGTGCTGGGCATCTGCTACGGCAGCCAGCTCATGATGCACCTGCTGGGCGGCCGCGTCTGCCGCGCCCCCGAGCGCGAGTACGGCAAGACCGAGGTCTTCGTGGACAACAGCAGCAAGATGTTCACCGATGTGCAGCCCTCCACCGTCTGCTGGATGAGCCACAACGACTATATCGAGCAGGCTGCGCCCGGTTTCAAGATCACTGCCCACACCGTCAACTGCCCGGTAGCCGCAGCTGAGAACGAGGAAAAGGGGCTGTACGCCGTCCAGTTCCACCCCGAGGTGCTCCACACCGCTGAGGGCAAGAAGATGCTGCACAACTTCGTGTACAACGTCTGCGGCTGCACCGGCGACTGGAAGATGGACTCCTTCGTGGAGAACAACGTCGAAGCCCTGCGAAAGCGCATCGGCAGCGGCAAGGTGCTCTGCGCCCTGTCCGGCGGCGTCGATTCCTCCGTGCTGGCTGCCATGCTGGCCAAGGCCATCGGCAAGCAGCTGACCTGCGTCTTTGTTGACCACGGCCTGCTGCGCAAGAACGAGAAGGAAGAGGTCTGCTCTGTCTTCGGCCCCGGCAACGCCAACGGCTTTGACATCAACTTCATCTGCGTGGACGCCCGTGACCGCTACTTTGCAAAGCTGGCCGGTGTCACCGAGCCGGAGCGCAAGCGCAAGATCATCGGCGAGGAGTTCATCCGCGTCTTTGAG
>ENA-OUQI01002247-OUQI01002247.1-human-gut-metagenome-genome-assembly--contig:-NODE-2247-length-10245-cov-3.487341_pt1 | contig 10245 bp, 9 predicted proteins | sample MGYA00237953_ERZ548840 | MGnify/ENA primary metagenome ERZ548840 (study PRJEB26490, sample SAMN05194690) | human gut metagenome | biome: terrestrial biome; feature: human-associated habitat; material... | reverse complement strand
AAGCAAATAAAAGACAAGGAATATACATAGATATGAGAGTCGTAGCAGGAAGTGCGAAGAGTTTAAAATTAAAGACGATCGAAGGAATGGAGACAAGACCAACCCAGGATCGCATCAAAGAGACGTTATTTAATATGATTCAGTATGATATCCCGGGAAGTACATTTCTGGATCTTTTCTCTGGAAGTGGAGGAATCGGGATCGAGGCATTGAGCAGAGGAGCAAAGGAAGCTTATTTTGTTGAGAAAGCAAAACCTGCATTAAGATGCATTCGAGAGAATTTAAGATATAGAAAGCACAGGTTCTGGCAACAGATGTGAATTCAGCGATCAGGCAGTTAGAGACGAAGAATGTAACATTTGATCATATTTTTATGGATCCTCCATATAAGAAAGGATTTGAAGAAGAAGTATTATCAATCATAGATCGATCCTCTATCTGTACAGAAGATACGGTAGTTATCGTGGAATCGTCTCTTGACACAGAGATACCAGATTTTGAGAAATTAAAGGTTATAAGAGTAAAAGAATACAAGACAAATAAACATACATTTTTGATGAAAACAGTGGAGGATTAGAAGATGAGTATTGCAGTTTATCCGGGAAGCTTTGACCCGGTGACTTATGGACATATTGATATTATAGAGCGTTCAGCCAAGGTTTTTGACAAGCTGATCATCGCAGTATTGGTAAACAGTGCAAAGAAACCAATGTTTACAACACAAGAGAAGGTTGATATGATACGAAAAGTGACAAGTCATCTTGATAATGTAGAGGTTATGTCATTTTCTGGATTGTTGGTAGACTTTGCAAAACAACAGGGAGCCAGTGCATCAGTCCGAGGACTACGCGCAGTAACTGATTTTGAGTATGAGATTCAAATTGCACAGACAAATGCGAGATTGGATAAAGACTTAGATACCATGTTTTTTACAACCAGCATTGAGTATTCTTATGTAAGTTCCACGATCGTAAAGGAAATTGCATCTTATCATGGAGATGTTTCTGAGATGGTACCGCCTTACGTACAAGAATGTCTTGAGAAGAAATTTAAATCATAGGAGGCGAATGAATATGAGTGAGAAGTATTTACATGAGATGATTGATGATATTGAAGTACTGATCGACGAAGCAAAACCAGCAAGATTTAGTCCAGGTAAGATTATGATCGAGAAAGATGTATTGATGACAGTGATCGAGGAATTAAGGAAGCAGATTCCAGGTGAGATTGAACGAAGCCATAAGATCATTCTGAACAAAGATGCGATCTTGGAAGATGCCAGAGTGAAGTCACAGCAGATGATCGATCAGGCAGCAAGAGATGCAGGAGAATTGATCGATCAGAATGAGGTCGTTGAGATGGCAAAGATGAGAGCGAATGAGATTGAAACTCACGCCAAAGATACAGCAAGAAGTGTTGTACATAATGCGAATGAAGAAGCAGATCAGATCCGTGCAGGTGCATTGCGCTATGTTAATGAGATCATGGAAGATGTACAAGGTTATGTGGCAAGTGTCAAAGAAGCACAGGAGAGTGTGTTTAACCAGTTGTTATCCGCATTAGATTCAGATCTTGCATCGATTAAAACGAATGCGAAGGAGATAGAAGAACAGCTTTCCGGAGTCAGCATTCCACAGGCAAGAACAAGAACGGTAGAAGATTTCATTTCAGATGAAGACTAGATAAGCAAGTAGTCCGCTTGAAACACTAAAAAGAGATCTTATGAGCAGATATTTCCAGAGGGAGAGTCTGCTCTTTTTGTATACACTTAAAGTCTGCACGGCAGCAGACAACCCGCCAAAAGAAGTGATCATACACAATAATATGACTTTGCGGCCGATAGACATATGGGAAGAACCAAAATGGGAGATGGCATTTGTGATTTCAAGAACAGCGGTCAATCCTCTTTTTAAATAGAAAGGAAGTGGAAGAATTTCTAAAAGAGAAACGGCAATTGAAAAGATCATAATACAGATTCCGATCATGAAAATGGAATGAAGACTATCAAAGATTACCTGATCTGCTGACTTTTTGTGTGCAATGGTGGGAGAAGAGTGGTGCGTATGTAGAAAATCGCTTGTAAAAAATAAAAAGACCAGATAGATCAGATAACACATGACAGGAAAATACAGGCAAAAGAAAAAGCGCAGAGCAGAAATTTTGCCATGAAGGATCAATGTAAGAGTATATCCAGCAGAGAACATAGGACTGATCTGATTGCAGGTATATAATAGCTTTTCTCCTTCAGATTTCGTAAAAGATCCACAAGAAATAAAATCATCAATGATCTTCGCACCTAGGGGACATCCACAAAAAAAACCTAGAATACAGGTGTAAAAAAAGTCCTCATTGATACCAGGAAAAAGTTTTTTGAGGGGGTAAAAGAGCCGGGAGATCAGATGGAACGTTTGGTAATATTGCATAAAACCAGTGAGCAGTAAAAAAGGTAAAAGAGTCGGTGTGATCGTTGCAGACCATAAAATCAGCCCATTTTTTGCTCCTTGGACCGATGTTTGTGGAAAAAATAACAAGGAAAGAACACTAAAAATAAGTAAAAACTGGATAAAACTGGTTTTCATGAAAAATCTCCCGCTTTCTTTTTATAGTGTATGAAGCGGGAGGTGAAACTAGAAGATGATCTGCTCATCTTTTATGATCGTATGAAATTTCTGTCCGATCACGGTACGATATAACTGATTGGCACGTTGTTCTGTAGATAATAATTCTTCTTGATCTTTGGATAAAGGATCATTCATAACACGCAGATGGCGGACCATAGGGATGGAAGATTTTCTTTTGATATTCCCAATCAGGAAGGAAGCAGAACGTTTGAAACCTAGAATCTGAAAATAAGGAGACATATCGTAAGTTCGTGCTTTTTCAACCTTTTCTTTTGTTATATCAAGCATGATATGCAAAAGATTTCTGCTTATTTTGCTCCAGGTGAGGTTTTTGGTCTTACAGGCACTGATCAGTTCTTCAAAAGAAAGATCAAATTTTAACATCTTAAAAATACGGTCCTTAAAATCGCTTGAAATACCGCTGATCTGTGTAAGATCTTCGCAAGAATAAATAGCTGCATGTAAAAGCAGAGAAAAATCATCCAGGCAGACAGGAAAATCTTTTTGATAATGCATCTGATAGATATCATGCAAAGCTTCAGGGACTCTTGAGAATAAAGGGCTTATCTGGTTTTGTTCTAAGATTTCACGGATGGATGTTGCAGAAGAAATCGAAGGTGTCAACTCCTTGCTGTGATGATCGTTTGAAACACGGGTAACACAGACGGGAATGATAGGGCTGTCTAACTGTAGCAAAGCTTTTAAATATTCAATCCCAAGAATATTATTCGGCTGTTTTAATACTTCGATCAAAGAAGCATCATCAAGATGCTCTCTAAGATAAAGTTCTTTTGCTTTCGGATAAGAATGTCCGAGACTCATAAGCTCTTTTGTACCACGCTCGATTTCTTCTTCATATTGGATAAGAAAGGATGCAATCTGCTTAAGTTTGTTAATATCTTGACACTCACTTCCAAAAGAAAGGTAGTCGATTACCCCCAGTTTGTGAAGCAGACTGACAGCTCCAATTGCAAAATCAGGGGCAGATGAACATGCTGCAAATAAGGGGAGTTCGATCACGAGATCGGCACCTCCAAGAAGGGCAGCCTGGGTACGTATTTTTTTGTCCATAACCGCCGGAGTTCCGCGCTGTACGTAGTTTCCACTCATGATGGCAATGACGCAGTCTGCACTCGTGATATTTCTTGTCTGCATGATATGGTATTCATGACCATTGTGAAATGGATTGTATTCGCAAATGATAGCTGCTGTTTTCATAAAATATCCTTTCGAGATTCCTTATTTGAATCGTTTATTTTGTAAATGTATTATAAATCACAAATGAATAAAAGTAAAATTGCACAAAAAATGAAAAATAAGCAACAAGTATCTTGTCAGAGAAAACAAAAAAATGTAGAATAGAATATAGATTTTTCTGGAAATGTACAACGAAAAATACAAATACTATTATTGTATACAAAGAAATGATGTTGTATAATTTAACAAGATTAAATTCATCTTTTTGGAAAGTTGAAAGGAGCAACGCGAAAAATGAGTGTTATTGATGAGATTAAAAACAAGGCAAAAGCAAATAAGAAAACTGTTGTACTGCCTGAAACTACAGACATGAGAACATTAACAGCAGCAGCAGAGGTTATCAGTGAAGGGATCGCTGATATTATTTTAGTTGGAAAAGAAGACGAGATTAAGGCAAAAGCAGAAGCAGAAGGATTAGATTTAGCCAAAGCTTCTTTTGTTGATCCAGAGAACTGTGATCATTTAAATACATATATCGAATCTTTATGTGAAGCAAGAAAGAGCAAAGGACTGCTTCCAGAAGATGCAAAAGAGATTCTGTTATCCAACCCATTGTTCTTCGGAGCAACAATGGTAAGAGTTGGAGATGCAGACGGAATGGTAGCAGGAGCGATCAACTCTTCTGCAAACGTACTTCGTGCAGCACTTCAGGTTGTTAAGACTGCACCTGGTACAGAGATCGTATCAGCCTTCATGTTAATGGATACAAAGGCTAAAGATATGGGCGAAAATGGATGTTTCGTATTCGCTGACTGTGGACTGAACCAGAATCCAAACCCAGAACAGTTAGCAGCAATCGCTTCAAGTTCAGCTAAGACATTTGAGCAGCTGATCGGAGCAACACCTAGAGTTGCAATGTTATCCCATTCTACATGTGGAAGTGCAAAACATGACGATGTAACAAAGGTTGTAGAAGCAACAAACATCGCTAAAGAAAAATACCCTCAGTACTTGATCTGTGGAGAATTACAGCTTGACGCAGCGATCGTACCAGAAGTTGCAGCAAGTAAGGCTCCAAGAAGTGAAGTTGCTGGTAAAGCGAACGTATTAGTATTCCCAGACTTAGATGCTGGTAACATTGGATACAAATTAGTGCAGAGATTAGGTGGAGCGCAGGCATTCGGACCTATTACACAGGGAATCGCAAAACCAGTCAATGACTTATCACGTGGATGTGTAGCATCAGATATCGTAGGTGCAGTAGCGATCACATGTGTACAGGCAGCAGCACTGGAAGCAGATAAATAAGAAAAATATAAGGAGAATCATAGTTCATGAAAGTTTTAGTTATCAACTGCGGAAGCTCATCATTAAAATATCAGTTAATCGATTCAGAGACAGAAAGTGTTTTAGCAAAAGGATTATGTGAAAGAATCGGAATCGATGGAGCATTAACACATCAGCCAGCGGGAAAAGACAAGATCAAATCTACACCAGCTATGCCAGATCATAAGACAGCGATCGGAATCGTTATCGACCAGCTGACAGATAAAGAAAACGGAGTTGTAGAAAGTCTTGATGAGATCGGAGCTGTAGGACATCGTATTGTTCACGGTGGAGAGAAATTCACAAAATCATGCCTGATCACAGATGAAGTTATCAAAGAAGTTGAAGAATGCAGCGTATTCGCACCACTTCATAACCCAGCGGGACTGATCGGAGTTCGTGCATGTCAGGAATTAATGCCAGGACTTCCAATGGTAGCAGTATTTGATACAGCATTCCATCAGACAATGCCAGAGAAAGCATTCTTATATGGTATTCCTAGAAAATACTACGATGAAGATGGTATCCGCCGTTATGGATTCCACGGAACATCTCATCAGTTCGTATCTTTAGAGACAGCAAAAGTCTTAGGAAAAGATATCAAAGACTTAAAGATCATCGTATGCCATTTAGGAAACGGTGCAAGTGTTACAGCAGTCAAAGGTGGAGAATCAGTAGATACATCTATGGGATTAACACCACTTGAAGGACTGATCATGGGAACACGTTCTGGAGATCTTGATCCAGCAATCATCGAATTTATTGCGAATAAAGAAAACAAAACAGCATCTGAAGTATTAAATATCTTAAACAAAGAATCAGGAGTTTACGGATTATCAGGAGTATCTTCTGACTTTAGAGATGTAAAAGCAGCAAGAGCTGAAGGTAACAAAGTTGCAGCTGCAGCATTAGATGCATATGCATACCGCGTAGCAAAATACATCGGAGCTTACACAGCAGCTATGAATGGTGTTGATGCGATCGCATTTACAGCAGGACTTGGTGAGAATGATGATATCACACGTAAAGCAATCTGTGAATATCTTGGATATTTAGGAACAGAACTTGACGAAGTGAAGAACGATGTTCACGGAGAAACAGCGATCATCTCTACAGATGATTCTAAGGTTACACTGCTTTGTGTACCAACAAATGAAGAATTAATGATCGCAAGAGACACAGTAGCCCTTGTCAAATAATCATTTCATAAAAAATAAAGCTTGTTAAAATGTGCTTCTGGATTGTTTTTTTAAAAGTAAGGAAAATTACTTGACAAACCAGAAGCACATTCGTATAATAGTACAGTATGAAAATTTAGGAGATCGTATGAAGATTCAATTATCAAAAATTATTTCAGTACCTAAATATGAAGAAACCGTCGAAGCGTCAATCGACCTGAATGAGATTAAGCTTAAAGGTGTGTCTTATCCTATTCGAGAGAAGAATGATTTTTCGATTGTTTTTAGAAATATTGGAAAGGATAAGATATCATTTGCATTTGAGACAGAAGTCACGCTTGGAATTCCATGCAGTCGATGTCTTGAAGAAGTGAGTTATCCGGTTTCCGTGCAGGTGATGAAAGAATTAGATTTTTCGGATCTCGATGAAGAAGATTCTTCATATATCGAGGACAAGTATCTTGATCTTGATATACTGATCTTCGATGAAGTTGTTCCAAAACTTCCGTCCAGAGTGTTATGCAAAGAAGACTGCAAAGGACTTTGTCCGGTGTGCGGAACGAATCTGAATGAAAAAGAGTGTGGCTGCGATCGTACGGTGGCAGACCCTCGTATGGCAGCGATTCAGGATATTTTTAAGAATTTTAAGGAGGTGTAAAACCAATGTCAATTTGTCCAAAGAATAAATCATCCAAAGGAAGAAGAAACAGACGTAGAGCAAACTGGAAGATGACTGCTCCAACACTTGTAAAATGCAGCAAATGTGGTGCTCTTATGATGCCTCACAGAGTATGTAAAGCCTGCGGATCTTACAATAAAAAGGAAATTGTTTCAGCACACGCTGAATAATGGTAAATGAAGAGAAATGCCATACGTTTAGGCTTTTTAAGAAGGTTTAGGCGTGTGGCATTTCCTATTTTTAAGAAAAGGGGTAACAGGTCATATGGAGAAATTAGTGAAAGTGGCAGTTGATGCCATGGGTGGAGATCATGCACCAGGAGAAGTTGTAAAAGGTGCCGTTGATGCTGTGAATGAAAAAAACAATCTGAAAGTATTTCTTGTAGGAAAAGCACCAAGGATTCATGAAGAATTAAGCAAATATCAGTATAAAAATGAACAAATTGAAGTTGTGAATGCAGAAGAAGAAATTTCTTGTGACGAATCACCAGTAGAAGCGATTCGTAAGAAGAAAGATTCTTCCATGGTGGTCGCCCTGAAAATGGTAAAGGATAAGGCTGTAGATGCATTTGTATCAGCTGGAAGTTCAGGAGCGATCCTTGTTGGAGGACAGTTTGTTGTTGGAAGGATCAAAGGGATCAAGAGAGCACCACTGGGAGCAGTGATGCCAACAGCCAAAGGTCCGATGTTATTAGTCGATGCTGGAGCGAATATGGATGCGAAAGCGGAATATCTGCTTCAGTTTGCACAGATGGGATCTATCTATATGGAAGATGTTCTTGGAATCAAGAACCCAAGAGTTGGACTTGTCAATGTCGGTGTGGAAGAAGCCAAAGGAAATCAGCTGGTAAAAGAAACAGGTCCATTATTAAAGGAATGTGAAAATATCAATTATATCGGAAGTATCGAAGCAAGAGAAATCCCATACGGTGCAGCGGATGTTGTTGTATGTGATGCATTTGCAGGAAATATCGTTCTGAAACTGGAAGAAGGATTAGCAGCAGTGTTAGTCAGTCAGATCAAAGAAGGAATGATGTCAACATTAAAGAGTAAGATCGGTGCACTATTAGCGAAACCAGCATTAAAGAAGACGTTAAAGAAATTTGATGCTTCTGAATATGGTGGAGCGCCATTACTTGGATTAAATGGATTGGTTGTAAAAGCACATGGATCTTCAAGTGCAAAAGAAATGAAAATTGCGATCATTCAGTGTATCGCATTTGCCGAAGAAGATATTACGCAGCAGATCAAAGACCAGATTGTGAAAGGATAAGAAGAAAATGGATGCAAAAAGTGTGGAAGAATTTCAAGAGCAGATAGGAATTAAATTTCATGAGCCATCCCGACTTTGGAATGCTTTCATTCATAGTTCCTATGCAAATGAACGAAGAATGAGCAAAGATAAGAATAATGAACGTCTCGAATTTTTGGGAGATGCAGTTCTTGAGCTGGTAACAAGTAATTATCTGTATCGCACATACCAGAAAGAATCAGAGGGAAAGTTAAGCAAGATCAGGGCGAGTCTTGTATGTGAGCCGACACTTGCAGGATGTGCAAGAGATATCAACCTTGGGAAATATGTTCTCTTAAGCAAAGGAGAAGATATGACAGGTGGAAGATCAAGAGATTCCATTCTTTCTGATGCATTTGAAGCTGTGATCGGTGCGATTTATTTAGATCAGGGAATCGAAACAGCAACAAAATTCATTGAGACATATTTATTTAAAGATGTAGAAAATAAAGTTCTGTTTTTCGATGCAAAGACGAATCTTCAGGAGATTGTTCAGGGAGAAGGAAAAGGACGATTAAAATATGTGCTTGTTGGAGAAGAAGGTCCAGATCACGCCAAAATCTTTACGGTAGAAGCACGTCTTGGAGAGAATGTGATCGGAACAGGATCAGGACATAGTAAAAAGTCAGCAGAACAGCATGCTGCATTTGAGGCGATCAAACGCCACAAAAAATAACACGAAACAGAGGTGGACATGTATTTAAAAAGTATTGAGGTCAATGGCTTTAAATCTTTTGCCCATAAAATGATCTTTAAATTTGAACATGGGATCACAGGAATCGTAGGTCCAAATGGAAGTGGAAAGAGTAACGTTGCAGATGCTGTTCGATGGGTGCTTGGAGAACAAAGAGCAAAACAGCTTCGTGGTTCTAGAATGGAAGATGTTATTTTTTCGGGGACAGAGCTTCGAAAGCCGATGGGATCTGCTTATGTTGCGATCACATTAGATAACAGTGACCATAGTCTGCCAATCCAGTTTGAAGAAGTAACAGTTGCCAGAAGAGTCTATCGTTCTGGGGAAAGTGAATATTTGATCAACGGAAGTGCCTGCCGAAGAAAGGATATTGTAGAACTTTTTTTTGATACAGGAATCGGAAAAGAGGGATATTCGATCATCGGACAGGGACAGATCGAACAGATCTTAAGTGGAAAACCGGAAGAGAGAAGAGAATTATTTGATGAGGCAGCAGGAATTGTTAAATACAAGAAAAACAAGCTGGAGACACAAAAATCTTTAGAAATCGAACGTGAGAATCTGGTACGTGTCACAGATATCTTAACGGAATTGGAACGTCAGGTTGGACCGCTTAAGAAACAGTCAGAACGTGCGAGAGAATATCTGTTGTTAAGAGATCAGTTGAAAGATGAAGATGTGAAGTGGTTCCTGCTTGAGAATCAGAATCTTGAGAAGGAATTAAAAGAGCTGGATGAAAAGATAGAAATCGCTCAGCGGGAGATCAATGAGGCAAATCAGACACTTGCCAAAGCAAAAGAGAAATACGGAAAACAAGAAGAGTTTTTGGATCATTTAAAACAGGAAATCGAAACGATCACTGCTCATATTTCTGAAATGAAGCTTACAAAGCAGAAAAAAGAAGGAAAGATTCAGGTTTTAAATGAACAGATCAATACAGAACATATGCGTGAGAGTATGTATCTGGAGTCTAAGGATAAGCTGTATAAAGATCTGAATGAAAAGAAAGCACAGTTAAAGAGATTTGAGGCAGAGACAGAAGAAATTCGTAAGGAATATGAATCTGTCATGGGACAAAAGATACAAAAAGAAAGCGAAGTTGCATTGTATCAGAAGCAGATTCAGGATCTGGAGAGAGAACAAGAAGAGATTGAAATCCGAATGAATGCTGTCAGAGAAGGCCGTATGCGGGTGGCTGGAGCGATTGAGCGTTCCCAGACAGTGAAAGAACAGCTAAATGTCCGGATCATAGGACTGGAT
>ENA-OUQI01002245-OUQI01002245.1-human-gut-metagenome-genome-assembly--contig:-NODE-2245-length-10245-cov-9.031894_pt1 | contig 10245 bp, 6 predicted proteins | sample MGYA00237953_ERZ548840 | MGnify/ENA primary metagenome ERZ548840 (study PRJEB26490, sample SAMN05194690) | human gut metagenome | biome: terrestrial biome; feature: human-associated habitat; material... | reverse complement strand
CTACTAGGGGAGCTGTCTGCGAAGCAGACTGAGAGGTTGGACGAAGGACAGCCTGCCCGCAGGCCACCGCCAGATTCAACCTCTCCGTCATCGCTTACGCGATGCCACCTCCCCTATCGAGGGGAGGCCTTGGCATTCCGCAAGGTTTTGTCTTCTTATTATACCTCTATCAGCTCCCCCAGCTCCAGCGAGTAGATCCCTTTATATGTCACCCGCCGGGGGACGAAGCGCTTATCAATGGCCTTTGCGTAGAGTTCCAGCTGAGCGCGGTAGGCGCGGACGAAGTCGGCAGGGGTCTTGCGGCGGTCCGTCTTGTAGTCCAGAAGCTCGAGGTGGTCGGGGTAGACGAGGACGATGTCCGCGATGCCCTGCACCAGCACCCCGGCGTCGGCGGCAGGGCCGTCGGGCAGGGCGCGGCCCTGGGCGGCCATGACCTCGGCGGCAGGCAGCGACGTGATAAAAGCCAGCTCCCGCAGCACATCCTCTGCCCCGCAGATGCGGCGGAACGCCTCGCTGCGCACAAAGCGGAGTATCTTATAGACATCCAGCTTCCCGGCAATGGCGGGGGGCGTGAGCTGCGCCGCCGCCTGACGCTCCCGTTCGGCGCGGACAGCATCCAGAACGGCGTCGTCCTCTGCGTCCCGCACAGCGGCCAGCGCCCCGAAGTCGGCGTGCTCGAGGAAGGCATGGAGAGCCGTACCCATCTCGGCGGCGGTGAGGCCGTCCTTCGAGAGGAAGCCCGGGCGCTCGAGAGTGGTCTGCTCCGCAGCGTGGACGAGGCTGGTCACGCTGACCTTGGCCGGGATGTCCGCCAGTGCTGCCGCCGGATACCGCCAGCCGAAGCCCTGCCGCAGCGTCTCCACAAGGGCCGGGTCGGCCTCGGGCCGGGGCGGCTCTTCCGCCTCGGCGGGGGCTTCTTCGGGCGGGAGGACATCGGCCTGCACTGTGAGGGTGATGGTGCTCCCGGTGTCCGCAAAAGGCAGCTCGAGGTTCCCGGCCAGACGGCGGAGAGGCCCGCCGTTGGGGTGGACGAGGAGCGCCGCCCGCAGCCAGTCGGCGAAGCTGCCCGCCTGAGCGTTCAGGGTCTCCCCCGCCCCGGCGGCGAGGAAGGCGGCGGCTTTGGCGAAGGGGTTGGACGTCCGGCCGATGCCCAGCGGGACCGTCAGGATCAGCTTATCCTGCGCCCGGGTGAGGGCCACATACAAAAGCCTCATCTGCTCGCTCCGCATCTCGGCGGCGTGGACCGTGGAGAGGGCGGTGTAGGCCGCCGTCTTATAGGCCCCCTCGCCGCCCTCGGGACGGAGACGGAGGCCCGCGCCGCAGACGCGGTGGAGCAGGACGGGCTGGCGGGTGTCGGCGGCGTTGAACTGCCGGGCCGTGTCGGCCACGAACACCACCGGGAACTGCAAGCCCTTGGAGCGGTGGATGGTCATGATGGTGACGCAGCCGGGCCGCGCCCCGCCGGGGGCAGTCTCCTGCCCGGTGGAGCCCGCCAGCGCGGCCGCGTCGATGGCACGGACGAGGGCCGAGATGCCGCCCGCGCCCGCCCCGGCGCAGAAGGAGGCGAAACGCCGCGCGTCCTCCCGGCGGCGCTGGCCGTTCTCCATGGCACCGAGGGCGGCGAGGTAGCCGGTGGAAACAAAAATTTCTTCCAGCAGTTCCTCCACCGGCACGCTCCGGGCCATCCGGCGCAGGGCCGTCAGACGCCGGTAGAACGCCTGCACCCGGCGGGTGAAATCATCCTCCGCCCCGCTCTGGACGGCCTGCAGGACTGCGCCGTAGAGGCTGATGCGGGTGTGCTGATCGGGTGTCTGCGCCCCGGCCCGGAGACGGACGAGGTCGTCGTCCGTAAAGCCGAACATCGGCCCCAGCATGGCGGCAGCGAGATAGATGTCCTGCGCGGGGTTGTCGATGACCCGCAGCAGGGCGATGAGGGGGCGGATGTGGGGCGCGTCCAGCAGGTTCTCCCGGGCGTCGGCGTAGACCGGGATGCCCCGGGCCGTCAGGGCCTCGGCGTAGGCCGGAAAGTCGCCTCTCGCCGCCAGCAGGACACAGCAGTCCTCGTACTGCACCGGGCGGGTGGTGCCGCCGTCCCGCACCGGCTCGCCGGAGGCCACCATCGCCTCGATGCGGTCGGCGATATATTTTGCGTCCGTCTCGGCGGCATCGTCGGGCAGGAAGTGGGCCTCCACGCTGCCCTCGTACGCGCCGGGTGCGCCGCAGACGAGGCGCTGTCCGTCGCCGTAGGCCGTGTCGCCCAGAGCAGGCGTCATGAGCTGTTCGAAGATAAAGTTGATGCCTGCCACCACCTGCGGGGCAGAGCGGAAGTTGGCGTCCAGCGCCAGCATGGCGTTCTCGCCGGGCCTGCCGTCTTCGGGACGGGGGCGGGCTTCGCCGCCGGGCAGGAGGGGCCAGCTCTCCAGCTTTTCCCGGAAGATGCTGGGGTCCGCCTGACGGAAGCGGTAGATGCTCTGTTTTAAGTCGCCCACGAGGAAGAGGTCATCCCCTGCCGGGCTGGCCAGACAGCGGTAAAGGGCGTCCTGCAGGGCATTCGTGTCCTGATACTCATCCACCATGACGGCGGCGTAGCCCTGCCGGATGCCCTGACACAGCTCGGTGGGCTGGCCGTCGGCGTCCCGCAGGAGCCGCAGGGCCAGATGCTCGAAATCGCTGAATTCCAGCAATCTTCTCTCCCGCTTCCGGGCCGCAAAGCGGGCGTCAAAGTCCCGCACGGCGGCAAAGAGGGCGCGGAGGCAGGGTTCGGCGGCTTTCCGGTCAAGCTCGGCTTCGTCGAGGCTGCAACTGATGAGGTCTTCGATTTTCTCAAAGAGCTTCGCGGCCTCGTCGGCCCGGGTCTTGACGGCGTCCTTGTGCTCACCGGTGAGCCGCTTTTTCATATTTTTGAGGCCGGGGGCCTGTTCCATGCCGAGGACGTAGGGCGTCAGCCTGTCGTAGAGGGGCGTCCATTCCCCCGCCCCGGCCAGACGCTCCACCTCGCCCAGCAGGGCGGCGGAGTTTTCCAGCCGCTCGAGGGGTTCGGCGAACTTCTCGTTCACTGCCGCCACGGCCTTTTCCTTGGCGGCAGGGGTCTTCTTGCTGGCCTCAGCGTCGGCCTGAGCGGTCACGAAGTCCTCCCTGCAGTCGTTCAGCGCGGCGCAGAGCAGCTCCTTCGCGGCCCGGGCAGAGCGGGCGGCCTCCTGCATCAGAATATCATGCCAGCAGGTGCGGGCAAAGCCGTTCTCGTCCTGCCACGGGGCCAGCATCTCGTCCAGCTTTTTATCGTAGTCCGGCAGGGCGCGGAGGAAGTCGTAGACCTGCAAAACCGCCTCCCCCGCCGCCTTGTCGGTGCGGCCCTTGCCGTAGAGGTCGGCAAAGGCGCAGAAGTCCGCATCCTGATAGGCCGCTTCCAGCGTCTCGGAGAGGGCCGCGTTCCGCAGCATCTCCACGCTGCCGGGGTCGGCAGGGGTGAAGTCCGGCGGGATGTCCAGCGCCTGAAAGTGCTTGTGGAGCAGGTCAAGGCAGAAGGCGTCGATGGTGCAGATGGGGGCTCTCTGCAGCAGCATCCGCTGGCGGCGGAGGGCCGTGTTGCCCGGCTCTGCCTGACTGCGGCGGAGCAGCGCCTGCCCGATGCGGGCGCGGAGCTCTGCGGCGGCGGCGTTGGTGAAGGTGACGATGAGGAGCCGGTCGGCGTCCACGGGATGTTCCGGGTCGGTGATGAGCCGGACAGCCCGCTCCGTCAGGACAGCGGTCTTGCCGCTGCCGGCGGCGGCGCTCACCAGCAGCGCACCGCCCCGGTCGTCGATGGCGGCACGCTGGGCCGGGGTCCATTTTGTCTCGCTCACTGGTCTTCCTCCTTTTTCTCTTCCGGTTCAAAAGGCTTTGCAGGGGCGTCCAGCGCCCGCTCTCCGATGCCGTCCTCATGGCAGCAGATGAAACCGTAGTCACACCACCGGCAGGGGCTGCGGCCCGTGACCAGCGGCTCGGCGGCGATGCAGCCGCTGTAGAGCTGTTCGCCCATCCGGGTCACGAGGTCGTCCAGATGGAGCTGGATGCGGGAGAGCTTGGCCTTGTCGGCGCGTTTCTCTTTCTGGTAGGGGCTGGGTACACCGCCCCGGAAGCTGAAGGGCAGATACCGCCCCGTCTCCTCGGCGTCCATGGCGTCGAAGACCTTCTGCTCGTCCCGGACGAGGCCGTCCAGCTTGTATTCCATGCTCCGGGCGGCCTTGCCCCGGGTGGTCGTCTCGGGAGCCGGGTCGGCCAGCAGGTACAGCACACCCGCAGGCTCTGCCCCGGTGAATCGTCCGTCGGCGTCCCGGGTCAGGCTGAACAGGTAGAGCAGCATCTGACAGTCGAGGCCGCAGTAGACTTCCCGCAGGTCGAGCTTTTTCGTGCCGGTCTTATAGTCCACCACCCGCACCCAGCGGGTGCCGTCGTCCTCGATCCACTCGTCGGCGCGGTCCACGGTGCCGATGAGCTGCACCGTCCGGCCATCGGAGAGGCGGTAGGTCTGGCCCCGCACGGCGTCCTCGCCGGGGCCGATCTTCAGCTCACAGGCCACCGGTTTGAAGCTGGACTGGCGCTGCTCGTCCCGCAGGTAGCACAGCAGGCCCGTCATGCTCTTTTTGAGGCGGGAGAGCAGATAGGCGAAGCGGGCCGTGTCCTCGGGGAGATAGCGCTTTGCGTACTCATCTACGAGAAGCCCGGCCAGCGCCGCCATGGCCTCGTCGTCGAGGTCGAGGAAGGGCTGTAAGCCAGCGCAGGGGTTGTCAGGGCCGGGGTGGGGGTCGAGGGCCATCTGGAGCACCCAGTGCATGAGGGTGCCGCTCTGGTCGGCGGAAAGCTCCGCCCGCTTGCGGGGGCGCAGGCCCAGCACGTACTGCAGGAAATAGCCGTACCGGCAGGTGTAGTATTTTTCGAGCTGACTGGGCGAAATGCGGAGCCGCCGGCCCAGCAGCGTTTCCAGCGCCTCGAGGTCGCTGACCTGACGGGGGCTGCGGCCCGCCATCCGGCGCAGGAGGGCGAGGCCCTCGGGTTCCGCCCCGCCGGGGGCATGAAGAGCCTCGGTAAGGCTGGCGCGTTCGGTCTCCGTCAGGGGCCAGCCGCCGCCCAGCACGTCGAGGCCGTCGGCGGCAGTGGCGGCAAGGTCGGTCAGGTCGAGTTCCGGCGCACCCGGTCTCAGCACGTCCACGATGGGCTCGAGGGCGGCGCAGAGGGTCTGGCCCTGCCCCTTCGGCCAGCTGAGCCAGAGGCCTCTGGCCGGGGCGGTGAGGGCCTTATAAAAGCAGACCTGTTCCCGCACCACCCGGTTCTCGAAGCAGTCCGGAAGCTCGATCTCCTGCGCCATCAGGGCGTCGCGGTCGGCGTGGGTCAGCAGGCCCGTCTCGCCGGGCGCGGCGGGGAATTCGCCCTCGGAGAGGCCCAGCACAAAGACATAGTCCGGTGCGTCAAGGCGCATCTTGCCTGCGCTGGCCAGCACCACGGCGTCCAGCGTCTGGGGGATGTGGCCGAGGTCCGACGAGCGCAGCAGCAGGCCGAACAGCTCTTCGTACTCGGGGATGGTGACGCTCTGGCCGCCCAGCAGGCTTGCCATCTCGTCCAGCAGCCCCATGACCACATTCCACTCCCGGGCGGCTTCCTCGGCGGCGGGGATGCCCCGCTCGGCCCGGATGGCCTCCACCTGCGCGGCCTGAGCGTCCTCCGCACCCAGCTCCTTCAGGCAGAAGTAGAGGGCGCGGCTCATCTGCTCGGCGTTGGCAGAGCGGAGCTTCGCGCGCAGGCCGTCGGCGGCGGTGATGAGAAGGGCTCGGGCCTTTTCGGCCCGGGCGAGGTTTTCTCTGTCCTCGTCGGTGGGTTCCACATCGCCGAAGCCCCGGGGGTTCTTCTCGAAGGGCGCGCGCCACGCCGCCGCGTTGGGCGACCAGGTGTAGGCGTAGTTCTCAAGGGCGCAGACCTCTTCCTCGGTGAGGGCGCAGAGGCCGGTCTTGGCCAGGGTGGTGAGCTGTTCCGTCAGCTCCGCACCCCGGGCAATGGCCAGCAGACACCGCACCGCCGTGGCCGGGGCGCTGAACTCGGGCGTCGTCGGCTCGTCGCAGTAGAGGGGGATGTCCGCCATCCGGAACTCGTACTTGACGGCGGCGCGGTATTTCGAGATGTCGCGGCAGACCACCGCCACCTTCCCGCAGCGGACGCCCTGCCGCATGAGGCGGCGGATGGCGGCAGCGGCGGCGCGGGCTTCTTCCTCCCGGCTGGGAGCGGCGAATAATTTTATCTCCGGACAGGCCGGAGGCGGGTCACACCGGCCCGCGGCCAGCAGCTGGGCCGCAGCGGCGAGGCCGGGGGCGTCGGCATGGCGCACGTCCCGGCGCAGCAGTTCCGGCACAGCCACCGCAGTGCCGTTCCGGCGGGCCAGCTGGCGCAGCTGAGCCGCCACCTGCTTCGCGCCGGAGAAAAGGCTCATGTCCCCCGGCACGAGGGGGGTGCCGTCGTCGCAGAGGGCCACCGTCACGGTGGGCAGCGAGGCCAGCAGGGCGCCCATCAGCCGCTTTTTCGGGGCGTTGAAGGTGTCGAACTCGTCGATAAAGACGGCCCTGTCCCGCAGGAACTCCGGCAGTTCACCCCGGGCCAGCGCGGCCTCGAGGCGGGATGCGGCCAGCTCCAGCCGGTCGGAGGGGTCCATGCCTGTCCCGGCCAGCAGGGTCTCGTAGCCCTGAAAGATGAGGGCCAGTTCGCTGAGTTTGGCGCTGTCGGTGCCGCAGTCCTGCGCCAGCTCATAGAGCTGCCGGCCCGAGAGGCCCGCGCTCTTGAGCTCGTCGATGGTCTCGGCGGCCATCTGGCAGAAGGCGGCCGAGCGGCGGTGGCGGTAGTAGTAGTGGACATTGTCCTGCAGTTCCTCGAGGGCGCGGCGCACCAGCACGGCCCGGCCCGCGTCGCTGAGGGTCTGGACGGCAGAGCCGCCCTCCGCCGACAGGATATGCTCGGCGAGGCTGGTGAAGGAAAAGCTCTCCACCAGTCCGCTCAGCGCGTCGCCCAGCTCCCGGTGGATGCGGCCCTCGGTGGACGAGGTGAACTGCTCCGGCACCAGCAGGATGCTCTTCTCCCCCGCCTCGGCCCGCGCCCGGATGCGCTGGTACAGCAGGGTGGTCTTTCCGCTGCCGGAACCGCCTAAAAGTAGTTTTAACATGGTGAATCTCTCCGTTGGGTCAGTTTTCTATCGTGGGAGCCAAAAGCCTCTCCCTTTGGGAGAGGTGTCACCGCAGGTGACGGAGAGGGCTAGCCCGGCATGACAGAACCACCGCACAGCGATAAGCAGAAGCCTTTGTCAGGGCGATACCATCGCTGCGCCTGAGTCTCGCTGTCCGCGTCCTTGCCCTCTCAGTCACGCCGCGGCGTGACAGCTCCCCCAAAGGGGGAGCCATTGGCAAGCCGGTTTTGGTCGTGCTGGACGCCTGAGGCCCACTGTGGCGCAAAAGACCGGGCCTCGCGCTCAGACTTAATATCAGCTATCATTGTACCACAAAATTGCAGCGACATCTATTCTGTGGTACAATGAAGAAAAAATCATCTCAGAAAGAGGACACCTGCATGAAAATTTTAGCAGTAGATTACGGCGACAGCCGCACCGGCCTCGCCACCTGCGACCGCACCGAGTTCCTGACTTCCCCCATCACGCCCCAGATCACCGTCAAGGCCCGGGACAAAGTTGCCGCCAGGGTCTGCGAGGTGGCAAAGGAGATCGAAGCCGAGCTCATCGTCATCGGCCTGCCGCTGAACATGGACGGCACCGAGGGCGAGCGCGCCCGCAAGAGCCGCAAGCTGGCCAAGACCGTTGAGATCTGGAGCGGCCTGCCCGTCCGGATGTGGGACGAGCGCCAGACCACCTGCGCCGCCGCTGACCTCCTCGACGAGAGCGGCACCTTCGGCGCAAAGCGGAAAAGCATCCTCGACTCGGTGAGCGCGACGGTGATATTGGACGACTATCTCGCATGGCGGAAGGAGAATCCAGGAGAGGTCTGAACGCCCCCCGCCGCCCCTGTGGCAAAGTTTCTTTGCGAAGTCCGGACAGTTTGTTGCAAAGTCCGCAGAAAATCGTCGTTTTCCGGTTTGTTTTCACAATTTTCCTGAGCCGAATTTGTATAGTTTTCCGGCTTGACAGCACCGGCTTTTCTCCGATAAAATGAGGGTAGAAGAACCCCCTGACCAGATGGCCGGAGATGAGCTTCTTCATGAGAAAAAACAACTGGACTCACCAAAACAAAAACGATTGGAGGCGACCCACATGACAAAACTGAGAAAGCTGACTGCCCTGCTTCTGACCGGTGTACTGACCCTTCTGCTCCTGACCGCCTGCAGCGGTGGCGGCGGTTCTTCCGGCCCGGAGGCCCAAACCGAAGCCAAGGTGATGCGGGCCATCCGAAGCAACCCCGCCACCGCAAGTCTGACATATGACGATGAGACGCAGCGTATCGCCAAAGACAAGCTTACCAATACCAATCTGGACACCGAACTGAACGGCGGCATTGGAAAATATAAGTTCTACCACAAAGTAGATATTGATTCTAGCAACTCCACCCTGACCCTCATCGCCCAATACGATTATCAGAACACCAAGCTGGAAGATCTCATCGATTGCATCATCGAGGGCAATAAGTCTTCTAACCTGAATTTCAATCTTTCCAGTAAATGGACCAAGGTAGGCGTAGCAGCCACGACCCATAACGGGAAGACCTACATCGCCATCACTCTGCAGGTAAAGAAGACCTGACCTGTCCCTTTTTCCCCATAAACGCAGATCACCCGCCAGTTGGCGGGTGATTTTTTGCAGCTGTCCCACCGCCCGGAGGGCGGAAAACCAGCTTCTTATTCGTATTTCGTAATGCTCACGCTGTTGATGGTGATGGGTTCGGTGGGGCGCTGGGCCTCATCCACGCCGGTCTGGGCGATGGTGTCCACCACTTCCATCCCTTCGTACACCTGCCCGAAGACGGTATCGGTGTAGTCGAGGTAGGGTGCGCCGCCCGCCGTCTGGTAGGCGCTCACCACGTCGGCCCGCCAGCCGGCGGCGTTCATCTGGTCGATGAGCTCCTGCGTCACCGAGCTGCTGCCCGGCAGGGTCTCCATGACATAGAAGACGCTGGCGCAGTCGCCGGAGGCGTCCGCTGCCGCACAGAGTGCGCCGGAATAGTGGTGGAGCTTATCGGTGGTCTCGGCGGAGAAACGGTTCCCGTTCCAGATGGTGGTGCCTTTGCCGTCCGCGCCCTGCCCGGCCTCCACCACGAAGTCCTTCTCCACCCGGGTGACGGTCAGGCCGTTGTAAAAGCCCTGCTGGGCCAAAGTCGTGAAATTCTGCACAGCCTGTGGGGCCTCGGTGGAAAAGAGCACTGCTTTGAACACGCCTGCCGAGGTATCGAACACCGCGATGGTGTCCCCCGCCGCCGGGTGGGTGAACTGCAGCTCTGCCGACTCCACAGCCGGGCGGCTGACCTTCTGCACCGTGCCGGCCTTCCCACCCTGGATGCTGGAGAGGATATTGTCCGCACTGCACCCGGCCAGAACTGCCGTCAGGGCCAGTGCCGCCATTATTTTTTTCAAGGCTCTCATGATCGGGCCTCCCTGTCCATATATTATAGCAAAGATGGCTTTTCAAAAGCTATCGCTATAGTATATCACATTCCGGCCCGGGAAGCGAGAGGGAAAAGCGTGAAAATTTGTTATTGGATTTCTATGCGAAAAACATCTTGACGAGCGGGCAAAAAAACGCTACACTATAGGCGTACCCGGAACCCACAGCTCAGAAGGAGCAGAGAGGGCGGGGTGTGACAGTTATTCCATTTTTTAGATATTTGACAGGAGAACGTGACTTATGGCAGAAGATATGAACAAGTCCGCCGCTGAGACCGAAGAGGAATATCAGCCTGACCTGATGACCCTCGAGGACGAGGACGGCAATGAGGTCACGTTTGAAGTGATCGACGCTCTGGACCATAAGGGCGTGCATTACCTGGCCGTTGTCGAATACGCCGAGAACGAGGAAGACCTGGACGAGGACGCCCAGTTGGTCATCCTGAGCGTCGGCGAGGACGACGAGGGCGAGTATCTCGACGTGGTCGAGGACGATGAGACCCTGCTGGAAGTCAGCAAGCTGTTCGAGAAGCGTCTGAGCGACCAGTTCGAGATCGAGTGATCTTTCAGAAAAGACTTCCTGCCCGGCGCGATTTGTTGCGGTTTATATGATCCTACTAATCATTC
>ENA-OUQI01002242-OUQI01002242.1-human-gut-metagenome-genome-assembly--contig:-NODE-2242-length-10253-cov-4.365170_pt1 | contig 10253 bp, 8 predicted proteins | sample MGYA00237953_ERZ548840 | MGnify/ENA primary metagenome ERZ548840 (study PRJEB26490, sample SAMN05194690) | human gut metagenome | biome: terrestrial biome; feature: human-associated habitat; material... | reverse complement strand
GCTCTGCATATGCAGAAACGATTCTTCGGTGCGGCAAGAAATATGAGAGAGGGCGGAAGCCTTACTATCCTTGCCACAGCACTTGTGGATACCGGAAGTAAGATGGATGATGTGGTATATGAAGAATTTAAGGGCACTGGCAATATGGAGCTGGTACTGGATCGGAAACTGCAGGAAAAGAGAGTGTTCCCGGCCATTGATATTGCAAAATCCGGAACAAGAAGAGAGGATCTTTTACTGAGTCAGGATGAACAGGAAGCTGTCTATATCATGCGAAAAGCGTTGAATGGTATGAAAGCAGATGAGGCGGTGGAGAACATACTGAACATGTTTACAAAAACCAGAAACAATCAGGAACTGGTAAATCAGGTAAAGAATCAGAAATTTATCTAAAAGCACTTGCTTTTTTATAGAGCATATGTTATACTTTACAAGCTGTTTAAATTTGAGAAAATAGTAAAATATATATAAGAAAATTGGAAGAGGTGAAAGAAATGAGAGAAGGAATCCATCCAGATTATTATCAGGCAACAGTAACTTGCAACTGTGGTAACACATTCGTAACAGGTTCTACAAAGAAAGATATCCACGTAGAAATCTGCTCCAAATGTCATCCATTCTACACAGGTCAGCAGAAAGCTGCTGCAGCTCGTGGACGTATTGATAAGTTCAACAAAAAATACGGCATTAACGCATAAGACAATAAGAAAAGACAAGCGGGTTGAGGTTTTTACAAATCTCAACCTGTTTTTCTCTATAGGAATGTAAGGGAGAAACGATGAAATCTTCAAATATAGGTGGTCAGGCTGTCATGGAAGGTATCATGATGCGCAGTGGAGATCAGTATTCCATTGGTGTCAGAAAACCGGACGGTGAGATCGAGGTGAAGGTGGAGCCATACAGGAGCTGGGCAAAAGACAGTAGCATTTGGAAACTGCCTGTTTTCCGGGGTGTGGCTTCTTTTTTTGAATCTTTGGTTGTGGGGATCCGGTGTCTGATGTATTCGGCAAGTTTTATTGAGGACGAAGAAGAGGATGCGAAGAAACCAGGGAAAGAAAAGACAGAAGAACAGAAAGAAAAAGAAGAAAAATGGCTGATGTATGGGACAATGACATTTTCTGTGATATTTTCCATAGCCCTGTTTATCATGCTGCCGTATTTTCTGGCAGGTTTTCTTCGGAATGTGACGACGTCGGAAGGCGTGATCGCTGTTGCAGAAGCATGTGTACGCATGATTCTGTTTCTCGGTTATCTGGTGCTGATTTCCAGAATGAAAGATATTCAGAGAGTATTTATGTATCACGGAGCGGAACATAAATGTATTAACTGTGTGGAACACGGACTGGAACTGAATGTGGAAAATGTAATGAAAAGTTCCAGAGAACATAAACGCTGCGGAACCAGCTTTTTGCTGTTTGTCATGATCGTCAGCATTATTTTCTTTTTGTTTATCCGGGTGTCTTCACCGGTACTGCGGGTAGTGATCCGTTTGCTTCTGATGCCGGTTATCGCCGGAGTATCTTATGAGATCATCCGGCTGGCAGGAAAAAGTGATAACAAAATTGTAGCATTGTTGAGTAAACCGGGGCTGATGTTACAGCATCTGACAACGAGAGAGCCGGAACCGGAGATGGCAGAGGTTGCTATCGCAGCGGTAGAAGCGGTATTTGACTGGAGAAGTTATCTGAAAGAGAACTTTCCGGAACAATACGGAGAAAAGTCATGAGTACGTTGAGACAATTGCTTTCATGGGGAAGCGAAACACTGGAGAGAGCCGAAGTACCGGACAGCGGACAGGATGCATGGATGTTGATGGAAGAAGTCTTCGGAATAGAAAAAAGCTATTATTTTCTTCACGGAACTGATAAAATAGATCCGGATGTACAAAAAAGATATGAAGAGATGATCCGGGACCGGGCAAAACGGATTCCGGCACAATATCTGACCGGAAAAGCCTGGTTTATGGGGTATGAATTTCTGGTTAATTCCAGTGTGCTGATTCCACGATTTGATACGGAAGTTCTGGTGGAGGAGACAATAAAACATATTATGCCGGGATGTCGGTTATTAGATGTATGTACCGGAAGCGGCTGTATTTTGCTGAGCTTGCTGGAAGAATGTAAGGGCAGGATCAGCGCGGCAACAGGTGTAGATATTTCCAAAGATGCACTGCAGGTTGCAATTGCAAACAGAAACAGGATGGGACTCACAGCGGATTTCAGAGAGAGTGATCTGTTTTCGGATGTTGAGGGAGTTTATGATGTGATCGTGTCGAATCCACCGTATATTGCCACGAAAGAACTGGAGGGACTGATGCCGGAGGTACGGGAGCATGAGCCGATATTGGCACTTGACGGAATGGAAGACGGGTTATATTTTTACCGGAAGATTGTGGCGCAGGCAGGTGAATATCTGGAACAGGGCGGATGGCTCTGCTTTGAAATCGGATATGATCAGGGAGAGGCACTGAAAGAGATGATGACAGAAGCCGGTTATGGACAGGTAAAGATCATCAAAGATCTGGCAGGACTTGACCGGGTAGCCATTGGACAGAAAAACAATAATTGGAATGCATTGTGAATCGTAACTGTGAAGGTACTGAACAGTTACGAAATATACCAGGAGGAAGAGAAATGTTTGATAAATTAGAAGATCTGCTGGTTCGTCTGGAAGAAATTTTAAGTGAATTAAACGAGCCGGGAGTTGCAAATGATCCTGCACGTTTTCAGAAGCTGATGAAGGAACAGAGCGAACTGCAGCCAATTGTGGATGCATACAAAGAATATAAAGCGTGTCAGCAGACGGTGGAAGAGAGTCTGATGATGCTGGATGAAGAATCTGACGAAGAGATGCGTGAGATGCTGAAAGAAGAGCTGGCAGATGCAAAAAGCAGAATTGAAGAACTGGAGACAGAACTGAAGATCCTGTTGCTGCCTAAAGATCCGAATGACAGTAAAAATGTTATCGTTGAGATACGCGCCGGCGCCGGTGGTGACGAGGCTGCTTTATTTGCCGCTGAAATCTATCGTATGTATGTAAAATATGCAGAGTCCCGCAGATGGAAAACCGAGCTGATGTCTCTGAATGAAAACGGGATCGGCGGTTTCAAGGAAGTTACTTTTATGATCAATGGTGCAGGAGCATATTCCCGTCTGAAGTACGAAAGTGGTGTGCACCGTGTACAGCGTGTACCGGAGACGGAGTCCGGTGGACGTATCCATACTTCTACGATTACTGTAGCAATCATGCCGGAAGCAGAAGAAATTGATTTCCAGCTGGATCTGAATGACTGTAAGTTTGATGTATTCCGTGCATCCGGTAACGGTGGACAGTGTGTCAACACCACAGACTCCGCGGTACGTCTGACTCATATCCCGACCGGTATTGTAATTTCCTGCCAGGATGAAAAATCACAGCTCAAAAACAGAGATAAGGCACTGCGTGTTCTGCGCTCCCGTCTGTATGATATGGAGTTGCAGAAACGTCATGACGAAGAAGCGGAAGCAAGAAGAAGCCAGGTAGGTACGGGAGACCGTTCCGAGAAGATCCGTACCTATAACTTTCCGCAGGGCCGTGTGACAGATCACAGAATCAAACTAACCCTGCATCGTCTGGATACAATCTTAAATGGTGATCTTGATGAGATCATTGACAGCCTGATCGCAGCAGACCAGACAGCCAAGCTGGCAAAAATGAACCAATAAACAAAATATGTAAATAAAAGGATCGGAGGAAACATCATGGGAAAATATTTTGGTACCGATGGTTTTCGTGGAGAAGCGAATGTGGATCTGACTGTGGAACATGCTTATAAAGTAGGAAGATTCCTTGGATGGTATTACGGAAGAGAACACAAAGCACAGATTGTGATCGGAAAAGATACAAGAAGAAGCAGCTACATGTTTGAGTATTCTCTGGTTGCAGGACTGACTGCTTCCGGTGCGGATGCGTATCTGCTTCATGTAACCACCACACCAAGCGTTTCCTATGTAGTGCGGACGGCAAATTTTGACTGTGGAATTATGATTTCTGCCAGTCACAATCCATTTTATGATAACGGCATCAAGATCATTGGCGGAAACGGGCAAAAGATGGATGCGGAAGTGGAAGCCATGATTGAAGGATATATTGATGATGATGTTCCGAAGATTCCGTTTGCAACAAAAGAAAAGATTGGTCGGACGGTGGATTTTGCGGCCGGACGAAACCGGTACATCGGTTATCTGATTTCCATTCCTACCCGTTCGTTCAAAAACTACAGAGTAGGACTGGACTGTTCTAATGGAAGTGCTTCCTCGGTAGCCAAAAGTGTGTTTGATGCACTGGGAGCAAAAACCTATGTCATCAATAATGAGCCGGATGGAACGAACATCAATACGAACTGCGGATCAACACATATCGAAGTGCTGCAGCAATTTGTCAAAGAAAAACATCTGGATGTGGGATTTGCATATGACGGAGATGCGGATCGGTGTATCGCTGTGGATCATCTGGGAAATGTAGTCGACGGAGATCTGATCCTGTATATCTGTGGAAAATATATGAAAGAGACCGGAAAACTGGAAAATAATACGATCGTCACTACGATTATGTCCAACCTTGGTCTTTATAAAGCCTGTGACAGGGAAGGTATCCGGTACGAAAAAACAGCAGTAGGAGATAAATATGTCTGTGAAAACATGATGGCAAACGGACACAGTCTTGGCGGTGAACAGTCCGGACATATTATATTCAGCAAACATGCTACTACCGGAGATGGTATCCTGACATCTTTGATGCTGATGGAAGTTATTATTGAAAAAAAACAGTTATTAAATACTCTTGCATCAGAAGTTTCCATTTATCCTCAGCTCCTGGAAAATGTTCGTGTTGCCAATAAAACAGCTGCAAGAAACAACGAAGAAGTAAAGAAGGCAGTTGCCTCGGTGGAGAAAGAATTAGGAGAAGACGGAAGAATTCTTGTGCGGGAGAGTGGCACTGAACCGGTCATTCGTGTTATGGTAGAAGCGAAAAAAGATGCGATCTGTCGTGAAATGGTACAGCGCGTGATTGAAGTGATGGACAAAGAGGGACTGATTTTGTCATGAGAAAAGAGGTACTGGCGGTTGGATGTGCGCTGATGGTGTTCTGCGGCTGTGGGAAAAATAATGCGGCACAACATTATGAAAGCGGCTGGGCGGCTATGGAAAAAAAAGATTATACTACTGCAGTAAACGAATTTCAGCAGGTGATCGATCAAAACAGCAGACTGGCAGAAAGTTACCGGGCAGAAGGAATTGCCTATTATTCAGAAAAGGCCTATCCGGAGGCGATTGCTGCTTTTTCGCGAAGTCTGAACAATATGGATGATCCGGATAAGGAATTTAAAAAAGATGTACAGTTTTATCTTGCCCAGGCACGCATGGATTATGGCGAGGTAGATAAAGCGATTGAAGTGTACAGCGAGATACTGAAGGCCGGGGAAGACGAACAGGCATTCTTTCTGAGAGGAAAGGCATATATTTCCATGGAAGATTATAAAAATGCCGAAAAAGACTTTCAGAGAGCACTGGAAGGCTGTGAAGATTATAATCTGTATATCAATATTTATCAGATTTATGTGGATCACAACAAGGCAGTAGATGGTGATGCCTATCTGAAGATGGCTCTGGAGTTAGAACCTCAGGACGGAGAAGATTGCTATCACAGAGGAAGAATCTACGAATATGAAAAAAATTATGAGGCAGCCAGAGATGAACTGAAGACAGCGATGGAACAGGGATATGAGGATGCCATGCTGCTTTTGGGCCGGGTATATCTGGAGATGGAAGATCCGGCAAGTGCCAGATCGATGTATCAGGAATATCTGCAAAAGAGTGAGAAGGGTGCCAAGGCCTATAACGGACTGGCAATGTGTGATATTTATGATGGTGCATATGATAGCGCACTGGAGAATATCGCACAGGGTCTGAAGGAAAATTCCAAAGAGGACGAACAGGGTCTGCTTTATAATGAAATTGTGGCCTATGAATATAAACGGGATTTTGCTACAGCAAAAGAAAAGATGAAGATATATCTGGAACAGTATCCGGAAGATGAGGCGGCTCTTCGGGAGAACGAGTTTCTTTCTACAAGATAGGAGGAAAAAGCATGTATGAGATGGGGGAACAGCTGGAACGGGTGATTCTGGCAGGCGTACAGACATATGAGTCTGATGATACCGTACAATCTTTATATGAACTGAGAGAACTGGCTGAGACAGCCGGGGCTGTAACTGTTGGGACGATCATGCAAAGCAGAGAGACCATTCATCCGGCAACCTATCTGGGAAAAGGAAAGCTGGAAGAACTGAAAGAGCTGTTGTATGATTTGGATGCCACTGGTGTGATCTGTGATGATGAACTCTCACCGGCACAGTTAAATAATCTGGAGCACGAACTGGAATGTAAGGTGATGGACAGAACCATGGTGATTCTGGACATCTTTGCGCAGCGTGCAAAGACCAGCGAAGGAAAGATCCAGGTAGAGCTTGCACAATTAAAGTACCGGGCGGCAAGACTGGTCGGTATGCGTGCCTCGCTGTCCCGTCTTGGAGGTGGCATTGGTACCCGTGGCCCGGGTGAGAAAAAGCTGGAGATGGACCGTCGACTGATCCACAGCCGGATCGGTCAGCTGAAAGAACAGCTGGAGCAGGTGCAAAAGCACAGAGAACTGATCCGCAGCCAGCGGGATAAGAGTCAGGTGAAGGTGGCGGCAATCGTGGGATATACTAACGCAGGAAAATCCACACTGCTCAATACAATGACGCAGGCAGGGGTTCTTGAGGAAAACCAGTTATTTGCCACGCTGGATCCAACGACAAGGGCGCTGGATCTTCCGGGCAGACAGCAGATTCTTCTGACAGATACGGTAGGCTTTATTCGAAAACTGCCGCATCATCTGATCGAGGCCTTTAAAAGTACATTGGAGGAAGCCAAATATGCAGATATGATCCTCCATGTGGTAGACGCTTCCAATCCTCAGATGGATGAACATATGCAGGTAGTTTATGATACATTGCGCCAGCTGGGGGTGTCGGATAAGAAAATGATCACTTTGTTTAACAAACAGGACCTGTGTACGGATAAAGAACAGCTGAGAGATTTTCAGGCAGATCATGTACTTCAGATTTCGGCAAAGAATGGACAGGGACTTGAGGAACTGAAAGAACTTCTTGCGGATATTTTGCGGGAAGGACAGATTTATATTGAACGTCTGGTTCCGTATGATCAGGCAGGAAGTATTGCCAGGATCCGAAAATATGGACAGGTGGTGCAGGAAGAATTTCTGGCAGAAGGAATTTCTGTGAAGGCTTATGTGCCGATGGAGGTTTACAGTCAGATCTGAGAAAAGAAGAAAAAAGAGAGCAAACCCTTATAATAAGGTGCTTTTCCCTCTTTATAAGGTTACATAATATTCATACCATATATTGTGCAAGTAGAAATTGAGACACAATATATGGTAGTTTTTTGTATTGACAGAGGATAATTGGTTTGCTACTATAGTAATCGACACATCCGTAAAGGAATAATTGCGAGAGGGTCAAAAAGCAGGTGAACGTATAAAATACAGCCTGTAAAAGCAACAGGAAAAGAGGATGGAATAATGTTTAATGTGATAAAACGTGATGGAGAAGTTGCAGCATTTCAGCTGAGTAAGATTACCCAGGCGATCGAGAAAGCTTTCCAGGCACAGGAAAAACAGTATACACCGGATATGATGGAGATGCTGGGACTACGGGTAACCGCAGATTTCCAGAAAAAGATAAAAAAAGATCAGGTATCTGTGGAGGATATTCAGGACAGCGTGGAAAATGTGCTGATCCAGTGCGGATATTCTGAGGTGGCGAAAGCCTATATCCTGTATCGCAAGCAGAGAGAAAAAGTAAGAAATATGAAGTCCACGATCCTGGATTATAAAGAAATCGTAAACAGTTATGTGAAAGTAGAAGACTGGCGTGTAAAAGAAAATTCTACGGTTACCTATTCCGTAGGCGGACTGATCTTAAGCAATTCCGGAGCAGTAACGGCAAATTACTGGTTGTCTGAAATCTATGACAAAGAGATTGCAGATGCGCACCGAAACGCAGATATCCATATTCACGATCTTTCCATGCTGACCGGATATTGTGCCGGCTGGTCATTAAAACAGCTGATTAAAGAAGGATTAGGAGGAATAGAAGGCAAGATTACTTCTGCTCCGGCGAAACACCTGAGTGTTCTGTGTAACCAGATGGTCAATTTCCTTGGCATCATGCAGAATGAATGGGCAGGTGCACAGGCATTTTCTTCTTTTGATACTTATCTGGCACCTTTCGTAAAGACAGACCATCTGACTTATCCGGAAGTGAAAAAATGTATCGAAGCCTTTATCTATGGTGTGAACACACCAAGTCGCTGGGGAACACAGGCTCCATTTTCCAATATCACACTGGACTGGACTGTACCGGATGATCTGGCAGAACTTCCGGCAATCGTTGGCGGAAAGGAGATGGACTTTAAGTATAAAGACTGTAAACAGGAGATGGATATGGTCAACAAGGCGTTTATCGAGACCATGATCGAAGGAGATGCCAATGGCAGAGGCTTTCAGTATCCGATTCCGACTTACTCCATCACAAAAGAATTTGACTGGTCCGATACAGAAAACAACCGTCTGCTCTTTGAGATGACATCCAAATACGGAACTCCGTATTTTTCCAACTATATTAACAGTGATATGCAGCCAAGCGATGTAAGAAGTATGTGCTGTCGTCTGCGTCTGGATCTGCGAGAACTGCGTAAAAAGACCGGAGGATACTTCGGTTCCGGCGAAAGCACCGGTTCTGTGGGCGTGGTAACTATCAATATGCCACGGATCGCTTATCTGTCTCAGGATGAGGATGAATTTTATCAGCGTCTGGACCGCCTGATGGATATTTCCGCACGTTCCCTGCATATCAAGAGAGAAGTGATCGGAAAACTGCTGGATGAGGGGCTGTATCCGTATACCAAGCGCTATTTGGGAAGCTTTGACAATCATTTTTCCACTATCGGTCTGGTTGGCATGAATGAAGCAGGACTGAATGCAAGATGGCTTCGTGCAGACATGGCTGATGAGAAGACACAGAAGTTTACAAAAGATGTTCTGAATCATATGAGAGAACGGTTGACCGATTATCAGGAAGAATACGGAGAACTGTATAACCTGGAAGCAACACCGGCAGAATCCACCGCATATCGTCTGGCAAAGCATGATAAGAAACATTATCCGGATATTATTACTGCAGGTCATGAAGGAGATACCCCGTACTATACCAACAGCTCTCACCTGCCGGTAGACTATACTTCTGATATCTTTGATGCATTGGATGTGCAGGATGAACTGCAGACCCTGTATACGTCCGGTACGGTCTTTCATGCGTTTCTGGGAGAAAAACTTCCGGACTGGAAGGCGGCAGCCACACTGGTAAGAAAGATTGCAGAAAATTATCGTTTGCCTTATTATACCCTGTCACCGACTTATTCGGTATGTAAAGAACATGGTTATATTGCGGGAGAACATTTCACTTGTCCGACCTGTGGCAAGAAGGCAGAGGTCTACAGTCGAATTACAGGATATTACCGTCCGGTACAGAACTGGAATGACGGAAAAGCGCAGGAATACAAGAACAGAACCGTGTATGATATCCTTCACTCCGGTGCACCGGCAGAAAAACCGGTGGAAGCAGTGAAAGAGGAGCGGCCGGTGATGGGCGGAAAACATCCTACCAGAACGATGGTAACTATGACAAAAGACGATGTGAAGATCCAGCATCCGGACAGTGTGAAATATCTGTTCACCACAAGTACCTGTCCGAACTGTAAGATTGCGAAACAGATGCTTGCAGAAGCGGAAGAAGAGTATCAGCTGATCGATGCCGAGAAAAACCCGGAACTGGTATCAAGATACGGCATCATGCAGGCACCGACACTGGTAGTCATCGAAGGAGACGAGACAAAGAAATATGTAAATGCTTCGAATATTCAGAAGTATGTGGAAGAGAATGAGTAAAAATAGAAATAAGCGTGGTAACGAGAAAATCCTGAAAACTACAGACAAAAATATAAAAAATCCCCGGCAGAATGATTTCTGCCGGGGATAACTGTTTTGCATTATTTATTATTGTTTTTTACTTCCTGCATCATCAGTGCACGAACCTTCAGTGGAAGTCCGAACAGAGTGATGAATCCGTCAGCATCGTGGTGATCATACAT
>ENA-OUQI01002241-OUQI01002241.1-human-gut-metagenome-genome-assembly--contig:-NODE-2241-length-10254-cov-3.803118_pt1 | contig 10254 bp, 9 predicted proteins | sample MGYA00237953_ERZ548840 | MGnify/ENA primary metagenome ERZ548840 (study PRJEB26490, sample SAMN05194690) | human gut metagenome | biome: terrestrial biome; feature: human-associated habitat; material... | reverse complement strand
AGATGTGTATAAGAGACAGGTGGTACTACAAATAATGGTGGTACGACCAATACCGGAGGGACAACCAACAGTGGTGCTACATACAATCCAAGTACCGGAAATGCGATTGTAGATGCAGCGTATTCACAGATTGGTGTTCCGTATGTATGGGGTGGAACAACTCCATATGTCGGACTGGATTGTTCAGGACTGGTTCAGTATTGTTACAGACAGGCAGGAAAGTCGATCCCGAGAACAAGTGGTTCGATTCTTGCAGGCGGAACAATCGTCAGTGATCCGCAGCCGGGAGATATCTGCTGGACACCGGGTCATGTGGCAATCTACATAGGAAATGGTCAGATGATCGAGGCACAGCAGACGGGTGTGCCGGTGAAGGTCAGTAAAGTCCGTGTGGTATATTATGTGAGATATTAGCAGGAAAGAAAAAAGTCATCGCAGTAAGCGATGGCTTTTTTTGATTATTTTCTATGCAGGCACAATTTCCAGCCAGTATCCGTCCGGGTCAGAAATAAAATAAATTCCTCTGTTGTCTTCAACATCATATCATAAAGCAGAAAAAGGAAAAGAATCTCAATAAAAAATCAGGGAAAAAACCAGGACTGGGTACGGAAAAGAAAAGTGAAAAAATAAAAAGAAGAAAATGCATGAAAAAAGGTGAGAAAATGCAAAAAGATAAAAATAGAACCGTAAAAATTCGATTTAAACTGACAAAAATGCAAGAAACCATTGACGAAATGTCAAAAGTTGTATACAATAGCAATTAGTGTGGCGATGTCACAAGAGTATTCAAGAAAGAATGGAGGAATCCTGCAATGACTGCATACAAAGATTTGAGCAAAGAAGAGTTATTAGAGTTAAAGAAGGGACTGGAAGCCCGCTTTGAAGAGATTAAGGCGAAGGGTCTTTCATTGGATATGTCCAGAGGTAAGCCGGCTGCAGACCAACTGAATCTGTCAATGGGGATGATGGATGTACTGAACAGCAGTGAAGAGCTGACCTGTGCCAATGGCGTTGACTGTCGGAATTATGGTGGTCTTGACGGAATTGATGAAGCAAAGCAGCTTCTTGCAGATATGATGGAAGTACCAAAGGATAATGTGATCATTTTTGGTAATTCAAGTCTGAATGTTATGTATGATACAGTTGCAAGAGCAATGACTCATGGAGTTATGGGAAGTACACCATGGTGTAAGCTTGATAAGGTAAAATTCCTCTGTCCTGTTCCGGGATATGACAGACACTTCGCAATTACAGAGCATTTCGGAATTGAGATGATCAATATTCCGATGACATCGGAAGGACCAGATATGGATCTAGTAGAAGAACTGGTAAATAATGATCCTGCAGTAAAAGGAATCTGGTGTGTTCCGAAATATTCTAATCCACAGGGAATTACGTACTCAGATGAGACAGTCTTCCGTTTTGCAAATCTGAAACCGGCAGCAGAAGATTTCCGTATTTTCTGGGACAATGCCTACTGTGTTCACCATCTGTACGAAGATAAGCAGGACTATCTTCTTGAGATTTTGATGGAATGTAAAAAAGCGGGAAATCCTGATATGGTTTATAAGTTCTCTTCAACTTCCAAGATCAGCTTCCCGGGATCAGGCATCGCGGCTTTGGCGGCGTCGGAAGCAAACTTAAAAGACGTTCTTAATATGATGAAAGTTCAGACGATCGGACATGATAAAGTAAATCAGTTGCGTCATGTGAGATTTTTCAAAAATATTCACGGAATCGTAGAGCATATGAAGAAGCATGCTGATATTTTAAGACCGAAGTTTGAAACGGTACTGGAAGTACTGGACAAAGAACTTGGCGGACTGGAGATCGGTTCATGGATCGCACCAAGGGGAGGTTATTTTATCTCCTTTGACGCACTGGATGGATGTGCAAAGGCGATCGTGGCAAAGGCAAAAGAAGCGGGTGTAGTGCTGACCGGTGCAGGAGCTACGTTCCCTTACGGAAAAGATCCTCATGACAGCAATATCCGTATCGCTCCGTCTTATCCGACTCCGGAGGAACTTGAGATGGCAGCAGATATTTTTGTACTGAGTGTGAAGCTGGTAAGTATTGATAAGATCCTGGAAGAAAAATAATTGAAGCAGAACAGATAAGAAAAAGAAAAGTGTCGCTTTCCGATCCGCAGAGGATGATCCTCCAGAAAAGAAAGTGGCACTTTTTAAATCCTGTCTGACAGTGAAATTCTACCAGATACCGAGAATGTGCTGCATCATAAGACTGACAAAAGCAATGCCGATCCAGCAGCAGAATCCGGTGAGAATAGGTTTCATTCCGGTCCTGACGAGCTTGACAATATTCGTATTCAGACCGATTGCGGACATTGCCATGATGATTAGAAATTTGCTCAGTTCTTTCAACGGGGCGGTTACACCGGCAGGAAGATGAAAGATGGTTGTGACAACCGATGCAAGAACGAAAAACAGTACGAACATCGGAAAGGCACGTTTCAGACTGAAAGAAGATCCTTCGGTATTTTTGGATTTCCGGCTTTTGTAAATGGCGAGGACTAATGTGATCGGGATGATCGCAAGTGTTCTTGTCATTTTTACGATTGCAGCAGCTTCCAGTGTATTGCTTGCATGGATTCCGTCCCAGGCGGTAGCAGCGGCAGTGACAGAAGAGGTATCATTGATGGCGGTTCCTGCAAACAATCCGAATCCTTCATTTGTCAGACCAAGGGCAGCTCCGAGTGAAGGAAAGACGAGGGCGGCAATGACGTTGAACAGGAAAATAACGGAGATAGACTGGGCAATCTCTTCATCATCAGCTCCGATGACCGGTGCAGTAGCTGCAATGGCACTTCCTCCGCAGATAGATGAACCGACACCGACCAGAACTGCACTGTTGGAATTGATATGCAATATTTTATACATAATAAAAGCAATTACCAGTGATGTAGTGATGGTGGAAAGAATGATCGGGAGAGACTGCTTCCCTTTTGCCAGAATTTCTGTGAGATTCATTCCGAATCCAAGGAATACAACGGCTGTCTGCAGGATCTTTTTGGATGTAAAATTAATTCCCGGTGAAAAGACGGTTTTATCGGTCAGGATCAGGGTAACGATCATACCGATCAGAATAGAAAAGACCGGACCGCCGACAACGGGGACAGCCTTTCCGAGCAGCCATGATGGAATGGCAATCAGCAGGCATAAGAGCAGGCCTGCACCATTTTTCTTAAAAAAGTTCATAAAATATTCCTCCTGTGTTTTATGTAATAAAAATCTTCAGTCAGCGATAACGATAGATTCCTGTCTACAGATACTGTAGCCAGCAATTACTATAGCACATCCGGATGAGAATTGGAAATGATATCTCTTTATAAAAAAACAAAATTATGGTATGATTCTGAACGGAAAGTATTTATGCCGGAAGATATCAAAAATTATTTCCGCGATGATGTATATGATATAAAGGGGCAGAAAGAGTTATGGTAAAAGGTGTTATATTTGATGTAGATGGAGTTCTTCTGAACTCCATGCCTGTATGGGAGAATCTCGGTGAACTCTATTTACAGAAATTCGGGATCCAGGCAGAAAAAGATTTAAGTGAGATTCTATATGAAATGAGTCTGAAAGAAGCAGCGGAGTATCTGATTTCTCATTACGGACTGAAGCAGACCGTGGAAGAGGTTACAAAGGGGATTGTAAAGGAAGTAGAGCAGTTTTATGTGGAAAAAGTGCCTCTGAAAGAGGGAGTACGTGAATATCTGAAAGAATTGAAAGAACGGAAGATCCCGATGGTGATCGCCACTTCCGGTGACCGGAAGAATGCAGAGGCAGCATTGAAAAGACTGAAAGTTTTTTCTTATTTTGAAGGAATTTTTACGGCTTCAGAGATCGGAAGTGGAAAGAATCAGCCGGATCTGTATTTCGCAGCGGCACTTCAACTGGATACAGATCCGGGGCAGACCTGGGTCTTTGAGGATGCATGGCATGCAATCAGAACGGCAAAGAGTGCGGGATTTAAGACGGTCGCAGTCTATGATAAGGCGAACGATAAAAATCTGGGACAAATCTGGAATCATGCGGATATTTATCTGCCGGATCTGTTGAATTTCAATGAGTTCTAGAGCAGGGCATCTGAAATGTGAAAAAGAGAAAATCGTTGTGCTTCTGCAAGGCTTGTTATAGAAAAGGCTTGTCATTCTGTAAAGCTTCCTATAGAATGAAAGAGATGCAAATGAAAGGAATGGAGTAAAATAAATGGACGGGTCTATGTTTATTGGAACATGGTGGGCTTTGATTCCACCGCTTCTCGCAATTATACTTGCGTTTATCACAAAGGAGGTATACAGCTCCTTATTTATCGGAGTAGCCGTAGGAGCACTCCTTTACAGTGGATTCCACCCGTGGGATTCATTTGTTAATTTTTTTGAGATCATGAAGAACAGTATGAATCTGAATATTCTTATTTTTGATGTACTGTTGGGAATGATCATTGTACTGATGGCAAAATCGGGAGGTTCTGCTGCTTATGGAAAATGGGCGGGAACAAAGATCAGAACCAAGCGGAGTGCCTTACTTGCGACGATGGGACTGGGTGTCCTGATTTTTGTAGATGACTATTTTAACTGCCTGACAGTCGGATCGGTAATGCGTCCGGTCACAGATCAGCAGAAAGTTTCGAGAGCAAAACTTGCCTATATCATTGATGCAACGGCAGCTCCGGTGTGCATTATTGCACCGATCTCAAGCTGGGCTGCTGCAGTGAACTCGTATGTGCCTGCAGATGCAGGGATCAGCGGTTTTCAGTTGTTTTTGCGTACTATCCCGTATAACCTGTATGCGATCCTTACACTGGTGATGGTATTTTTTATCTGTTTTACGGGCTTTGATTTCGGACTGATGAAAAAGCATGAAGAAAATGCGGCGAAGGGTGACTTATTTACCAGCGGTGGTGATGAATTTGAGCAGGTGTCTGAGGATGAAGTGAACCCGGGCGGTAAAGTGATGGATTTAGTACTTCCGGTTGCGGTGCTAATTGTTTCTGCGATCGGAGCAATGATCTATACCGGTTATCTTGGCGGAGCGAAAGACATTATCACTGCATTTTCCGGCTGTGATGCAGAAACCAGTCTGATTTTCGCAACGATGGTGACGATCTTCTTTATGATGCTTCTGTATCTTCCGAGAAAGGTTGTAGATTTTAAAGGGTTTATGGAAAGTCTGGTAGAAGGCTTTAAGCTGATGATCCCGGCGATTACGATCCTGATCTTTGCGTGGTCACTGAAAGGAATCGGAGATGCAATGGGACTGGCTGAATTTGTAGGCGGTATCGTGGGAGAGAATGCTTCAGCAAGTATTTTCATCCCGGTAGTATTATTTGCAGTTGCGATTTTCCTGTCTTTTTCAACAGGTACCTCCTGGGGGACATTTGCGATCCTTGTTCCGATCGCAACAGGAATGTTTGCAGGAAATACCAGTCTGGAGATGATGATCATTTCTGTATCAGCAGTTCTTGCGGGTGCAGTGTGCGGGGATCATGTTTCACCGATCTCAGATACAACGGTTATGTCTTCCGCAGGGGCTCAGAGTAATCATCTGAATCATGTATCCACGCAGATGCAGTATGCGGCGATTGTGGCAGGTGTATGTATGGTTGGATATATTATTGCGGCACTTACGAAAATATGGTGGCTGACACTGGGAATCAGTCTACTGATCCTTTTGGCAATCCTGATGGGAATGAAGATCGTTCTTTCTAAAAGGCAGGCAGCATAAGATGATAAAAATTGAAGTACCATACCTTGATCAGAGTCATTATTATCCCACAGGATGTGAAAGCGTATCGACCGTGATGCTTTTGCAGTATCTTGGCTACAGGGTGAGTGTGGATGAGTTTATCCGGGATTATCTGAAGCAGGATTCATTTGAAGAACGCAGGGGTGATCTATATGGACCGGATCCGCGACATTGTTTTTGTGGAAGTCCCTATGATGCGGAATCCTATGGATGCTATGCTCCGGTCATCGTGGAGTCTTTAAATCGGATTTTTGAAGAAAAAGCAGTGGCTGAAAAGTTGCAGCAGCAGACAGAAACGGAGAAAAATATTCATTATCGTGCAGTTGATGAATCGGGAAAGACGGCAGAGCAGCTTGTAGAGCGATATGTCAGCAAAGGAATGCCGGTCATTTTCTGGGCATGTATCAATATGCGTGAACCGAAGACCGGACCAGTCTGGAAGCTGAAAGAGACGGGGGAGACCTTTACGTGGATTTCCAATGAGCATTGTATGCTGTTGGTCGGAGCGGATGAGGAAAATTATTACTTTAATGATCCATATGATGGTCATGGTGTGATCGGTTATTCAAAGGCTCTTGTGGAGGATCGGCATCAGGCACAGCACATGCAGGCAGTTGCAGTTGTGAAGATCCTGGAAAATGACTGCGAAAAGAGAAAGCCGGGAACAGAGACACTCTGAAGTACAGAGTGTAGATCTGTTCCCGGCTTTTTTGCCAGGTATACGACAAAAAGATATACTGCCGTTTTTAATCGGCAAAAGTTACACCTGCTTTATAAAAGCTGGATTCCGCCGGCAGCAGCTTTTTCTGCTACGTCATCCGGCCAAAGAGAAGACTGGACTTCTCCGATATGAGCTTTTCTCAGATAATACATACAGATACGTGACTGACCGATTCCACCACCTACAGTATAAGGCAGTTCACCGTTCAACAGAGCCTTCTGGAATGGCAGTTCAGCACGTTCTTCACATCTGGCTTCTTTTAACTGGTTTTTAAGGGAAACTTCATCTACACGGATTCCCATAGAGGAAAGTTCCAGTCCCATGTCGAGAACCGGATAGTAAACGATGATATCTCCATTTAACTCCCAGTCATCATAGTCCGGTGCACGTCCGTGGTGCTTCTCACCGGATGCAAGAAGTCCGCCAATCTTGGAAATAAATACCGCTCCCTTTTCTTTGGCAATCTTTGTCTCACGTTCTTTTGTGGAAAGATCAGGATAAAGATCTTCTAATTCCTGAGAGGTGATGAAGAAAATATCATCCGGAAGAAGAGGTTCGATGTAATTGTATCTTCTGGATATGTAATCTTCTGTATCCTTCAGTGCCACATAAACCTTGCGGACGGTATACTCCAGGGTTTCCATGTTGCGTTCTTCCTTGGAGATAACTTTCTCCCAGTCCCACTGGTCTACATAGAGAGAGTGGATGTTGTCGGTATCCTCGTCTCTGCGGATGGCACTCATATCAGTATAGAGTCCTTCCCCTGAGTGGAATCCATAATGCTTCAGTGCATATCTTTTCCATTTCGCAAGAGAATGGACGATCTCTGCTGCAGCATCATTCTGTTCTTTAATTCCAAAAGAAACCGGACGTTCTACTCCATTTAAGTTATCGTTCAGCCCGGATTCAGGACGGACGAAAAGAGGAGCGGAAACGCGGGTCAGATGCAGATTCTTTGCAAGTGCACGTTCAAAATGATCTTTTACTTCCTTGATGGCAACTTCCGTTTCACGGATCGTGAGCGGAGAGGTATAGCCTTCAGGAATTTTTAACTGTTCCATATGATTTCTCCTTTATATGATTCAATGTCTGCGATTGTCAACAGCATTCCTCTTTATTTTAAAGGGAGAGATATTATAAGTCAATTATCTTGTATTATAATGTGAAAATTGCTAAAATATATAACAGGGAATGTCTTCAGATCAGAAGAGGTAACAAAGGGGAAAAGAATCGCAGAAGAACGAAGGTGGAGTATATGAATATGAAAATGATTGTGGATTCGATCGGAAATTTTGATTTTAATGTACTGCTGGCAGGGTTTAATGACAGCTCTCATGTGCTGACTCAGGTAGAATTGATCTCACTGATCGTATTAGGCGTGTTAGGAATTGGAATCTGCCTGACCGGGTGGAAATTTGTCAGAGTGTGGGCAGTTATATTCGGCTTTGTATCTGGAACTGTCGGTGGAGCGGCAGCAGCATATTTCGCGGGACTTGCTGTGGATTACATATGGATTCCGGGACTGGTAGTGGGAGTAATTCTGACCGCATTAAGTATATGGAAGAAAAAAGTGGGCGGTTTTTGGTTATGCTGGCTGATGACAGCACTGGTGGGAGTCCATCTTCTGAAACCGGACAGTGTGATTCTGTGGGGAGTCTGTATCGGTGTCGGTCTGCTTGTAGCAGTAGTCTTTATTTGGTTTTCAAGCATTGTTACGATTTTTGTCACTTCCATTTTTGGCGGTATGGTTACAGGAAGCTGTATTTATTATCTGATTCCTGTAAATATGAGATGGATCCATATTGTATTATGCATAGTGGCAGCGGTACTCGGAGTGTGGATTCAGATGCTCATGGAATCGGGTAAGCAGAAAAAGAGCAATCTGAAGACAGCGGAAAAGATCCGTGAAAATAATTCTACAGAAAATGATGTGGAACAAGCAAGAAACTGGATCGATGAAGTAGAAGAGGATGACCAGATGGTGGAAGAGGACCCATCTGAAGTGGAGGAAGAGGAGTATTATTTTGATGAAGAAGATTCCACGATAGAAGAAGATTATTATTTGGATGAGGAAGCCCCTGAGACAGAGGAAGAAGGGGATTTGGATGAGGAAGACCCTGAGACAGAGGAAGACGAGTATTTGGATGAGGAAGACTCTGAAATAGACGAAGATTACTATTTGGATGACGAAGATCCTGAAATAGATGAAGATTACTATTTGGATGACGAAGATCCTGAAATAGAGGATGAGGACTATTATGACGAGGATGAATCAGGGGAAGAATAACAGGTATGGAAGTGGATTCTTTCAGAAAAGGAGGCTGTGCGTATGAAGATTGATATGCATTGTCATGTAAAAGAAGGCTCAATAGACAGCAGAGTCGGGATTGAAGAGTATATTGAAATTCTGAAGAAAAAGGGATTCCAGGGAATGGTAATCACGGATCATGATACGTATAACGGATACCGTTACTGGAAAGAGAATATCAAAGGAAAGAAGCATACAGATTTTGTTGTACTGAAAGGGATTGAATATGATACGCGTGATGCGGGTCATATCCTGGTGATCATGCCGGAAGGAGTTAAGATCCGTCTGCTGGAAATGCGGGGAATGCCGCTGGCGTTGTTGATCGATCTGGTTCATCGTAATGGCGGAGTTCTTGGACCTGCACATCCATGCGGTGAAAAGTATATGAGTTTTACGCATGCAAGAAAATTCTACCAGTCACCGGAGATTATCAAGCGTTTTGATTTTGTAGAGGGATTTAACAGTTGTGAGACAACGGAGTCCAATGCCGGAGCGATGAAGCTTGCAAAGAAATATGGAAAGCTGACAACCGGAGGAAGTGACTCCCATAAAAGTGAATGTGTAGGTCGGGGGTATACGATCCTGCCTGAACCGGTCAGTTGTGAGACGGAGCTGATCTCCCTGATCCATAAAAAGACTCCGCTAAAAACAGGTGGAGTACTTTACAACAAGACGACGAAAGAGAAGATCGGAAAGATCAACAAATTCCTGGTATACTCATTCTGGGTCTATAATAAAAGTGGTGAATTGTTAAAGCGTCATGGCAGAAATAAAAAAATGGAAGAGGAGCATCCATTTGATCCGATCGACCCGATCGAATTATATTATCATCCGTAATACGTTCCGCATGGAAAGGAATAAAAGAGTCAGAAAAACTGGAAATACAGAAGCGGCTTCAGTGTAAGCCGCTTCTGTATTTTCCGGGAGTAGTTCCATATTTTCTTTTAAAAAGCCGGTTGAAGTAAGAAAGGTGTTCAAAGCCACATTCTTCAGCAATCGTAAGAACGGAGTCGGAAGAATTTTTCAGTTTCTGTCCGGCAATCGTAAGTCGGTAGTCATTCAGATATTCGATAAAACCGGTTCCCATATGAAGTTTAAAAAATTTCATAAAATGTGATTTACTGTAATAAGTGAGAGCGGCCATATCTTCAATGGAGACTGGTTCAGTATAATGTTCTTCTACATATCTGAGGACAAGCTTCATTTTTTCGAGAGATTTTAACCGGGGAGAAGAGGCGTGTTCCTTTTTTTTCTGATTTGAGATCAGAATGTAAAAGAACTGAAAAAGATAACCTTTTAATGCAAGTTGCCATCCGTCAGGACGGGTTTCGCATAACAGGTCAATCTGACAAATACACTCAGTAAGCTGTCCATGGCAGGGGACGGCAGGAGTAAAAAAAATCTCTACAGGAACAGAACCTGACATAAGAGGACGGAGAAACTGCGTGGCACAGAGA
>ENA-OUQI01002237-OUQI01002237.1-human-gut-metagenome-genome-assembly--contig:-NODE-2237-length-10260-cov-15.561783_pt1 | contig 10260 bp, 13 predicted proteins | sample MGYA00237953_ERZ548840 | MGnify/ENA primary metagenome ERZ548840 (study PRJEB26490, sample SAMN05194690) | human gut metagenome | biome: terrestrial biome; feature: human-associated habitat... | reverse complement strand
GGCTTTTATATATTAATCACAAATCACTTATCACAAATCACAAGTGATTAATCACTTGTTTATTAAGATATTAAAAGCTATAATTTAAATAAAGCGTGAATTTTATGACACAAAAAGAGGGGGGAGAAACTTGGAACTAGCATTTAGAGAAAGCTTAAAAAAGATGAGAGGTACCAAATCAAAAGAAAAATTCTCCCAAGAATTAGAAATGAGTAGATCAAATTATTCACGAATAGAATCAGGAAAATCAGATCCAACCATAAAAACACTAGAACAAATTGCAAAGTTAACTAACTCAACGCTAGTAGTGGATTTAATCCCAAATGAGCCAACAGAACCAGAACCAGAAACAGAACAAGTAACATTGGAGTTAGAAATGGAAGAAGAAAAAAGCAATGATTTCGTGTGAATAATGCACGAAATCATTGCTTATTTTTTTAAAAAGCGATATACTAGATATAACGAAACAACGAACTGAATAAAGAATACAAAAAAAGAGCCACGACCAGTTAAAGCCTGAGAAACTTTAACTGCGAGCCTTAATTGATTACCACCAATCAATTAAAGAAGTCGAGACCCAAAATTTGGTAAAGTATTTAATTACTTTATTAATCAGATACTTAAATATCTGTAAACCCATTATATCGGGTTTTTGAGGGGATTTCAAGTCTTTAAGAAGATACCAGGCAATCAATTAAGAAAAACTTAGTTGATTGCCTTTTTTGTTGTGATTCAACTTTGATCGTAGCTTCTAACTAATTAATTTTCGTAAGAAAGGAGAACAGCTGAATGAATATCCCTTTTGTTGTAGAAACTGTGCTTCATGACGGCTTGTTAAAGTACAAATTTAAAAATAGTAAAATTCGCTCAATCACTACCAAGCCAGGTAAAAGTAAAGGGGCTATTTTTGCGTATCGCTCAAAAAAAAGCATGATTGGCGGACGTGGCGTTGTTCTGACTTCCGAAGAAGCGATTCACGAAAATCAAGATACATTTACGCATTGGACACCAAACGTTTATCGTTATGGTACGTATGCAGACGAAAACCGTTCATACACTAAAGGACATTCTGAAAACAATTTAAGACAAATCAATACCTTCTTTATTGATTTTGATATTCACACGGAAAAAGAAACTATTTCAGCAAGCGATATTTTAACAACAGCTATTGATTTAGGTTTTATGCCTACGTTAATTATCAAATCTGATAAAGGTTATCAAGCATATTTTGTTTTAGAAACGCCAGTCTATGTGACTTCAAAATCAGAATTTAAATCTGTCAAAGCAGCCAAAATAATCTCGCAAAATATCCGAGAATATTTTGGAAAGTCTTTGCCAGTTGATCTAACGTGCAATCATTTTGGGATTGCTCGTATACCAAGAACGGACAATGTAGAATTTTTTGATCCCAATTACCGTTATTCTTTCAAAGAATGGCAAGATTGGTCTTTCAAACAAACAGATAATAAGGGCTTTACTCGTTCAAGTCTAACGGTTTTAAGCGGTACAGAAGGCAAAAAACAAGTAGATGAACCCTGGTTTAATCTCTTATTGCACGAAACGAAATTTTCAGGAGAAAAGGGTTTAGTAGGGCGCAATAGCGTTATGTTTACCCTCTCTTTAGCCTACTTTAGTTCAGGCTATTCAATCGAAACGTGCGAATATAATATGTTTGAGTTTAAAAACATTTTAAAATACTAATTAGATTAGTTAAATGACTATTTGAAATAGTATTTTGAGGAGTGATTATATGTGTACAAGATTTGTTTACAATGGTATAGATAAAATTGTTGGTTTTAATTTTGATATTGACCTTTCTGTATGGGATCATACTGTAATTACCGAAGAAAATAGATTTTATATTGGTATTAAAATGCCTGACGGTCTGTATCATTCATTTCATGGGATAAATAAAAATGGTAATGTAGGAACACTTCTTTATGTTCATGGTAATGAAAATGCAAGGTATATAGAAAGCGAGGATTGTATTACAATATCTGAATTAACAGAAAAATTCATTAAGGCAGAGATTTCTTTTGATAAAGCCTTGGACATTGTTAAAAAGAAAAAAATTATTTATGCACCAGATGCTACTATGCAAGCTATGCTTTCTGATAAAAAAGGACGAGTTTTAATTATTGAACCTGGAATTGGGTATAGATATGAACAAGAAAATTTTTCACTTATTACAAATTATTCTATTCTAAAACCAGATATAACAAAGCCGTACATTGTTTCTGGGGATACAAGATACGAAGTGGCTAAAGAGTTATTGGCAGGATATGATAAAGATTTTTCAGTAAATGACGCATTTAAAGTATTAAAATCTGTTTCTCAAAAAGACTTGTGGGCAACTAGGGTTTCATTTGTATATTCTACAGAAAAAAATAAAGTTTATTATGTCTTGAACAATGATTTTAGTAATGTATTTGAATTTCAGTTTTAATACTAATGAATTTATAAATTTGCAATTATGATAAGAAAGGTTATTATGATAGGACTAAAAAAGCGAGATATAAAAAAAGCGTTGAAAGCTGGTGCAAAAGCTGGCGGTGTATCATTGGCTGATGTTCGGGCAGATATTGAAGCGACGATTGATGAAGCTATGAATAGCACCGCCCCAGAAGTGCAGGCAAATTTCAAAAAATATTTTGGGAATAAACGCCCTACCCCAGAAGAATATATTTACAAGATTACCAAAAAGACAAAGATTTGAAAAAAGGCTTGCTCCATACATAGTGTATGATCTGCAAGCCTTAATCTATTTCAGAGGAAATTTAACAGTAAAAGTAGCACCTCCACCAGCAGTATCATTGATAATGATAATACCGTTCAGCATTTGAGTTAATTCTTTGGCGATACTTAGTCCCAGTCCAAAATTCGATTTGTTCGTATGGGACTTGTCGCCACTATAAAATCGGTCAAAGATATACTGCTTATCTTCATCAGAAATGCCTTGCCCGTGGTCTACCACAGAAAAAGCAATATTTTTTTCGGTGGCGATTACTTCTATCTCTATTAAAGAATTATTCTTGGAATGTTGAATGGCATTATCCATAAAGACACACAAGATTTGAAATAATCGGTCTTTGTCGGTAAACATAGCAGGATAACTTTCCTCGGATAAATGCAGTTTTAGTTCTAAATTCTGCTTCATGCAGACAGGTTCGTAGGTTTCATATAACGTAATGAGCAAGGTATCTATATTAATTGTGCTTTTATGCAATGTCCATGTTTTAGCGTCGGAAGAAGCCAAAAGCAACATATCTTTGACTAAACGGGATAACCGCATACATTCAAAATCTATGGTCTGTATGGCTTGCTTTGCCTGCTCGTTTAAGGAAACATTATCAAGAAGCATATCCGTGTTGGAAATCATAACAGCAAGTGGAGATTTTAATTCATGGGACGCTGTTGCAACAAAATCTTTTTGGCTTTGCAGTATTCGTTCCGTTGGAGCAAACGACTTTTTCAGCAGATAACGGGTTAGCATGATAACAACGATACAAGCCAAAAGCCAGATAAGAAGATATATTGGCAATGTCTTTTGTAAAATATCCGTCAAACTGGCTGTCTGATAAAGAAAGGTTGCATGATACACGGTATCATTTGCTGTCCTAATTGTAGCAGGAATAACAAAATAAGTATCGTGATGTTTTCCTCTTATTTCCAGAAAACCGCCTTGTGAAGTTGTGTTGCTTTCTGTTTGTGATAATGGCTGTGTAGAAATCTGCTTTTCTACATCATGCAACAGATTGTTCGCAGAAGTTGGAAATGGGAAATCACTCTGATAAATGGTATTCCCTTTTGTATCGCTAATCAAGGAAAAAATATGATAACTTTCTTCGTAGGCTTTAAGTTCCTTATCCATATCCGAAGAAGCACTTTCCACTTGATAAATCAGTAAGGTTGTTAGTCTTTGAAACAAGGTACTTTCGTTGATTTTTTCCGTATGAACGGTATTTGCAACGACAAAGGAAATCACAAGGGTAATAATCAGCATAACAGAACTTGCAAACAGAATATGAAGTTTTCGGTATAAATTATTTAACATGTTTCTTTCTCCAGTTTGTACCCTGCACCGTAGACCGTTGTTATTTTACAGGAACTTTTTAACTCTTTTAGGCGTTTTCGCAGAAAAGAAATGTAACTGTCTACATTGCCAGTTTCTACCTCGGAAGAACTGCCCCAGATTTTAAGGATTAGCTGTTCACGGGAAAATAGTGTTTCTGGGTTCTGCATAAATACAAAAGTCAATTCGGTTTCCTTTGAAGTTAATAAAAGAGAATTATTTGGTGTGGATAAGGTTCTGCTGTCTTTATCGAAAGTCAAATCTCCATATTGTAATTTAGACGATAACTGAATATTGGCAGGTCGCCTTGTCAATGCCCGAACCCTTGCAAGCAATTCTTTGATATGAAATGGCTTTACTAAGTAATCATCAGCACCGCCGTCTAAACCCTCCACCCGATTGTCAAGGGTACTCATGGCAGTAATGATAAGGATAGGAATAGATATTCCTTTTCTACGCATAGATTTTATGATTGTTAAGCCGTCAATAATCGGTAGCATACGGTCTACAATGGCGAGGTCATAAGCATAGTCTGTATTTAAGGCATACAGCATAGCAGTTTCCCCGTCATTGCAACAATCAACCATATAGTTTTCTTTTTCGAGAGAAATTTTTATATTTTTACATAACTCTAAATCATCTTCCAGAAGAAGTATTTTCATAATGTATCAATCCTTTTCTATATAAATTATAGACAGTATAACAGAAAAGTCTGTAAAAATCCTCTAAAAAATGATGATGATTTTCTTACTTTTTTACAGGATTTTTAGAATGGTTTGCTTTTACAATAGGGGCATATCGAACAAGAAAGGTGGAATACAAAAATGAAAAAAACAAACATCAGTAAATTCATAGCAGTTGGATTATGTATCTGTGCATTGACGGGGTGTGGTGCAAGTCCAGATGAAAAACCAGATACGTCTAATCCTATTGTCAATTCTAATACGAATGAAGAAAATGCAAATGGTTCTTCAGAAAATAAAGGAAACGATATATTAGAGTCTGCTAATTTGATGGGAAGTGTTTTGGAGTTTACAGACAATGGTTGTTCCGTAAGTCAAGCAAGAGAAATTGAGGGGGGAGCTGGAATAAAATCGGAAGCAGCGGGATTGGAAAATAAAGACAATGCTGTTTCTGTAACCTATAACCCAGATTGTGAATTTGTCATTGCCACAGTAAATGCACAGTCTGGTGTTAGGAATGTAACAACGGGTTCTATATCCGATGTAAAGAAACAATCAAATGTATATCTTTATGGAGAGTTTGCGGACACAAATCATTTCAATGCAACAAAGGTTGTCATAGCTCGTTGGGAATAGAGGTGTGAAGTATGAAGTTTTATCAACTTGGTTTTCGCTATTTACAGCGAAAAAAAGGAAAAACCATTCTTCTGTTGATTGTTTTGATACTTGTAAACAGTATGATTTTAGGTACAAGCATGATTTTAAGGACTACAAATGAGTCCAAACAAGCCATGCAGGAAAAGACAAATTCTAAGATTGTGGCTGAAATTACAAGTAAGGACAGCAAGATAACAGAGAATGAAGTAAACAAGATTGAAACGCTGGAAGATGTTTCAGCTATCAACCGTATCGGCAGGCAAGATGTATTTCCAGCTAGTTTTGCTCCAGTTACTCTCAATACTTCTACCAAAGAGGAAAATTTGAAAATAGCGTTGCTCTCCTATGATGATTTGGAAAAGGACAGCCCTTTTTCAGAAATGCAGTACCGCTTATCTTCTGGCGATTATATCAAACACGAGAAAAAAGGTGCTGTTATCAATGCGAACCTTGCAAATCAAAATGAGCTAAGAGTTGGAGATACGATTGAATTAAGTACAGAAAACGGAACAAAAGTATCTGTTCAGATTATTGGAATTTTCATGTCCGCAGGAAATGTGGAAAAAGACCAGCCAACAGAAACTACGGCAGTCAATCGAATAGAAAATCAAATCTTTATTGACAACAGCACTTATAAAGAATTGTTCAAAGAAGCTGAATTTGAAAAACTCTGCGTTTATTCAAAAAGACCAGAAAAATTAGATGTGTTGGAAACCAGCCTGCAAAAAATATTCGGAAATGATGTAGAACTTAGTACCTCAGATACCCTTTATCAACAGATGTCTGCCCCATTAGAGCAAATCAGTAAGGTGGCAAATCTTATGCTGGTACTTACCTTGATAACTGGTACGGTGGTTGTTTCCTTGCTGTTATGTATGTGGATGAGAACAAGACAAAAGGAAGTGGCAATCTTTATGAGTCTAGGTAAAGCAAAAAGTGAAATTTTCCTGCAAACTTTATTAGAAGCAGGGAGTGTCTTTACGCTTTCGGTTTTAGGAGCAACAGCCATTGGTAAATTATTCTCGGGCGTTTTGCAAAACATCATTACCAGTTCAGAAAGCGTAACAGAAAATCTGAAAGTGGTGTTGCAGATACAAGATATTGGAATGTTGTTCCTTTTAGGTGGTGCAGTTATTCTGGTGGCATTGTGCTGTTCCATTCTTCCCATATTACGAGCAAACCCAAAAGATATATTAGCGAAAATGGAGGGATAGTACATGAATTTTTTTGGATTGGCAAGGCGTTCTGTGTTCAGAAAGCCCGTAAAAAGTATTCTCTTATTGTTGATTGTTTTTGCAATCAGTACCCTGCTTCTTGCAGGTGTAGCGAGCAAAAATGCCAGTGTTGAGGTGCAGGATAAAACCAGACAAGCCATAGGAGCAGGCTTTCTTTTAGAAAGAAATGCAGAGTACCGAACAAAACGAGTTCGTGAATGCTCAGAAAAGATTGGTAATAAGGAAGGTAGTTTTGGAGGGTATCATCAAAAGAAAGTAGTTGTTAATGGTTCGGAGGGCTGGTCAGGCTCGACAACAAACGAATTTGAAACCTTAGATATAAAAGATATTCAGAAACTGGCAAAAACAAAAGGAATTGCTGATTACAATCTTACAACAGCAATTACAGCCGTAAACCCTGTAAATTTCAAAAGAATTGAAGATAAGGATGTAGACCAAAACGTAGATGTTGGCGGTGTAAGTTTAATTGGAAACAAAGATATGAAACTTGACAGAAATGTTTTGTCTGGCAATCTGCATATCAAAGAGGGACGAATGATAACCCCAGAGGATAAAGATATGTGTGTCATTTCAGAGGAACTGTCAAAGCAAAATAATCTGAAAATCGGCGATAAAATTTCTTTTAATGATTACCATGATACTGAAAATTCAAAGGTATCAGAAGCCGAGATTGTTGGAATTTATCAAGTGGATCAAAAGATGTCCCCACTTATGCAGGGAGATACTTACCGTTCGGAAAATGTAATATTTACGGATTTGAGATTTCCAGAAAAGGCAGAGGGTGAAACAAGTCCTTTATATGAAAAGGCATATTTCAAAGTGGAAGATGTGGAAGCTTACGACGAAGTAAAAGAAAATCTGCAAAAAGTAGACATCAACTGGGAGCAATATGATTTGATTGACAATAACGGAAATTCCGAAACCATGTCCTCAAACTTCAATGATTTAGCAAAAGTAAGCGAAATGATGATATTGGTAATCTCTGTTGCAAGTTTTGTTATCCTTGTTTTAGTATTTCTTTTCTGGCTGAAAAATCGAGTGCAGGAAGTCGGCATTTTCTTATCTCTCGGTGTTCCGAAATTCAGAATTATCGGGCAGATTTGGAGTGAAGCGATTATGATTGCTGTTCTTTCCCTTATGCTATCCTTTGCTGTCGCTCCTGCCGTTTCCAAAGTAACTGCAAATTATCTGGTATCACAGCAGGTTCAGCAAATGCAGGAAGAAGAAAAAAATAACGAGGGAAAAGTATCCACAGAATATGTTGCACCAAAGCAGGACGTGCAGAATATCAGCGTAGAGGTTACGCCAGAAATGTATCTGTTGGACGGTGTAAGTGTTCTTGTGTTGATAACGGCTTCTGTTCTGGTATCTGGAATTGTAATACTAAAGAGAAACCCGAAAGATATTTTATCGGAAATGAGTTAGGAGGACGACGAAAATGTTAGAAGTAAAGAATGTAAGCTATGCTTACAAAACAAAAAAAGATAAAACCATTTTGAATAATGTATCTGCTACTTTCGAGGAGGGTATTTTTTATACTATTGTCGGTCCGAGTGGTGCAGGAAAAACAACACTCTTATCGTTGTTAGCAGGCTTAGACACAGCGGTAAAAGGGACTGTCCTTTGCAATGGCGAGGACATTACAAAAAAAGGGCTGAATTACCACAGAAAGCATAATATCTCATTGGTATTTCAAAATTATAATCTGATTGATTATTTGACAACGGTTGAAAATGTCAAATTAGGTGGTAGTGGAAATGCTGAAAAATTATTGGAAGAAGTCGGCATTGGAAAAGAATACTGGCAGAGAAATGTATTGCAACTATCTGGCGGACAGCAACAGCGTGTAGCGATTGCAAGAGCATTAGCCAGCGACGCTCATGTACTTTTGGCAGACGAACCGACGGGAAATCTTGACGAAACTACCGCTGATGAAATCATTGCTTTGCTGAAAAAGACTGCACATGAATTAGGAAAATGTGTTGTTGTGGTTACACACAGTAAGCATTTGGCAGAAGAAGCCGACGAAATCTTAGAAATTAAAAACGGTGCAATTTCTTTTCTGTCTGATTAAATTAGAATAGTGCCGTAAAGGAGTTGTCATTATGGAATATTTTAGATATACCTCGACGCAATCAGTTTAAACCTAACGGCATTTTTATAACAACTGAATATAGCACAGTTTTAAAAGCTCGTACAGACTATATGTTTTGTGCGGGCTTTTTTCATGCCAGAAAAAAATTTTTTAAAGTTTTCTCGATTTTGGTTACGCTGTCCCCCACTTTCAACGCGGTATATATGAAAAGGGGCAGACACCTCTTTTCGACTAGCGAAAGGAGGTGAGGAAAATGAAACCGTCAGAACTACAAGAAAAAACCTGTCATCAATTCGATTGTGCTATTAAAACAGTTATACGTCATAGAGCGATTGACTTCTATCGAGCGATACGTCGTTCAGAGAAAAAAGAAATGCCATTCGCCGAAATTATGGACGACCTCTTAAATTCCATAGGTACAGAAGATACATATTCTACGGATTATGTTGCGGTATTTGAAGTCTGTGGAGAAAAAGTATCAATCGAAGATGAACAACTGGCTCGTGCATTGAAAGCTATTGAAGAACGAAAGCGTAATATCGTTTTACAGTATTTTTTCATTGGCGACACGGACACTTACATTGGGAAAATGCTTGACTGTTCCAGAGCGAATGTAACGAAGTGCAGAATACAAGCACTAGACAAGTTAAAGCAACTGATTGAGGAGGAAAAAGAAAAATGCCAAAAGAGCTGACACCGACTTTCACGGTTATTTCCAAAGCCTGCGACGGCGACGAAACAGCAATTTCAAAAATCTTGGAATTTTATGACCCATATATCAATCAGTGTTGTATGCGTCCGTTTTACGACGATAACAACAACTTACGTCTTGCGGTAGATTTGGAAATGAAAGGTTTTATCAAAGAAGCGATTATTCGTAAAATATTAAACTTTGATATTAAACGCTTCTAATTCATATTGGGATTGATTATGCCCGTCTGGTCTTTGACAACTGAATAAAGCAGACAGATACGTTTGTGAGATAGCAAGCCACGGGGACTGTACGCCATGACCTTTCCAAAAGAAAGCGAGCGACCCACGCAGTGATCCGAGAGCGACTGTTGGAAAAGTCGTTTTGCCACGACCTATCCTCACAGAATAATGATACGTCCGCATGGTGCGGTTCTGCCCACAAGAATGGGAATAGTTGAGATACTAACGGAGCTTTCCAAAGCCGTTTGTCTGCTTGTAAAAAAATGACACACAGTAAAGGGGGTGCATAGATTATGAACAATACTGATGTGCCTATCTGGGAAAAATATACGCTGACGATTGAAGAAGCGTCTAAATACTTCCGTATTGGCGAAAAGAAATTGCGTAAATTAGCCGAAGAAAATCTTGACGCTGGCTGGGTTATCGTGAACGGTAATCGTATTCAGATTAAGCGAAAACAATTTGAAAAAATCATAGATACATTGGACGAAATCTAATGTCATTGAGCCGTAGATATGGTATAATATTAGTAGCGTATCACGGCTCATTCCATGACGGAAAGGAGCTTTACACTATGTCTAATGT
>ENA-OUQI01002227-OUQI01002227.1-human-gut-metagenome-genome-assembly--contig:-NODE-2227-length-10296-cov-2.800996_pt1 | contig 10296 bp, 4 predicted proteins | sample MGYA00237953_ERZ548840 | MGnify/ENA primary metagenome ERZ548840 (study PRJEB26490, sample SAMN05194690) | human gut metagenome | biome: terrestrial biome; feature: human-associated habitat; material... | reverse complement strand
GAGGAGACACAAATGAGGAAATCGGTCATGGGGGGGGGGCTCGCTGAAAAGAGAATTTTCGGCCGGAGCCTCCTAGCCTTTACTCTTGCAGCCACGTTGGCTTTTCCGGCAGCGAGTCTTTCTTTCGTCGCCCAAGCCTTTGCCGATGACCCTTCGAATGGTGATGCGGCAGAAGCTCCTACCGCTCCTGGAGTCGATCCGATCGAGCGCGGCGACATCCACGGCATCGATTTCATGACCCCCACGGCTGAAGACGGCCTGTGGGATCTCTTCCGCGTGGAAAACGGCGCAGGGAAGACCATCTATATAGAGGTTGAGAAAGATGGCACAACCATTGCGCCGCGTTTCGCCTACGCTATTCCCGAGACGCAGGATACCGATCCCGAGGCAAAGGATGCCGACACTTCCGCACCCGACTACGCCGGCGATGCCAACTCCTCTCGCATCGCCCAAATTGTCGCGCTGAAGATCGCCCAGCCGGTTCCGGCGGCTCAGGATGCCGAGGCCCCAGCCCCGGCCCCGCAATCGCTGCAGGACGTGTTTGGCGACCCGAACAATTTCCCTACCTATACCGTGAAAGTGTTCGACGCGAAGCGCGGCGGTGATCCGCTGTACGCGGGCACTATTTGCCCCATCTACGCGAAGCTCGTCAACGACCCCGCCGCGCCGAATGAGGATGAGTGGAAGGTGCTCGGTATCCGCACGATCGATCCCTACAATGACAAGTTCGCAGAAACGGTTGGCGCTGGTGCCAGCTACTACAAGAACCTCACGGGCGACACCCCCATCGTATTCCAAAGCACGGCGACGACCGAAGCCGGCGAGCCCAAAGCCGAGGTGCAAGATGCAGCCTCTGGCAAGCGCCTCGTCGTCACCTACAACCAAGTTGAAGCCGACGCCATCTCCGGCGCTGTCAAGTACGTCGATGTCGACGGCAACATTATTGATACGGAAATCGTGGAAGATCTCGGCACGGGCAAAGAGGTTGCCATCAAGAAGTCCTTCTTCAAGACGGCCGCTGACGAGGCCGGCCAGGAGACCACGCATTATTATCGCGTCATCCAGCGCCTCACTGGCTCCACCGTCATGCTGACGCCCGAGCAGGCCACGAAGCAGATTCGCGTTATGGAAGTGAAGAACACTGAAGCCGGCGCCTATCAGGTCACCATTAACTATGTGGACGATAACGGCAATACGCTGTGGACCGACAGCGTCGATGTGAAGGGCAAGGGCTACCAGTACACCCTGCCGAACTCCTTCTCGATGAGCGCCGTTACTAATGCTGCAGATGCGCTTACTACCGACCGCGACAAGGGACAGTGGGGCATCAACTACTACACGCTGGATTCTTGGACCCTTGAGACCAATGCGACGGACGACAATGTGGCTATTAGCGCCCTCTCGGCGGAGACCCAGCAGGGCAATCCCGTTGTCGCCTTCGAGGCGGGCGAGTATCCGGCTGGCCGCACGGTGACGGCGAAGTACGTCTCGCAGGCCACTACGAAGAAGGTCAACCTCACCGTGATGGAAATCAACGGTGAGACGGGTGCTCTTATCGATAAGATCCACTACGAAGTCACTCCGGAGCAAACGGCCACCTACACGCCGGCTCCGAAGGACGGTCTGGTGCCGTGGTCCGGCAACATGGAGCCCATCACCTACGCATGGGAGGATCTGGAGAAGGGCACGGACGTGCTTCAGTACGTCTATTACGTGCCGAAGGACTACACGCCGGGTGACACCTACGACATCACCGTGCAGTACATGAACATCGCCAACAGCCAGATTCTTCGCAGCGAGACCATTACCGTCGACCCCGAAATGAACGACTTCGTGAACATCCTCGGCGAGGAGCGCTTCTCGCTGGGCGACGACACCTACGTGCGTCTGGCGGGTCAGGAAACGGCCATCCGCCACGCCTATTTCTCGCCGGCGCGCACCTACACCATTTACTATCGCGATGTGAATGACGAACTGAGCTCGCAGATCACTATCCGCCGTACGCAGATCATCGACACCGAGCGCGTGGTGACGGTTCCGGGCACCACGGTGATGACGGCCGCGCCAGTTGCCGCTGCAGCCCCTGCTGCCGCGCCGGCCGATGCTGCGGCGCCCGCAACGGTTGACGCCGGCGTAGGCACGGGCGACGCCGCCGCGGTCATCAACGACGACGACAACCCGCTGGCGACGCTCGGCGGCCAGGATACCGGTACCGAGCGCGCAATCGTCGATGACGAGAACCCGCTGTACTCCGGCCTCGCCCAAGACGTGGCGACATCCGGCTCGGGCATGGCTCTGGCCGTGGCCACGGGCGCCGTCGTTCTCGTAGCCGCCGGCCTCAGCCTTTACTGGTGGATGCGCCGCCGCAAAAAGAACGAGCAATCCGCAACCGATTCGATGAACGCCTAAAGGGAGGAGGACGACATGACCAAGCTGCTACAGAACAAATCGATCATCAAATTCTTGGGAATCGCCTTGTCGATCCTACTGATCGTCGCCCTTGTCCCCCAAATCAACATCGCCTACGGCTCCAAAGACGACGTCCTAGCCGACACAGGTACGGAAGAGACTGCCGATATCCCCGAGACAGAAGACACCGAAGGCGTCGACGCCGAACTACCTCTGCTGCCAGAAGAAGACAGTGAGGTTGAAGAATTCGAAACGGTTGACGAGACAAATTCAAGCAATATGGTTGGGGAGGAGAATGCTACCGAATACGGCGAGTCTGATGCAGAAACTGTCCAGGAAGCTGCTTTCTCTCTTTCTGCGAATGCGGGCGCAACGCAGACGACCAATCTTCCGAACAACGAATCACAAATCATTGACAAAGATGTGACCAACGAATCAGGTATGCTTCGCTTCGACGGCAGGGATGTAAATTGCACGCTTACTGTTAATGGAACGCTTCGCAGCGATATCCGTGTAACCAACGGTGCCACGCTTACTATCAAGGGCGAAGGTAAAATCATCGGCAACGGCGACGTCGGCCAAGGCTCGGTTATCGTTGTTGAAAAGGCAGCGAAACTCGTGTTCTCTGGCCCGACCGTAACAGGTGGCACTGGCACGACGAATCCGAATACCACAGCAAGCGGCTGGGGCAAAATGGGCGGTGGCATCCTTGTCTGCCGATCCACTGGGGAAAATCCTGCCTGGAACACGGCTCGGTCCTGCCTCGTGTTCGAGAAGGGCACCATCGAAGGAAATCAGGCTGATACGGGCGGTGGCATCTTGATCGATGGAACCTGTGGTTTCACCATGCTCGGAGGCACCGTCCAGAACAACACTGCCAAAACCCATGAGGGCGGCGGCATCTTCTTCGCTGGGTCTGCCGATGGGTATCTTCAGGGCAGCAAAGGTATGATTAAGGGCGGCTCCATCCTAAAGAACACTACGGAGACTACAGTCGATTGGGGCGGTGGCGGAATCTTCGTCAATGCTGGTTCCACGTTGAATATCGACACGGCGCTTATTACCGAGAACGCGGCCAATGGTTTAGGCGGCGGCATTGCCGGCTGTCCCCATGCCAAAATTGGTATCGGGCAGCTTTCCAATGGCGCCGCCGTCTTTGGCAACACCGCTGCTGGTACGAACACTCCCACGAATGCTGCGCTTACGTTCCTGACGAATCGCTCGGCACTCGATAGCAGCAAAATCGTCGGTTGTGGCGACTTCCTCGCGTTTGGCCTCGGCTCTGAGGCGAATCATACCCTTAAGGAGAATGGTCAGGTTATTGCGCAGACGAAGGCTGCTGCAGGCAACTATGCCAAAGGGAAATTCCAAGGGCGCGCGAATGACTTCTATTGCACGCTGGCAAGCTATATCTCTCCCACGGATCTGGGAAGCCACGAAGATGGCATCGCCTGGAAAGGCTATGTGGCCGGTGTGCCAGCAGGCATGGCAATTAACTCTGACCATATGGTAGCTGAGCCGGTCTCAATTAAGGTCAATAGCTCCTATGTTGCCCCCGATGCGTCTTTAGGTCTTACCAGCACAGCTACGAGTGATAAATCGAATGTGACGCGTGCTGTTGTCATCAAAGGCAACAGCAGCAACACCCATGGCGGCGGCGTGGGATGCAACGGCACGCTTGAGTTCGGCACCTTTCAGAGGTACGACGAGACGGTGAACTCTTATTCTCTTTCCTTCACGAAAGAGCTTGTGAGCGGTGTGACCGGAGGTAAGCTTGAACTTAAGGAAGGTGAGTTCAAGTTCGTTCTTTCCGACGGCATCAACAGCTATACGGCCACTAATCGCGCTGATGGGACGGTCGTATTTGAGGGCCTTCCTGGGCAGAAGACCGGCGGTGATAAGCGGTTTACCCTCACGGAGGAACTGACTGACTCGCAGAAAGAAGCGGGCTACACTTCGCCAATTGGCAATGGCGTTGACGTTACGGTGCAGTTGGCTGTCGCTTCGAATCGAGTTACCGTAGGTGCGGTGACAACTACCAAATACACCACAACGGTCTCTTCGGTGCAGATTGTGGGCACGGGCACCGACACGGTGACCAACACGCTGAACCTGAAGGCTTCTGCGAGCGTCCCTGTGAAGAAGGTCGTTCAGGGCATCAACGAGGGCTCTTTCGAGTTCGTTCTGAACGACGTTACAAACAACATCACCGATCTGATCGACGTGGATGCTTCTACAGTGAAGCCCGATCAGGATATAGCGGCGGCCGCCCGGACAGGTTCCACCAAGGTTGCTTATACCTTTGAGGAGCTTGCAAACCAGGAAAAGGCTTTTGAGTTCACGTACAAGCCTGAAACTAAAGATGATCTGAAGCCTTATTGGTATGCCATAGCGGAAAACCCGGGCAATCAAGAAGATGTTTCCTATGATGATACGGCCTATCTTGTGAAGGTTGATGTCGCTCTTGCCGCTGATGGCCGCAGCCTGGAAACCACTAAGACCATCTACAAGGTTGTTCCGGGTTCCTCCACTCTAGAATCGGTACCGGTGACGGAGGACGCAGTCACGTTCACGAACGTGAAGATGGAATATGCTCCGTTTGAGCTTGCTCTTACCAAGCAAGTGATTACGACGATCCAGGATCAGGTGGTTGGCTGGAACGATTTGAGCGATGTCAATAAGACGTTCCACTTCTCTGTGTACGACGGCAGCGATCCCGCGCAAGAAGCAATTTTTGAGGGTGAGAACAACGGCAATGCAATTGTCCTCAAGGCTGTCGAGGGCAAGCAGTCTGTGGTTGAAGGATATGTCAAGCAGGCCTATCAGGAGTACTTGACGAATCGGACAGACATATTCAAATACACTATTAACAATCTCAAGCTAAAGGAAGAGATGCCATCTGGTGTCGAAAAAGACCAGCATATGACGCTGATCGACGACGCCTCTGTTTCTATCGAGCTTGGGATTGAAAGCGCACAGCGCGACAACGGCAATACTGTCTTCCGAGTGGTGCCAACGGTGCAAGGCATTACTCTCGACGGAACGCGTGTTGACGGGAGTACTGTCAGCAATCTTTATGAACCCCACGGAGAATGGACGCTTAAGGCCGATAAATACTTCCAGGGTTTTGGAGAGCCGTCGGCTGAAGGGTATACCTTCGCGATGTCCGAACTCGATGTTGCCTCCGATGATGCAATTTTGAATGCTGAGAATTTAGCAAACCTTCCCAAGAAAAAGGATGCGGATGGCAAGGATCTCTCTTGGGTTGGAAAGACTGACGCTTTCGGAGCGACAGAAAATGGTTCGTACAAAGCGCAAATTATCTTCAACTCCGTCTCTTACGAGGTGAAGCAGGCCGACGGATTTGACGGGGCAAATGGAGAGAACCACTATTACCTCGTTACCGAAACGGCTTCCGAAAGTGGCAGCGCCGACACAACGGCTTTCGTCGTGAAGGTTAATGTGAAGCAGAGCGCTTCTAACAAGACCGTACTGGAGTCAAGTGAGGTCGCGCGTTGGTACGCCGATGACATCAATCAAGGTGTTGCTGGTACCGTTGATGCAATCGAGTTCTACAACACCGACACCTACGACCTGATTAGCGCCGCCAGCTACAGCGTGTATGCGGCCAGCGGCGAGCCCGTCGACCAGGTGTGCTACGTTGACCCGAAGATCGTCAAGAATCTCGAGGGCCGCGCCATAAAGTCCGGCGAGTTCGCCTTCAAGCTCATCCAGGTGGCAAACTACAACGACACCGAGGGCGAGCTCATCTCCGCCACCACCAATGACGAGTTCGGTATGGTCGACTTCGACAAGGCGAACAACGTTTCCGGCGACCTCGAGAACCCCAGCTGCCTGGCCTACACCAAGCCCGGCACCTACTACTACCGCGTCATCGAGGACACCAGCAAGGGCGGTATGAACGACCAGTCCGTGCTGTACAGCGATCAGGTAATCACCTTCACCACGGTCATCGAACAAGATGAAGCGACGGGCCAGCTGGTGTGCACTGACATGTACTACGGCTGGTGGGACGCCGCGACCAACCAGAACGTCCGCTTCGACGAGCAGTATGCCGACTATGAGACCCAGCCGGGCAACATCGGCGATATGTCGAAGCTGAATCCCGATTGGCACCCGACCATCAACAACAAGGCGCGTCCGATGGATCTGCAGGTGCGCAAGACCAGCGTGTCCGATCGCGACGAGGGCCTGGTTGGCGCCACTTACGCGCTGTACATGGTGAACGAGAACCCGCAGGGCGACATCTGGCTCGCCGAGGCGACCTCCGAGGAAGGCGGCTGGATCACCTACAAGAACGTGAGCCTTGCCACCAACAACCTGTACTACTTCAAGGAAACGGCTGCGCCCGCGGGCCATACCGTGAGCGAGTTCCGCAGCCCCTACTTCTACCTCGTGGAAGATGCAACCTCCGCCAACGGCTACGCCCTGAAGTACACCGACACTAAGTACTTCGACGCTGCGGAAGTGGAAGCCGCCGCCATCCCGATGGCTGCCGCCGAGGCTCAGGCCATGCAGGCCGACATCGCCGCCCAAGCCGAGGCGACCGCGACCGACGACCAAATCCAACCCGGCCACAGCGCCGATGGCAACATCCTGCTGACCTACGACAAGGACGGCGGCGTCTATGACGAAACCACCCAGATCGAGGTGAACAAGCTGGACACCCGCACCCACGAATGGGTGGAAGGCGCCAAGCTGGTCATCCTCGATAAAGAATCGGGAAAGGAAGTGGCCAGCTGGACTTCGGGCAAGGCTCCCCAGAAGCTGGCGAAGACGCTGAACGTCGGCACCACTTACCTCCTGCGCGAGGTGGAGGCTCCCGGTGAGTACCGCCTGGCCAACGACGTTGAGTTCGTCATCGACAACTACGGCAACGTGACCATCACCAAGGGCACGGAAAACGGCAACGCCGAATTGTCCGACAACACCATCACTCTATACGACACTATGATGGACGCTGAAGAGGTCGAGCAGCGCGAGCGCGAAACCACCCGCGAGGTGCCGCTGGGCACGATTCTGGCCCAGACTGGCGACATGCTGCCGATCCTGGGCATCGGCCTCATCGTGCTGGCGAGTCTGATCGCCCTTATCGTGGCCGGCCGCCGGCGTCGTGCGGGAAAGGATGATGAGAACTAGGATGTGTCGGGAGTCGCAGGCAACCGCCTGATTGAGATACCATGAGGGATACGCGCGAGGCTCTTCGGGGCTTCGCGCGTATCTGTGCTTGATAGTAAAAGATGAGCTATTGACTAAGGAAAAGACGAAGAGAGCAATCTATTGACCTCGTGATTGTCATGACAGATGCAGCAGCTAACATATCGGCATGCCCGCTTGGTGCTTCGGCGCCGGCAGAAGCATCGGATGCATTCGCGTACGACGTTAAGAAGCGCCTCGCGCGATTGCGCATTGTGTCGCGCCTCTGTTCGGTCATAGGTGCCGTGCTCCTGGCGGCGGTTGCCCTGCTTGCTATCAGCGCAACGGTGGCGCCGCGCTTCATGGGATTGCAATCCTATACCATCGTGTCGGGATCCATGGAGCCGTCATTTCCCGTGGGCAGCCTCGTGTACGCCGAACCCATCGAGCCCGAGGCGTTAGCCGTGGGTGACGTGGCGGTCTTCTGGCGCAACGATGAAGTCGTCATTCACCGTGTGGAGGAAAACCTTTACGAAGACCGCGAACTGATCACCCGCGGCGACGCCAACGAAGGCATCGACGCTCATCCCGCGCTGTACGACAACGTGGTCGGTCGCGCTGTGAACCAGATACCGGGTATCGGCTATTTCGTCATGGCGCTGGCGTCGCTGCCGGGAAAGCTCGTCTTAGGTTGGGTCGTCCTCATGGGCGCCGCCTTCTCCATAATCGGCACCGCCATAGCCTCCCTCGCGCGGCAGTAACAACCTACGCCCCTCCGATCTTCATTTGCCCTCCTGTCTGCCAAGAATGGGGGGTTTGGTACCCCGGATCCGGTTCGGGCCCAGAATTTTGGCGAATCTCGAGGTTTGGTACCCCGATTTCTGCCAACTTCGCTGAGGCTGGGTATCAAATCTCCCAACTTGGCGCTGCCGGGTATCGAGCTGCAAGGCGCTGCAAAAAGTCCGCGCCAAATCTCCAATCTTGCAAAAACTGAATATATCATATCTTACAATCTTGCAAAAACGTAACTAATTGCCTTATACTGCTTTGCAAAAACCGCATTATTGCAGATGGAATAAGACTTATGTTCAAAAGAAAAGCCTATGAAAAGCTGCTCAGATGGAAGCGCGACTATAGCAACGGGTATGCGGCCTTGCTGGAGGGCCCGCGGCGCGTGGGAAAGAGTACTATCGCCAAGCATTTCGCGGAGGAGGAGTACGATTCCAGCATCATAATCGACTTCGCGAACATCACGAGCGATATGCTGGCTGTGTTCGACGATGTGGCGAATCTAGATCTGTTCTTCCTTCGACTGCAAGCGCAGACCGGTATAACGCTCATACCGGGAAAGTCGGTTATCGTGTTCGATGAGGTGCAGCTTGTGCCAAAGGTTCGACAGGCAATCAAATACTTTGTGGCTGACGGGCGCTATGACTATATTGAAACCGGATCGCTCATATCCATTAAGAAGAACGTGAAGGGGATCGTCATTCCTTCTGAGGAGCACAGGATCGCGATTCATCCCATGGACTACGAGGAGTTCTGCTGGGCGTGCGACAACGGCAGGTTCGGGGTGCTTGAGCAACTTGCTGCACTTGGACAACCGGCTGGAAACGCCACTAATAGGAGCCTCATGCGCGATTTCCGCATATATATGGCCGTGGGAGGCATGCCACAGGCCGTCGAGGCGTACAGGAGGGGCGAGAATTTCGAAGCCATCGATCGCGTGAAGCGCGAAATTATTGAGCTGTACAAGGCCGATTTCAAGAAGATAGACGCGAGCGGTCGTACCTCGGCTATCTTCGACGCCATTCCGGCCCAGTTGGCAGCCAAGAAAAACCAGTTTCGCATCTCTGCCGCAACGGGAAAGCGACTGACCACCAAAGACGAGGAGCGGTTGTTCGATTTGATCGACTCCAAAACCGTGCTTCCTTGCTATAACACGACCAATCCGGGCGTCGCGCTGTCCCAGACCAAGGACTTCGGCTCCTACAAGCTCTACCTTGCGGATACGGGTCTTTTCGTGACTATGATGTTCAACAGCGAAGATGGCGCGAATGTCGACCTCTATCAGAGGCTTCTAGGGGATAGTCTGAGCGCTGACTTGGGGTATCTTTACGAAAATGCGGTGGCACAGATCATAGCAAGCTGCGGAAGGGACTTGTACTTCCATAGCTGGCGTCCGAAGGGGAAGACTCATTCTTATGAGGTTGACTTCCTGCTGGCGGACAAGGTCAAAGCGAAAATCGTTGCTATAGAAGTGAAGTCCTCGGGAGTTAACAGCCATAAGTCGATTGATGAGTTTGACGCCAAGTATTCTAAGGTCATATCCCGGCGCATACTCTTTTCACAGAAAGACGTGTCGCGCAGAGGGGCGCTTGAGATGGAGCCTTTGTACCTCGCGCCGGTGATCATTGGCGGCATCGGGAGAGGCTAGCGGCGGCTATGGCGTAGCCGCTATGGGCGCTCCGATACGGCATTGCTCTGACGGGTCTTGTAAGGGCTTTTCTTTTTTACCGTTCACCTCTGGAAAAATACCGCTCGAATAGGGTTTAGAGCGTTTAGAGAACATTTTCGTCGTTCTTTACCCTGTCATTTGCCTATCAATTTGTTTTGGGCTCCTCGTAGGAAAGTTCCGTAAAACCCCTGGTCAGAGCTTTGAAATTCGATGCAATTTCATAATCGTTGACTTTAACGTCATTTTTGTCAGTGGACAAATAAGCCCAGATC
>ENA-OUQI01002210-OUQI01002210.1-human-gut-metagenome-genome-assembly--contig:-NODE-2210-length-10374-cov-4.126853_pt1 | contig 10374 bp, 10 predicted proteins | sample MGYA00237953_ERZ548840 | MGnify/ENA primary metagenome ERZ548840 (study PRJEB26490, sample SAMN05194690) | human gut metagenome | biome: terrestrial biome; feature: human-associated habitat; material... | reverse complement strand
CATGCACTTCGAGATGTTTGGCAATATCCCCGTACTCACTATCCGCGAGGAACCTTTGGCACAAATGGAAAATCGCCTACTGAAAAGAGCCTTCGACCTCTTTTTCTCCCTCGTTTTTCTGTGTACAGTATTCCCCTTCGTCTACATCATCATAGGTACCGCTATCAAGCTATCCTCCCCCGGTCCTATCTTCTTCAAACAAAAACGAAGCGGAGAGAATGGAAATGAATTCTGGTGTTACAAATTCCGTTCGATGCGTGTCAACATAGACAGTGACGAACTACAAGCCACCGCCAATGACCCGCGCAAAACAAAAATTGGAGATTTCATCCGTAAAGCCAGCATTGACGAACTTCCCCAATTTATCAATGTGTTACTAGGGCAAATGTCCGTTGTAGGGCCACGCCCCCATATGCTGAAACACACAGAAGAATATTCACGCCTTATCGACAAATATATGGTCAGACATCTGGTAAAGCCCGGCATCACCGGTTGGGCCCAAGTCACCGGCTACCGTGGTGAGACCAAAGAACTCTGGCAAATGGAAGGACGTGTACAGCGCGATGTATGGTATCTGGAACACTGGACTTTTCTATTGGATTTATACATTATATACAAGACAATCAGAAACGCCATTCAAGGCGAGAAAGAAGCGTATTGAGAATTAAAATTGAAAATCAAAAATTAAAAGGAGCAGTAATGAAAAACAAGAAAAGTATAGCCATCTTGATGGCGGCAATTACATTGGCAAGCTGCCAATCTTACAAAAAAGTACCTTATCTACAAAGTTACGAATCACTTACAGATAAGAGTTATAAGGAAATCGTCATCAATGAAGTCAACCAGCAGGATACCCTCTACGATGCGCGTATCCAACCTAAAGACTTGCTGAATATCACCATAAACACCACTGATCCGCAAGCTGCCGCACCGTTCAACCTGACCATGCAGACCTATAATAACATAGCACAATCCAATGCCAGCACTACATCGCAACCAGCTCTGCAACAATATCTCGTAGACAATGCAGGTGAGATAGACTTCCCCGTGATAGGCAGACTGCAAGTAGGCGGCTTAACTAAAAATGCAGCCGAGAACCTTATCCGTGAACAGCTTCGTCCTTATCTCAAAGAAATACCTATTGTCACTGTACGTATGTCCAACTACAAAATTTCTGTCCTCGGTGAAGTGAACAGTCCCGGAACTTTCACTATCAATAATGAGAAAGTGAATATTTTCGAGGCGCTTGCCATGGCAGGCGACATGACCATTTACGGTATACGAAACAACGTCAAGCTCATCCGCGAAGACTGTAACGGCCAGCGAAATGTCATCAGCCTAAACTTGAACGAGCAGAATATTCTTCATTCTCCCTACTACTACATGCAGCAGAATGATATCCTTTATATAGCTCCAAATAAAACCAAGGCAAAGAGTGCAAGCGTCAGTAACAGTACCACTATCTGGGTTTCTGTGATTACTTCCCTTGTTTCACTCGCAAGTCTGATTGTCAACATTGTAAGATAATTTTAATCCTCAAAAAATGAAAGAAGATTTATACGATGACCTTTTAAACGAAAAAGAGGAAAAAACAGATTTCCAAGCCCTCTTTTTCAAATACATCATTCATTGGCCCTGGTTTGTGGCAAGCGTATTGATATGCACTGGCCTGGCCTTTGCTTATCTCCGTTACCAAATACCTGTCTACGAAGTGTCATCTTCTATCCTAATTAAAGAAGACGACAAGAAAAGTACCAACAATGCACTGTCTGCCATGCAGGATTTTGGTATGCTTTCCATGACCAGCAACTTTGACAATGAGCTGGAAATTCTGAAATCAAGGACACTCATCAAGAAAGTCGTGTCACGTCTGAACCTTTATACGAACATCGCCATCGAACAATCTTTCGGCTACGATGTTCCACTTTACAAAAACTCCCCTCTTGATGTGTTCATGACCGCCGAGGAAGCTGACAAACTGGAAGGGAACATTCGGCTGGAACTGATATACTCCCCTACCGGCCAACTGACTGTCACAGCCTTTTATATACAAAACGGAGACAAGCAAGAAACGACCAAATCTTTCGACGAACTACCTGCCATTCTACCACTCCCGGTAGGTGTCATCACCATTTCGCACAATGATTCATTGCCTGCTCCGCAAGAGCCCGTCAATCTGAAGGCTATCATCAGTACCCCCACTGCCGCAGCAGCAGGCTATAGGGCAGGTCTGACCGTAGCCCCCATATCCAATACCAGTACCATTGCCACCATCAGTGTACAAAACACCCATATACAACGAGCCTCCGATTTCACCCAAGAACTGATAATACTCTATAATCAGGACACCAACACCGAAAAGAATGAAGTGGCCCAGAAAAGCGCCGACTTCATCGAGGAACGTATCAGCATCATCAACCACGAACTGGGCACCACAGAAACCGAACTGGCGGAATTCAAGCAACGCGCCGGACTGACCGACATCAGCAGCGACGCGCAGCTTGCCCTTCAGGAAAGTTCCAAGTACGAACAGCAATATGCAGAGAACGCCACCCAAATCAACCTCGTGAACTATCTGCGCGACTACATCAACAATCCTGCAAACAACGACGAGATCATCCCTGCCAACGTAGGACTGAGCGACATGAACCTGACCTCCGCCATAGACAAGTACAACAATCTCATCGTGGAGCGTAAGCGCCTGCTACGTACCTCCTCCGAAAGCAATCCCGCCATCATCAATCTGAACACGGGGATCGAGGCCATGCGCCACAATGTGAAAACCACCGTAAACAGTGTTTTGAAAGGCCTGCAAATCACCCGGAGCAACATCGACCGACAGTCGCGCAAGTACGAAAGCCGCATCAGCAACGCCCCCAAGCAGGAGCAGGAGTTCATGAGTATCGCACGCCAGCAGGAAATCAAGGCCACCCTCTACATCATGCTGCTGCAGAAACGCGAGGAAAACGCCATCACACTGGCTGCAACCGCCAACAATGGACGCATTATCGAAGAGCCCATGCCTGCCGGCATCGTTTCTCCCCAAGGCAAAAAAATCTATATGATTGCCTTTGTCATCGGCATCGGCATTCCCTTGGGCATCATTTTCCTATTGAACCTGCTCCGTTTCCGCATTGAAGGGCATACCGATGTGGAAAAGCTCACAAAGGTTCCCATTATCGGTGACATCCCCCTTACCGGTTCAAACAAGCATGAAGAGTCTGCCATTGCCGTACGCGAAAACGACAACGACATCATGACGGAAACCTTCCGCAGCCTGCGCACCAACCTGCTCTTCATGATGGGCGATCCGGATAAGAAAGTCGTCCTGGTTACCTCCACCATAAGCGGTGAAGGCAAGACTTTCATAGCTTCCAACCTCGCCCTCAGTCTGGCGCTGCTCGGCAAAAAGGTCATTCTGGTAGGATTGGATATACGCAAACCGGGATTGAACAAGTTGTTCCATCTTTCACACAAAGAAAAAGGAATCACCCAATACCTTGCCGCCCCCAAATCCACAGACCTTCATGCGCTGATACAGCCTTCCGGCATAACTTCCAACCTCGACCTGCTATTGGGCGGTCCCATCCCACCCAATCCTACGGAACTACTGGCACGCCAGTCACTGGAAGACACCATCAGTACATTACGCAAAGAATATGACTATATCGTACTGGATACAGCCCCTATCGGCATGGTGACCGACACGCTCATCCTTTCGCGCGTAGCGGACGCCAGCATCTACGTCTGTCGTGCAGATTATACGCATAAGACCGATTACCAGCTCATCAACGAGCTTCAGGAGCATCATCGTCTCCCCAACTTATGCACAGTAGTCAACGGAATCGATATGAAGAAGAAAAAATACGGTTATTACTACGGCTATGGTAAATACGGAAAGTATTACGGCTACGGTAAGAAATACGGATACAGTTGAGTTAGCGACTAGCTATTAAGAGTTGAGAGTAAATAATCGAGTGTCTAATTTTTAATTTCTAATTTCTAATTTTTAATTAACCCCGCCCCTCCAATGTGACAGGCGACCGCGTAGCGCGCCCGAACCTCAACTATTTATGAACCATAGAAATACACCTTTAAAGGATTTTACATGAACCATACTGATATCACCCCTCATATTATTCCTCGTCGCCAATGGCTGGTGGCATACGTGCAGTCTTGTCTGGAAAAGAAGACTGCCGAACGGCTGAAAGCTATGGGAGTGGAATATTACTTACCCATACAAAGCGAAATACGCCAATGGAGCGACCGGCGCAAGAAAGTGGACCGCCTGGTCATCCCGATGATGATTTTCGTGCATGTCACTCCGCAGGAACGCCCCCTGCCGCTTACCTTACAAGCTATCAGTCGGTACATGGTATTGCGCGGTGAAAGCCGTCCCGCCGTCATTCCCGAGGAACAGATGGAACGTTTCCGCTTTATGCTGGATTATAGCCCGGAGGCTGTAGAGATTTGCAGTACACCTCTGGCAGCAGGTGATGCCGTGAAAGTAATAAAAGGCCCCCTTGCCGGATTGGAGGGAGAACTGGTCATGATAGGAGGAAAAAGCAAAGTGGCAGTCCGGCTGGATATGCTGGGCTGCGCACATGTGGACATGCCGATAGGATACGTGGAGAGAATTAATTTTTAATTGTCTCGTATTCGCTTTTGGCGTCAAAACAAGGACAAGCCTTATGGATAGAGGAACTGAGTTGCCGATGCCCTGAAATACGGGCATTGGGATAGTCGGTCTTCAGCTGCCGAAGCAAGTCAAGCAAAGAGCATTTCTGCGCATAGGTACGTGTATCGGCAGGGACACCATTCTCGTCGAGCCCACCCTCATAGCAGATGCCGATACTCTTGTCGTTCCAGCCGGTGGCATGGGCTCCAATCTGATGAACCGGGCGACAAATATGCACCTCGCCGTCACGGGTGATGTAGAAATGATAACCGATATCGGCAAAGCCCCGTGCCAGATGACTGCGGCGAAGCGCCTCCACCGAGAAGTGACGGTCACAGCGCGTAGCGCTGCAATGAACTACCAGGAGGGTTACCTCCCGATAGTTCTGATAGAAACTGCCTGCTTTCATCCGGCTAACGGTTGATGCAGGAAGTCAAGCCAAACACTCCGGCCAATGTAGTGGCCACGGTAATAATCACTTTAAGGACAATGCCCCATACAGATTTTGATTTTGTTTTCTCACTCATAACAATTTGCAATTAAGGAATTAAACACTATGGTTAGCTGCATTTTTTAGACAGAAGAACATATTTATTTTCTCTCTTTTGTCTTTTCGTTTCATCCTAACGGATTTTCCCCCTGGTCTCCGTCCGAACCGCCTCCCGGGTTGCTGCCTCCACCGGCATCTTCACCCCCGCCAGTGGCTCCGGTCAGGTCCACGGTAGTCTTTCCGGCCTTCAGGGCTTTCACCACGGCACGGGCTGCACTTCGGGTTGCCACCAGATTGAATTCCGCCTCCTCCAGCAGCTCTCCAAAACGCTGGCCGCAGGTCCAGTTCACATTCAGCCTACGGATATGGATGGCAGGATTGAACTCCTTGGCAGAAGCCGCGCCGATACTGTTGATGCTGATGTAGAAACTCCCCAGGTCGCCCAACTGGATTTTTTGTCCGGCCAGCAACTGCTCCCGCATGCAATCCACGGACATGGTGAGGATGGCAACGATATCCGAACGCTTGTACACGCAGCCATGACTGGCTATATGCTCGGCAAAGCGGTTGATGTCCATCACTTCCGAATACTGCGCACTTGCGTACGCTTTTTTGGCAACCGTCTTATCGGTAGGATTGCCACGCATCACGATACTGTAGTTAATCATAAATTAAAAATTATAAGTTAAAAATTAAAAGATAGGGAGACGATACTAATCCCAGGGGCTTACGATTACTAATCTTCGCGCGTCACGATTACTAATCTTCACCCTTCATCGTCTGACAGAACAAAGATACGACGTACCTCCGGGCAGAATAAGAGATGCGGTGAAGTGATATGAAGGGATGTGGGAAAATGTGAGATTAGGTAAGATTATACCGGGTTCCGGCAATGGGTATACAGAAAAAATTCCGTACATTTACAGTGTAATAACCAGTTAAAGCATTGTTTATGAAGTACGTTGAAGACTACGAAAATATCCTCGGCAAAGAGTGGCCCGTCCGCCCCTATTACAAACGTGAACTGGCAGAGGCATACGCCCCCACCATTTCACCGGCATCCGCACTCAACCGCTTGTCCAAATGGATGAAGCTGAATTTGGAACTGGACGAAGCCCTGCGGCATACCGGCTACAAAGGCTCCCAGAAAATATTCACCTCCCTGCAGGTGGAACTTATATTCAGGTATTTAGGAAAACCGTGAAAGAATCAATCCCCCACATAGCGCGCCATGGCGCATTGGTTGCGGTAGATTTCATCCCCTTTCAGCTCGACCACCCGATAACCACGGCGGCCACCGGAACGGACAGCCTCATAGCCCTCCTGCTTCATCACCAGACCGAGGCGCGTGGGACTCAAGGGTTGCCGGATACCTATGTTGATATGTCCCAGTATCTGGGCATTGGTCAAGAACATACACTCCTCGCCTGGCATGGGGCGGCGATAGTACACCTGAACGAGCTCACGCTCCAGGCAGGGCACCTCAAAATAACGGTTATGAAGATTCACGGCATCAATCTCCTCCTGCTCAAACCAGTAGTGGAAGCCGCTCTTCCAGAGGGCATAGCCTTGCGCATACACTCCGGCATAGTCTATGGGATAATCGAAAGGACTGTCTATGGAATCCACCTCGAAGGGAAGCCAACGGCGGTTGCCACTGAGGTCGTTGAGGAAGGTGACGTTGTTGCTCGTGCCGCAGAAGCTGGCAATATGCGGACGGCTCTCCTTGAAGTGCCCGTAGGCGGCACGCTCGTTCACGTCTGTCATGCCGGTGATGGCCTTCAACTGGCTGACCTGGGCAGAGGTCATCTCCTCCAGCTCTTCAAGGCATACCAGTGCAAACTCGGTCAGCGTAAAAAGGTCGTCCTTGCTGACGCGCCGGCTGTTGCTTTTCACATAAAAATAACGCTGAAGTTCGACAGGAAGCAGACGCTGCATCCAGGTAGTCTTGTAGATTCCCTGCTTACCGATGAAGACCAGAATCTCATGATTCACCACCTTGGTATCGAGCAGCGAAGCAATGGTGGCCACCAGCCACTTCTTGAAATAGATGCCGAAAAGCTTCTGGTCGTCCTTCACATGTACGCCGGCAGCCAGACGAGCAATAGGGTCAGTAGTACCGTCCCAAGCAGGCAGCCCCTCCAGATAGGCTACAAAGGGATTGAAAAGCGGTGTGTACTCCGAATCGAGCACGGAACGTATGTCCGCAATGCGGGCAAGCATCCCTGCCTTGTTCATGCGGCTCCACAACGTGTTGACGTAGCGGTCGGTCAGCTCCGCATACTCCTCTCCGCAGTCGGCCATCAGGACTTCGAACTTGCCGCTCACCGTATTTTTGCGGAACTTCGCCTGTTCGGAAAGGAACTGCTCGATATCTGCCACCGTGGCAAACTTTTCATCGCCCTCTCCCCTGCGGACAAGGGAGCGGGTGCCATGCTCCCCGGTATTCGCGTAGCAGGAGCCGATGACAGCTGCCACATCCCCGTCATAGTCGGGAAAGTGCTCCGCTGCCCAAGCGGCGGCTGTCTTCCGAGCCACTCCGTACTGGTTGAGCAGATAACCCATGCGCATCACATATTCGTTATGATGATGTTCACAATAACTCACTCCCTCCTCTTCCAGCAGGCGTTCGGCAGCTTTCACCACCTTCTCCAAACGTTTGTTGCGCTTTGTCGGCACAGCTTCGGAAGCGCTATCCTGCGGTTGGGGAGCAATCGGACTATCTTGCAAAACAAAAGAAGTGGCACTGGGATTGTAATATACATGAGGGTCGGAAGCCAGTCCACTGATACGGGTAGCATTCTTGCACTGCCCGTCGCTTTCGAAGCCCACCAGGCAGGAATAGTAGTCGTTGACTTGATTGAAATACTTGGCGTATTGCCGGAAGGCTTTTCCCTTTTTCCGCTCCGTTCAGGTCATCGATGCGGCAGATGATACGGATGCCATGACCACTGATGGTGGTGTAGGCCATCAATGTATACTTGTCGGCACAAATCAATGTCAGTGTGGCAGCCATCCGCTCGGGAGCGATATGGTCCAGGTCGACCAAGGTATAGCCGGTCCAGGCACAGATATGTTCGCGGGTCTTCCCACCTTCAAAGCAGACGGCAACAGCGAAGCAGGGACAGCCGGACTTCTCGCGGTCGGCATCCCTACGCAGGTCTTGCTGCAAGTAGTAGCGATGTTTCTCGGTGCGGTCTCGCAGGGCAGCGTCGCATTTAATGATGTTGACTATTTCTTCAAGAGAAGTTTCTACTGATTCTGTGTCCGAATAGCCTCTGAAAAGGCTGATATTGCGGCGTTCCATAATTTACTGATTTTTGTTTATGTTTAAAATTACGACGCGAAGGAACGCATAAGTACCCAGATACACAAGTCCGGTCGTTTCCACTACATGGAAATGATTTCGCTTGTTTTTATTATTGTTTAACAATTAAAAGAGTCAACATGACAAAGAAAGAGCCGGTGACACCGGCATTCGGAGCCTTTCTGAGCAAATGCCAGAAAGAACAGCTCGTTAACGGCAGACATCTGACCAACGAGACCATCGCCCAAGCAACGATGATGAGTACCAGAACCTACAACCTTTTAAAAAAGGGCTGAGCAACAACATCAACCAGATACATGCCATAACGCATTTCTGGAGGTCGTTCCCGAAAACAGACCAAGAAAGGGAGAGTTTTGAGAAAGAGGTGGCAGATTGCCTGGAGAGTGATTTGAGGAACTACAGAATCCATACCGGAGTCCTGAAGCCTTAACTTCACTTGCAACCTTGACACTTGTGGCACCCTTTTTCCAATACTCCCTATTAGGCTAATATTTATCACACACAAACGATACAGGTCTGTGCATATTGATAATTTGTCTCGCGCGCGTAACGGGTATTTATGTTTAAGGGGTGACACAGGTGTCATTTCGGCTTACCACTGATTACATAAATTGACAGAAATTGAAAAGAAAAATTACCTACAAGAATCTGTGAATTTTATGGTATAGATATTAGAGAAAGTAAGCAGCTATTCCATATAAAATATAATCATGATTATGAAACAATATAATATTGCCGTTGCAGGTACCGGCTATGTAGGTCTGAGTATTGCAACTTTGCTTGCACAGCACAACCATGTCACTGCTGTCGATATAATCCCTAATAAAGTAGAACTTATCAACAACAAGAAATCACCCATTCAGGATGAATATATAGAGAAGTATTTGGCAGAAAAGGAGCTTGACCTAACTGCTACTCTGGACGGCAAGGCAGCCTACAAAGATGCGGACTACGTCGTTATTGCCGCTCCTACCAACTACGACCCGGTGAAGAACTTCTTCGACACCCATCATATCGAAGATGTGATAGACCTCGTCATCAGCGTAAATCCGGATGCGGTAATGATCATCAAATCAACCATCCCCGTGGGGTATACCCGTTCACTCTATATAAAATATGCACAACAATTCCTTCACAATCCGGAACTGGAAGGCAAGAAATTCAACCTGCTCTTTTCTCCGGAATTTTTGCGTGAGAGTAAAGCACTTTACGATAACCTTTATCCTTCTCGCATCATAGTAGGTTATCCTAAAATTATTGAAGGAACAGAATTTACAGAAGAAAATACAGCTATAAATGCCATCAGCAATCCCAATGCGGAAGAATATGCCAAAATTTTCGCAGCATTGCTCCAACAAGGTGCTGTTAAAGAGAACATAGATACCCTATTTATGGGTATGAAAGAAGCCGAAGCCGTAAAACTTTTCGCCAATACCTACCTTGCCCTGCGTGTCAGCTATTTCAACGAACTCGACACGTATGCCGAAATGAAAGGGCTTGATACCGCAGCCATCATCAACGGAGTATGTCTCGACCCACGTATCGGCACACACTACAACAACCCCTCTTTCGGTTACGGCGGCTATTGTTTACCTAAAGATACAAAGCAACTCCTTGCCAATTACGACCGCGTCCCCCAAAACATGATGACCGCCATTGTGGAAAGCAATCGCACACGCAAGGATTTCATTGCTGACCGTGTATTGCAGAAAGCCGGTTACTATAGTTATGCAGAAGGTAATTATGATGTTGCAAAAGAAAAGCAAGTTGTAATTGGCGTATATCGCTTGACGATGAAGTCCAATTCGGATAATTTCCGACAATCATCCATTCAAGGTGTAATGAAACGGATAAAGGCAAAAGGGGCAGAGATTATCA
>ENA-OUQI01002202-OUQI01002202.1-human-gut-metagenome-genome-assembly--contig:-NODE-2202-length-10412-cov-3.826204_pt1 | contig 10412 bp, 10 predicted proteins | sample MGYA00237953_ERZ548840 | MGnify/ENA primary metagenome ERZ548840 (study PRJEB26490, sample SAMN05194690) | human gut metagenome | biome: terrestrial biome; feature: human-associated habitat; material... | reverse complement strand
GCTAAACATTGTTCCCGCGCCGTGCGCGGATTAAATGAGTGCCCTTCCTCTTGGGACTCCCGTTTCCCTTAATTGATAGTCTGGCGAAAATCGGATAGGCGGGACCGCTTCGAAAAGAGGAACGGCAGTCGGGGTACTCTTGCACGCTGACGAGGGTCTCTTCTGCGTCAGACAGCGCGTTCCACGCGCGACGGTTAGTTTGCCCTTTGGGCGGCAAGCCGTGCCGCCCTCTGCGTTGACTTTCTGATATGTGTAGCAGTAAGCTGTCTGTGAACTGCGAATATGCGGATACATGGGTGCGCAGCATCCCTGCGGAAGAAAAAATCCTTTTTGTCCCCGCCGCGGATGCGGCAATCTACCGCGCTCCGCAGAGCGCAACTCCCTCGCTCAGGTTCAGCGAAAAACCTGCCGCCCGGACAGGGTGAACCGCCTGCGCGGTTCAAGTGTCCCGGTCAACCGGTGCAGAGAAAAGACGGACGTTTGAGCGGCTTGATGACCGTTTTTGAATAAACCATGAATTTTGTAAAGCCCTCTTGATTTTTTCTGACTTTGGGATTATTATATCAATGTTGGCACTCGATGATTGAGAGTGCTAATACCAAACAACAAACACAGAGGTGTATGTAATCATGGCAACCAAGCAGTTTAAGGCAGAATCCAAGCGCCTGCTCGATTTGATGATCAACTCCATTTATACGCACAAGGAAATCTTTCTGCGTGAGCTGATCTCCAACGCATCCGACGCAACGGATAAGCTCTACTATAATGCAATGAAGGAAGGCAAGACCGGTATCACCCGCGACAGCCTGCCAATTGAGCTGACGCTCGACAAGGCAAACCGCCGCTTTATCATCGAGGACCACGGCTGCGGCATGACTGCCGAGGAAATGGAGAACAACCTCGGTACGATCGCGCATTCCGGTTCGCTGGCGTTCAAGAACGAAAACGAAAAGCAGGACGACATCGACATCATCGGTCAGTTCGGCGTTGGCTTCTATGCGGCATTTATGGTCGCAAAGCATGTTGAGGTCGTATCCCGTGCGGCAGGCAGCGACGAGGCCAACCGCTGGGAGTCCGACGGTGCGGACGGCTACACGGTTGCACCGTGCGAAAAGGCGGAAAACGGCACGAAGATCGTGCTGACCATCAAGGATAATACGGAGAACGAGAATTACGATGAATTTCTCGAGCCGTACCGCATTCAGGGTCTGGTAAAGAAGTATTCCGATTATATTCGCTATCCGATCAAGATGGATATGACGCGCTCCCGCATGAAGGAGAAGCCGGCGGATGCAGGTGACGACTACAAGCCGGAGTGGGAGGAGTACACCGAGAATGAGACCCTCAATTCCATGGTTCCGATCTGGAAGAAGTCCAAGAAGGAGCTGAAGGACGAGGATTACAACAGCTTCTATACGCAGAAGTTCTACGATTATCAGCCGCCGCTGTGCCACATCCATTCCAGTGTGGAAGGCGCGGTAACGTACACGGCAATGCTGTTCATCCCGTCTCACGCGCCGATGGACTACTACACCAAGGACTATGAGAAGGGTCTGCAGCTGTACTCCAACGGCGTACTCATCATGGACAAATGCGCGGATCTGCTGCCCGATCATTTCAGCTTTGTACACGGCATGGTCGATACGGCAGATCTGTCGCTCAACATCTCCCGTGAAATGCTGCAGCACGACCGCCATTTGAAGGCCATTGCGCAGAGCCTTGAGAAGAAGATCAAGAGTGAGCTGCTCAAGATGCAGAAGGATAAGCGCGAGGATTATGAGAAGTTCTGGGCAGCGTTCGGCCGTCAGATCAAGTACGGTGCTTATGTTGAGTACGGCGCGCACAAGGAGCTGCTGCAGGATCTGCTGATGTACCATTCCTCCACGGAGGACAAGCTGGTATCGCTCGCGGAGTACGCTTCCCGCATGAAGGAAGACCAGAAGTATATCTACTATGCTTGCGGCGAGACCATCGACAAGATCAAGCTGCTGCCGGTAATGGAAACGCTGTCCGACAAGGGCTACGAGGTGCTGTGCATGGATGACAGCATTGATGAGTTCTGCGTCAAGATGCTCGCCAAGTACAACGATAAGGAATTCAAGTCCATCGCGGATGCAGACCTCGGTCTGGATAGCGAGGACGAGAAGGAAGAGATCAAAAAGCTGAGTGAGGACAATAAGGATGTCCTCGAAGCGCTCGGCAAAGCGCTCGAGGGAAAGGTTAAGAAGGTCGAGCTGACCAGCCGCCTCAAGAGCCATCCGTGCTGCCTGCGTGCCGAAGGCCCGGTAACGCTTGAGATGGAGAAGGTGCTCAACCAGCAGGCTGCTGTCAACGGCGGTCAGAGTGTACACGCAGAGCGCGTTCTGGAGCTGAATGCCGAGCACCCGATCTTTAAGAAGCTGTGTGCGCTGCAGGCAGAAGGCTCGGATAAGGTAAGCACCTATGCGGATATCCTGTACACGCAGGCGCTGCTTATCGAAGGTATGCCGGTGGATGATCCGGTGGCTTATGCAAATGCTGTTTGCAATTTGCTCTCCTGAGATATATAATAATATAGTTAGTATATTATATAGATAGTATACTTGGGATAAAAGAGTGAATGATTGATGGATTGAGAATAGCGATGCGGCGCGGCTGCGTCGATACTACATTTTATTTATGAACAAAACCGGAAGGTGATGAAACATGAAGAGAATGCTGTGGATACTCAATCCGCATGCGGGACGCGGTGCAATGAGCGGAAAGATCATCGGCTGCGTAACCGCATTTCAGCAGGCAGGATATGATGTGACGATTTATATCACGCAGGGTGCGCAGGATGCAACGCGTGTTGCGCGGGAGCGTGCGGGCGAGTTCGATCGCATTGTGTGTGCAGGCGGTGACGGTACGCTGAATGAGGTGATTACCGGTCTTATGCAGGCGGAGACCCGTCCGGTTCTCGGTTATGTGCCTGCCGGTACGACAAACGACTTCGCGTTCAGTCTGGGCATTTCCAAGGTGCCCGCTGAGGCGGCGGTTATTGCGGCAGGCGATACGCTGCAGGCGCTGGATATTGGCCGCTTCAACGATCGCTATTTTAACTATATTGCGGCGTTCGGTGCGTTTACTGAGGTCTCCTATGAGACACCGCAGCAGACCAAGAACATTTTCGGGCGTGCTGCGTATATCATCGAGGGCATTAAGGCGCTGACCAACATCAAAACCTACCACATCCGCGTGAACAGCGCGGAAACGCAGATGGAGGACGATTTCATCTACGGTATGGTGACAAACACGGTGTCGGTCGGCGGCTTCAAGACCATCCGGCCGGATGGCGTGGCGCTGGATGACGGACTGTACGAGGTGCTGCTTATTTACCCGGTCGAAAATCCGATGGAGCTGCAGTGGCTGGCGAATGACCTGCTGACGCACAATGTCGAATCTAACCGCTTCGCGTACTTCCGCACGTCAAAAATCAGTTTTTCGTCCGATGACGAGGTGACGTGGACGCTGGACGGCGAGTTCGGCGGTGCATTGCACAATGTGCAGATTACCAACTGCAGCCGTGCGATCACATTTGCCACCGGCAAGGAGCCGGAAGGCAAAGAATCATAAGAAAATTCCTGCAGAATGCTGGCTTAACCGTGATAAGGAACGAATGCAGCCGTATTGCGGATAGCCGATGGATTCAGGTGTGCAAGGACCACAAACGCAAAGACAACCGCCCATTTCTGAAAGAAATGGGCGGTTGATTTTTTGCTGTTTATCAAAAGCAAACTTATTCAATTTCATGGACGAGGTGGAAATCTCCGTATCGGCAGAGCCCGGGATCATAGAAAAAACGGCGTGACTTTCACGGTCACACCGTTCTTTGCGGCACAATAATTACTTGTCACGATTCAGTGTCAGCTCTGCGGGATTTTTATACGTTGGGTGCAAGCAGGATGGGCTGAAGCTGTCTGCCGTTCATGGCTGCGTCAATGGCAGCGGGAATCAGCGTCATATCTGCGACAAGCGAGCGCGGCTTGCTGTGCGGCGCATCCTGCCGGAGCGGCACGAAATAGTAATGCCGGCGATTCAGCAGCGTGCCGAGATTGGCGGCGCTGCCGGACAGACCGTCGTTGGTGGAGACCGCCAGCACGACCGGACGTTCTCCGCGCAGATGGCTTTTGACCGCCATGGTTGCAGGCGTGTCCGTCAGACCGTGCGCAAGTCTGGCGAGCGTATTGCCCGTGCATGGCGCAACGATCAGTATATCAAACAGCGCCTTCGGCCCAATCGGCTCGGCGGAAACAATGCTGTCGATAGGGGAGACGCCGGTGAGTGCGGTCAGCTCCTGACGCCAGTGCGCGGCTGTGCCAAAACGGGTGTCGAGTGTGCCGGCGCTGTCGGACAGAATCGGCGTAACGGAATCGCCGCGCTCGATGAGTGCTTGTATAACCGGCATGACCTTGGAAAAGGTACAGAACGAACCGGTCAGTACAAAGCCAATGCGGAGTTTGCTCATAAGATGCCCTCCTCGTGCAGAATGGAGTCCACGGTATCGAATACCGCGCGTGCAGCGCTGAGCGGTGCAACCTTGCCCGGAAGAGACAGTGCGTGCAGCACGCGGCAGCCATCCGGAAGCAGGGTATCGGCGGCAACACCGCCCGGCAGAGATGCAAGATCAATGATGAAGCAGGGCGGTTTCATGTCGGACAGTACCTCGGTTGTCAGGATCGGAGCGGGTACGGTGTTGAAAATCAGGTCAAAACCGGAAAGATGACCAGCGAGCCTGCGTGTATCCAGTGCGTGCAGTCCTGCAGCGGCGATGCGTGCAAAATCACGCGTGCAGCGTGCGGAGACCGCAACCTGTGCATCGAGAGCGTACAACTTGCGTGCAAGAAGCATGCCGATCCGTCCGGCACCGATCACCAGACAGCGTGCATTTTGCAGCGTGAACGCAGTCTGTTCCATCGCAAGCTGAAGTGCTCCCTCGCAGGTAGGGAAGGCGTTAGCGGTTTGGCGCATAAACGGGTTTGTCTTCGCATAGACTGCAAGCGAAGGAGGGATAGCCATGAGACTGACCGAACAGGAGCAGGCTGCTGTTTCGCGCGGCATGATCGAGGGCCTGCTCCGCGCTTTGCACGCGGAAGGTGTGCTGCCGCCCGAGCGGCTGGAGCTGGTGCTCGAGCTGCTGTGCGCAGGCCGCTGACATGCTGCGCGTGGCCGCCTATTGCCGCGTTTCCACCTCGCAGGAGGACCAGAGAAACTCGCTGGAGAATCAGCGGCGATATTTTTCGGAGTACATCAGCCGCCAGCCGGACTGGGAGCTTGTGGAGGTTTATGCGGACGAGGGTCTGTCCGGCACCTCATCCGACCGGCCTGCCTTTCGGCGCATGCTGGCAGCGGCAGCAGAAGAGAAAATTGACCTGATTTTAACCAAAGAGGTCTCACGCTTTGCCCGAAATACGGTTGACACGCTCGCGTACACGAGGCTGCTGCGCCGCCAAGGAGTCGGTATTGTATTCATTGGAGATCATATCGATACCCGCCAGAATGACGGTGAATTTCGGCTTACCATAATGGCAAGCGTAGCGCAGGAGGAGAGCCGCAAAATCTCTGAGCGCGTCAAGTGGGGGCAGCAGCGCTCGATGGAGCGCGGTGTGGTGTTCGGATGCGATAATATCTACGGGTTTTCCCTGCAGGGTGGGGAACTGACCGTGAAACCCGAACAGGCGGCAGTCGTCCGCGAGGTGTACCGCCGTTTCTTGATGGACGGCAAAGGTACTTACATCATCGCACGGGAGCTGACCGCCGAGGGCATCCCGCCGCCAAGCGGAAAAGGAAAATCGTGGTCGTCTACGATGGTGCTGCGACTGCTCCGGGGCGAGAAATACTGCGGCGATCTTCTGCAGTGCAAAAGCTGCACGCCGGATTTTCTCGATCATCGCAAGGTGAAAAATGAGGGGCAGTCACCGCAGGTCTATCTGCGGGATCATCACGAGGCGATTGTGCCGCGCTCGATGTTCGAGGCTGTCCGGCGGGAACTCGACCGCCGGCAGGCGAACCGCAAAGCCGGCAGCCGACCCTCCGCGCGGTACTGGTGCTCCGGAAAAGTGGTCTGTGGACGGTGCGGCAGTCGGTTTGTGCCGCGCAGGGGCGCACAGGCGGACGGCGGTCTACGATGGGTGTGCGGGAAACGGGTGCAGCACGGCGTGGCAGCGTGTGCGGCTCCGGCAGTTGGGAATCGGATTTTGCTGGACTGCATGAAGCAAATTGTACAGGATTTACCAATCAACATAGAGGTGGTATTGCGGCAGACCTTGCGCGCTATACCCGATCTCACACGTACCGAAAGGCAGCGATTCTGTACAATTTTACGAAAAAAGCTGTACAGTGAAACGGTTTACAGCGCACTGCTCGATCATATCACTGCAACAGGGGAGGGCTTGACTGTACATCTGCACGGCGTGTCCGAACCGCTGTATTTCGACCTTTCGGGCAGAGAAAAACCGTCCGTGCAGCGCACGGACGGCTGCACACTATTCGCTTTTCTTTCCGCGTTCGTCGTAATCATCGAGGAACGAGTGGAGCACGCCGCCAGACTTGTAACCGGGCATCATGTCCAGATTTACCGAGTGAATACTGTTGAAAATGCTGCGCTCAATATTCGGGTTGTCGCGGCGCAGATGGCGCAGCAGAATCTTGACCTCCTGTCGCTTGGAACCGCCGCCGCCGTTGTCGCACATCGTACAGTTTTCGGTGAAGCGGCACGCGCACTGGATAAATTCGAGGTCGTTATACTGCTTCCACGCGAGGATATCCTCCTCGTGAATGCAGTACAGCGGACGAATCAGCTCCATGCCTGCGAAGTTGGTGCTGTGCAGCTTGGGCAGCATGGCCTGCATCTGCGAGCCGTAGAACATACTCATCACGGTCGTTTCAATGACGTCGTTGAAGTGGTGGCCGAGCGCGATCTTGTTGCAGCCGAGCTCCTGCGCCTTGCTGTACAGATAGCCGCGGCGCATGCGCGCACACAGGTAGCACGGGTTCTTCTCGCTGTTGTTGGCAACCGCGAAAACGTCGGTCTCGAACACGGTGATCGGGATATGCAGCAGTGCAGCGTTGCTCTCAATTTTATTGCGGTTGATTTCGTTGTAGCCGGGGTCCATGACGAGGAAAACCACCTCGAACGGCACCTCGCTGTACCGCTGGAGCAGCTGCATCAGCTTGGCCATCAGCATGGAATCCTTGCCGCCCGAAATGCACACGGCAATCTTGTCGCCCGGCTGAATCAGCTGATACTGACGGACCGCCAGTGTAAACGGGTTCCAGATGGTCTTGCGAAATTTTTTGATGATACTACGCTCGATCAGCTCGTGCGGCTGTAAATCTCGTTTCATAATGATGCTCCCTGTATTACTTGACTAACTCGTGATAGCACGCGTCGAAAACGGACAGAAATTCGTGGATTTCCGCATCTGTGGTGAGGTGGCTCAGGCTGATGCGCCACGAGGACAGTGCATTTCTGCGATCACGGCTGACAGCAAACACCGCACGGGACGGCAGACCGTCTGCCGAGCAGGCGGATTTGACCGATACGCACACGCCTTTTTCGGACAGCGCGCGCTGAAATACGGTGCCTTTCACATTCTTCACGCTCAGATTGAGGATGTGCGGCACGGCGTGTTCCGGACTGTTGATATGCACCGCGGGATACGCCGCAAGTGCCTTCCGAAGCCGTTCGCTGTGGCGCTGAACGACTGCACAGCGGCTCTCACGCTCATCGCACGCCAACTGCAGTGCCAGCGCAGATGAAGCCGCCAGACCGAGCGCGGGCGTGCCGCTGCGGTACAGCGTTGTGCTGGTGCCGCCGTTCATCTGGGGTTCGAGCGGCATACGGCTGCGCTTGAGCAGCACGCCGCTCCCGCAGATGCCGCCGAACTTGTGCGGTGCAAAGCTCAGCGTGTCGATACCGGCGAAGTCCACCGGAATGCGCCCGATAGCCTGCGTTGCGTCAACGTGCAGACGGCAGTTCGGATGGTCAGCCAGCAGCGCTGCGATTTCGTTTACCGGCTGAATGGTGCCAAGCTCGCTGTCCACCGCGCAGATGGCAACGAGAACGGTATCCGGACGCAGAAGCTCGCGCACTTCCTCTGGATCCACTGTGCCGTCCCGACCGATGGAGAGCAGGTCGATCTCCCAGCCGCGCTCCTGCAGGGCGGTCAGGCTGCCGCTGACCGAGGAATGCTCGAGCGGTGTGGAGATGATATGCTTGCCGATATGCCGTGACGCCTGTGCGATGCCCTTGATGGCGAGGTTGTTCGCCTCGGTCGCACCCGAGGTAAAGATGACCTCGGCAGGGGACGCGCCGGTCAGCGCCGCAATCTGCTCGGTGACACGCGCCATTTCCTCACGGGCGGTCTTGCCCGCCATGTGTACCGAGTTCGGGTTGGCCGGGAACCGGCGTTCCATATCGCAGAATCGCTCGAGCACTGCCGGATCGGCGGGTGCATGGGCGGCATAATCGAGATAAATCATAGCATGGACTCCTCAAAATAAGGTTAACGGCTATAATCATATCATTCTTATAGGAAAAAGTCAAGATGGACAGAAAAAGACTGCTGTCTCCGATGAAACAGCAGTCTTTTGTTTTACTTCATTGCGGGGTCGGTCACGCCGTTCGCCTCAAACGCGCGGATGCGGTCCAGACAGGTGCCGCACTTGCCGCACGGCTTATCGCCGCCCTCGTAGCAGCTCCACGTCAGCTGATAGGGAACCTGCAGCCGCAGACCTTCGGCAACGATCTGCGCCTTGTTCCAACGCACGAACGGAGCCTCGATGCGGACATCACCGCCCGAGCCGAGTACGATGGAGTGGTTCATCGCATTTACGAATTCCTCGCTGCAGTCGGGATAGGCATTGCCGGCGGCATCGTCGTGATGTGCACCGTAGTAAATTACGCTGCAGTTCTTGGACAGCGCAACGCTTGCCGCTGCCGATAGGAACAGACCGTTGCGGAACGGCACATAGGTCGTAACCGGCTTGCCGCCGCGCTGCGCCAGCTGCTCGGCGTAGGATTCCTCGGGGATGTCCTCGGTCGAGTGGGAAAGCAGCGAGCAGTCGCTGTACGCGAACACCGGCGTCAGGTCGAGAGACGTGCCCTCGATGCCGTAGTATTCGAGAACCGCCTTCGCAGCCTGGATCTCCTTAACGTGCTTCTGACCGTAGTAAATGGACAGCGCGCACACATTCTCCTTGCCGTGCTTCTCGATGGCAAGCGCAAGACAGGTCGTGCTGTCCACGCCGCCGCTGCACAGGACCATTGCCTTTTCGCTCATCGGTTGTCCACCTTCTCCGGGTACAGATCGTGGTGGGTGAGACGCTCGAATGCAACCTCCTCCCAGCGGGTGCCGGGCTTGCCGTAGTTGCAGTACGGGTCGATCGAGATGCCGCCGCGCGGTGTAAATTTGCCCCAGACCTCGATGTACTTGGGCTCCATCAGGCGGATGAGGTCCTTCATGATGATGTTCACGCAGTCCTCATGGAAATCGCCGTGGTTGCGGAAGCTGAACAGATACAGCTTGAGCGACTTGCTCTCTACCATGCGCTCGCCGGGAACATAGGAGATATAGATAGTAGCAAAGTCCGGCTGGCCGGTCATCGGGCACAGGCTGGTGAACTCCGGGCAGTTGAACTTGACAAAATAGTCATTGTCCGGATGCTTGTTCGGGAAAGTCTCCAGCATTTCGGGCGCGTAGTCCGAGGGATACTTGTTCTTCTGGCTGCCCAGCAGAGTGACGCCGTTCAGTTCTTCTTTATTTCTTCCGGTCATGGTTGCATTCTCCTTACATTTAGTTAGGCCTTAGTTGCCTTGGGATACAGTGCACGCTGCAGTACGTTCACCAGAACGACACCGCAGACCGCAGGTACGGACTGACCGATGCACAGGCTGGTGGCAAGTACAGAATACGGAACGTGCAGCAGATAGCTCAGATAGCTCGGTACGCCGAGACCGGGCACAAGGATGATCGGGAGGATCATCAGCCAGCGGCTCCAGCCCTTGCGGCGGATGAGCACGATGATCGCGGTAACGATGATACCGACGAAGCAGCCTCCGAACCAGTCCAGCAGACCGAGTCCGCCGAACAGAAAGTTGGCAATGAAATTCGCGAAACCAAGCGGCAAAACCAGGAACGGAAACAGGTAAGCGAGCGCATACAGAGCCGTTGCAATGCGGATCTGGTACGCACCGAAAGAGAAGCTCTGCGTAAAGTACAGCACAACAACGTAAAGTGCCATCACCATAGCAGAAACGGTCAGTTTTTGAACCTTGCTCATGTTTTCTTTTACCATATTTCGTTCACCTCCAAATAATGCACACAACAACGTTGATTGGAAACCTAAGGCAACACCGCACAATTAAGACTGCGGTGCTTTGCGGAAATTTT
>ENA-OUQI01002200-OUQI01002200.1-human-gut-metagenome-genome-assembly--contig:-NODE-2200-length-10416-cov-15.764501_pt1 | contig 10416 bp, 9 predicted proteins | sample MGYA00237953_ERZ548840 | MGnify/ENA primary metagenome ERZ548840 (study PRJEB26490, sample SAMN05194690) | human gut metagenome | biome: terrestrial biome; feature: human-associated habitat; material... | reverse complement strand
CTACATATAAACGCATCAGCTCCGGATTGTATTCCCGTTCTCTCAGCTTATGAAAGATTTCTTTCGTATAATCACGTGCAGCTGTTCGGATCACATTCAGATACTTTTCTCCAATATCTGCTGTCCCGGTACGGATCACCTGTTCAATCACCAGATCGTCCACCACTGTTCCCAGTTCTTTCAACAAGGATTCCCTGACAGCAAGTACACACTGATGCGTTCCATATTTCTCTGTATAGCATTTCTTCTCTAATGGACGAGAATTGTTGATATACATGATGTTCATAGTTCCATTTCCAATATCTGCCAGCATATTGATACCTTTGAAATCCTGTAAGCGGTAAAAAGCTGCTGCAAATCCCTGTGGGTAAATATCAGCTCCTGCAAACTCTACATGATACTCTTTATTGCGGAATATAAAATCCACGCTTTCATTCTTGAGAAGATATTTCTGGAAATCTTCTTTCTGTGTAGCTACCCAGGTAAGCGGAAGTCCGGCTGCAATGTGTACCTTTGCCTGATCCATTCCTTTCCCATCAAGTTCCCTTGCGATAGCCGCCAGTGTCAGCACATAATAATCCTCGTCCTGCGTTTTCTCCGCACAGAACTCCTTATGCTCCTCACCGATCTGGTAAAACATACCATGGTAGACAAGAAGATTATTCTGAAAGATTGGCTCCTTCTCATATCTGGCTACACCGGATGGAAAACATCTGGTTGCAGTTTTCATGTTGCCATAACCATGGTCAATCCCAATCACCATAATTGTCTCGTTTTTGTTTGTTTTCATCATTCTCATAATCATACCTCATTCTTTCTTCTTTATTTTTATTGATAAAAGCACAGCTGGGGCAAAAAGGGCATTTTTTTGAACCTCCTGACAGCCTTTTTATTTTTTTGCCCTGTCCTGACCTCGTTCATTTTTGCCTTTTTTGCCCCAAATGCCCCAAACCATCTGTCATATATTCAATTTTAATTGTTCAGAGTGTTCCTCAAAGGGAGTCCTGTCCCCTGCTTCCAGAGGCTGGAAATCTTCTTCCCGTACAGCAATATCCTGATAACAGTAATCGCCGTTATATTTCCTTGCCTGAAACCCTTTGCCCTCCATATTTTTAAAAAATCCTGATTTTGCATGTCCCTGACGGCCATTGTCCTCGCAGTATTCCTCGTACATCCGGAACACGTCGCTGCGTTTCAGCCGCTTTCCTTTTTCCTTCACCAGTTTCTCCTCCAGGAAAGCACATACACTGTCTGATAACCGCCGCAGTTCCCAGACGCATTCTTTGCTGTGTTCGCTTTCGATAAGTTCCCCACGATCATAAACATCTTTCAATGCTGTCACTGCCATATGAATCGCATAGTCCGCTTCTGCCTTGATCTTTTCTTTCAGCCGGATATCTTTTTCCTCTCTTGGAATCATCTGGTTCATATCCAAAACAAGGAGTCTCCGGTAGAAAGCATCGGATTTGTCTTCCAGATTCTGCGGCATTTCGTTGGTTGAAAAAAGCAGCTTTGCATATGCCTTATAAAAGACCGCATCTTTTCCTTTTTTCTCATACAAAAGTGTATCTTCACCAACTGCCTTTTTCAGTACATCGGTTGTGTCCATCGCTTTACATGGGATATCCGCACAGGCATTTAACAGCTTTCCGTACATTCCGGTAGCATAAAACCGTTTGTTCAAGTCCTGCAATGAGATACTGGACGTATTCTCATTTCCGATCACGTGCTGGATCAGTGCAACTGCAACGGACTTTCCGGTACCTCCATTTCCTTTCAGCATCAGGAATTTCTGGAACTGGGTGTCTGTTGTCATGCAATATCCGAAATACTCCCAGAACATCTGCTGTTCTACCTTATCCGGTATGGAAGAATTCAGATACTTTCTGATATTTGCTCCGCCTTCCAGGACTTTTTCCCTGTCCTCTGGATAATATGGGAAAGGAATCTGATTAATAGTCAGATACTTCGGATCATGCTCTATCAGCTCACCTGACAACACATCATAATAAGCATTTCTGAAATTAATCCAGTGAGCAGGCTGCTTATTCAGTTCATACGAATTCCGGTAAATCTGTGGCTGCGTAATCAAAAGATTATAAACTCTCTGGATGGTGCTGCTGTTGACCCGATCCCGATAAATCAGCTTTTGAATCCGGTATTTCAGCTTCACACCTCTGGCATCCTCGATAAAAACACCATGCTCATAATAATAGGGAATCTCCCCCCTTACGAAGAAGCTCACATTTTCCACAATATAATCCACAATCTCCATATCCCGTACACCGGTAACCTTCCCTTTGGAATCAAACTTGTGGAACCGGCTTAATTCCGGATCGTTCTTCGGTTCCCGTTCAAACCGCAGGATAAACTGCTCCAAAAGTTTTCCAAGCTCCTGCTTATTTTCAAAATTCCCAAGATACTCTTTTTCTTTGAACAGCTGCCACCCAGACTTTCCGTCCAGTCCAGCATCCTTGCAGAATTCCAGTATCCGGTCATTCATCCATTTGACTGTACAGGCTGCCACATAATGATAGGAGCTTTGACAGCTTCCCTGAAACTGCATCGAACGCATTTCATCGACAAATCCATCTATACTGTAATAACCGTCCTCTTCTTCCTGTACCAGATAAAGGGACTGATAACCGGAAATTATGATATTTAACGCAATCTCCTGATTATCCACCAGAAAAATATATTTCTGTGCAGTCCCTTCCGGTTCTGTCTCCATATAATGCTTTAGGAACTTCCTGTTCATATTCATCACTTCCCTTCAGAGCAGAAGAAAAGACGTGGGCCACATTTCTATGACTCACGCCTTATCTGCTCACAATATTCAATTTTCAGTAAATATATTTACCATCATCTTAGTTCATCATCTTATACATAGATTAATTCCTTCAGGATAATTTCTTCTGCAACCGCTCTGTGCTGATTGGCTACTCGTACCCATGTCATCTGGTCTTTCTCCTTATCCGGCAATGGATCTTTTTCCTCCAACTGTTTCAGAATGACTTCTTCCAGTTCTCTGGCTGCCTTGTCCACTTCCAGCAGATGCTCACCGATTGTATCCTGCAACAGCATCACCTGATACAAGGAATTACGGTGGTTCTTCAGATAATCTCTGCGTAAGAATCCATATTTACCAAGCTGCTCCATCTGATCACCAGATTTGTAGGTAAGGTTCGGAATCAGGTATCCATTCACATTTGTATAAGTCAGTTTCATTTTTATTAGCACTCTCCATTTTTCTCTGATTTTTTACACCAAATTTACACCATTTGCAATTCATTTGACAAAATTCTACGATACCAGACAAAATGACTGAATGCCACGAAAGCCCGTAAAATAGGCATTTCTGCGATACACAAAACAGGACAAAAATCGACTTCCATTATCAAGAGGTGAGTGCTAATTATTTTTAATTTTTTCGTTTATCTTATTTTCAAACAAAAATGAAAGCAGATCTTCTATATGATACCTTAGAAAATCTGCCTTCATTTCTTCTAATTTTTATATTCTTCTACTTCTTCCAGACATGGAATGGATGGGGCTGCCCCTTGTCTGCTTACTGCAATTGCTGATGCTTTGGATGCGGTATCCATTGCTTCTTTAATCGTTTTTCCATTTAAGATACCTGCAATAAAATATCCGGTATAGGTATCTCCTGCTGCCGTTGTATCGACTGTCTTTACCTTATAAATTGACTGTTCCACATATTCATCACCAGATATACATACAGATCCTTCACTTCCTAAAGTTAATACGATGGTTGCTTCTGGAAATTTCTGATGTAACAGACCACTAATATATTTCCCATCAATTTCTTTTGGTTCTTCCATATCAAGAATCTGCATTGCTTCTATTTCATTTAAAAGAAAATAGTTGATCTGATCTAGTGGAAGTTCTTTTATCTTCTCATTCATTGGAGATGGATTTAAAATGATCTTCATTCCAATTTCTTTTGCTTTCTTTACTATATATGGAAGTTCATTGATCTCATTTTGGATCAGTAAATAATCTTCATTTTTAAAATGTTCAAAGACTTCATCTACTTGTTCCTTACTGATTGCCTGATTAGCTCCTCCAAATAGAATAATACAGTTATCGCCCTCTTCATCATTTTGTATGATCGCATTTCCTGTTCTTACGTCTTCAAGGATCTTAACAAGATCTGTATTTACTCCTGCTTCTTTTAATTGATCTAACAAAAATAGTCCATCCATGCCAATCGCTCCTGCATGATATGTTTCCATTCCTGCACGTGAAAGTGCAATGGACTGGTTTAATCCTTTTCCGCCTGTATATACATTCAACTCTTCTGCAGACAATGTTTCTCCTTTTTTCACAAAATGAGGGACTTTATATACATAATCAATATTTAATGATCCAAATGATAATATTTTCATAGAAACCTCTCTTTCTACAATCCGCTCCATCTTCGATATTCTTTTGCTTCTATCCCAAATGGTTCTAATAGTTTTGCTGCAATATGATACGTCATTTCTTCTATGCTCTCTGGCATATGATAAAAAGTCATCATTGGTGGAATGATCCGCACATTCGGAATCATTGCCAATTCCTGAAGATTTCTAAGATGAATCGCACTCAGCGGTGTCTCTCTTGCTGCAAGCACCAATGGCCGTTGCTCTTTGATCGTTACATCCGCTGCACGAAGTATCAGATTGTCTGCATATCCACTGTGAATTCCTGCAATTGTCTTCATACTACATGGGACAATGAGCATCCCTTCCGTCTGAAATGATCCACTGGCTGGTCCTGCACCGATTTCTCTTGAATCCAGAACATGATCAGCAAGTTTTTCAACCTCTTCCACCTTCATTTTTGTTTCATGTTCCAAGGTCAGTTTGGCACTATCTGTCATAACCAAATATGATTCAAAATCCTTCTGCACTTGCACCAATTTTAGACACTGGATCAAGATTGGAATTCCACTTGCCCCTGTTGCTCCTATGATCAGTCGTTTCTTCATTCAAATAAATTTCCTTTTCCTATTTATATTCTGTATTTTATGATAACCAGTGTTCCGGATCAACTTCCATAAATCTTGCTCTCTTGAATCGCTCTTTCTGATCATATGGAACAGTACAGTCAAAGATTGTCTTGCATGCAATCCCATGATCTCTGATACTTGAAGAACAAGTTGGATCGTTGGATGGATCCAGTGGATGACATCTTACCCCTGGAATCGTGATGATATCTGCATCTCCCTGGAATCTTGTATTCATTGCCCATAATACATCATTCATATCGAAACAGTCGACGTCTTCGTCTACCAAAAATACATGCTTCAGTTCACTGAATGCTGAAAATGCAAGAAGTGCTGCCTGTCTTTGTCTTCCTTCATCGCTGGCTTCTCGTTTCTTAAACTGTAAGACTGCCATGTATTTTCCACCGCCTGCGGAGCCGCAGTATACATTCTGAAGACGTCCCGGCATCGCTTTTTCTACCATTCCATAAATACTTGCTTCTGTTGGGATTCCAGCCATAGATACATGTTCTTCACTTGGCCCGATGCATGTCTGCATGATCGGATTTTCTCTGTGTGTTACCGCTTTGACTTTGATCAGCCAGCACTGTGAACTTGCAGGTCCTGTGTATCCTGGAAATTCTGGCATTGCATAGCCTGTGTGGCTGTTCTGGTCTTCCTGTACTCGGACATTTGGAATCACTTCCCCTTCGATGACATATTCGGCATTTGCAATTGCCATTTCGTTAACTGTTAAGCATTTACAAAGCTCTACTGGTTCATTTCTCAATGCACCTGCTACAGATAATTCATCGTATCCCAGAGGTGTTGTTGGTGCCTCGAAACAAGAACCGATCTCGATCGCCGGATCCACTCCGATACTGATTGAAATTGGAAGTTTCTGTCCTAATTCTTCTGCACGTTCTGCCATTGCTCCGATGTGTCTTGCTCCAGGAGTGAAGAAAATAGAAAGTTCATCTTTTCCCTGAATGCATAATCTGTGGATGGTTACATCATGAACTCCTGTGTCTGGATGCGTTGCATAGCACATACCCAATGTAATATATGGGCCTGCATCATCTGGTGTGTTGGTTGGTGCTGGTACCAGATCATACAAATTAAAGTCTGGATCTTCCACTTTATGAACAACCTGCTGACATGGTGCATCTCCCTGATATTCCACTGGTGCTATCGGATTATCTACGCTATGATAAAGTTTCTTTCCTAATTCTTCTGGTTTACAGTCCAAGAGCGCTGCCACACGCTTTCTGCTTGCTAATACACCGATGGCTACTCTGGCATCTTTATGTCCTTTAACATTATTAAATACCATCGCTGGACCTTCTTTTGTCGGGCGCTTTACAGTTCCACCTGCACCTACATAGCGGTAAACTCCCGCAAGTTCTGCCATTGGATCAACTTCTACATCAGTTTCTATGTACTGCCCTTCCATTTGTTTCAAGCGTTTTAATGCACTTCTTAAATCTCTTACTTTATCTTGCATTTGTCTCCTTCTTTCTTATACTTCTCTTTCTCATTTCCAACAACATAATCCCAATGTTCAAGTACTGCTTTTCGATAACAACAGTTCAATGACATGGCATCAATAGAGTCACAAATTGCTATGAAATGAAAAAATGGCAGATGAATTCTTCTCTAGATCCATCTACCATTTCTTCATTATCTTAAAAATATCTCCATTATAAATGACAGATTTCTATCTCATTCTCAACGAATGTCTTACGGATCTTCTCCACAAATAATAATGCTTTCTCTCCATCTCCGTGAACGCATACTGAGTCTGCCTTAATATCAATATCTTTTCCAGTGATCGAAGTCACTTTTCCTTCTTTTATCATACGAATAACTCGGTTGATCGCTTCATCTTCATCTTCGATCATAGCTCCTGGTTTTCTTCGATTCACCAGTGTTCCATCTTCTTCATAAGCTCTGTCTGCAAATACTTCACTGGCTGACTTTAATCCACAGTCTTTTGCTGCTTTGATCATCTCGCTTCCAGATAATCCCATAACGATCAGGTCTTTATCATATTCATAAATTGCTTCACAGATTGCTTTAGACAGATCATAATCCTTAGCTGCCATATTATATAATGCTCCATGTGGTTTTACATGCTGTAATTTCACTCCGGCCGCTTTACACATTCCACCTATCGCACTGATCTGGTATAGTGTATATGCTTTCGCTTCTTCGTTGGAAATCGCCATGCTTCTTCGTCCAAATCCCATCAGATCTGGAAGTCCCGGATGGGCCCCAACTGCGATCCCGGCTTCTTTTGCTCTCTGGATCGTCTCCATCATAACCACTGGATCGGATGCATGATAACCACATGCAACATTCGCTGATGTGATCAATGGAATGATCTTATCATCATTCCCGATCGTGTAACGTCCAAAACTTTCTCCAAGGTCACTATTTAAATCTATCTGGTACATTTAATTTATACCTCCATTTCTTCCGTTTTATCAAATTTAATCTAATTTCAAGAGTCTCTCGATAAATCCTGTATCCGCTTTTCCTTCACAGAATTCACGGTTATTCATCAGCTGATACTGGAAATCAAGGTTTGTATTGATTCCTAATATCACCATCTCATCAAGAGCTGATCTCATTTTCTGTAATGCTGCATCACGGTCTGGTGCGTGTACGATAACTTTCGCGATCATAGAATCGTATTCGGATGGAATACAGTACCCTGTATAAATTGCGGTATCTACACGAACTCCATTTCCAGCTGGCAAATGCAAATGTTTGATCACACCTGGACTTGGCATAAAGTTTTTCTCTGGAATCTCTGCATTGATACGACATTCAATCGCATGTCCGTTGATCTCCACATCTTCCTGTGTAAAACTTAATTCCATTCCCATAGCCACTCGAATCTGTTCAATGATCAGATCTGTTCCCGTAACCATCTCTGTGACCCCATGTTCTACCTGAATACGTGTGTTCATTTCCATGAAATAATAGGTTCCTTTTGGATCAAGGATAAATTCTATGGTTCCAGCATTGGTATACCCTACTGCTTTCGCTGCAAGGATTGCATCGTGATTCATAGATTTTCTGATCTTTTCCGTGATCGCTGGGGATGGTGATTCTTCGATCAGTTTCTGGTGGTTTCTCTGAACAGAACAATCACGTTCTCCCAAGGCTACGACATTCCCATGTCCATCTGCCATGATCTGAATCTCCACATGTCTTGGATTCTCGATGAATTTCTCAATGTACATCGTATCATCACCAAATGCATTGGCAGATTCTCTCTGCGCAGTATTGAAATTGAATTCAAAATCTTCTTTGGATCTGGAAACTCGCATTCCTTTTCCACCACCACCTGAAGATGCTTTTATCATAACTGGATAACCGATCTCATCTGCTAATTTCTCCCCTGTAGCTGCATCATAGACAGGTTCTTTGGTTCCTGGAACAACTGGAACTCCTGCTTCCATCATTGTTTTTCTTGCGTTTGATTTATTTCCCATGCTGTCAATGACTTCTGCACTTGGTCCGATAAATGCAATACCATTTTCTTTACATAAGCGAACGAAATCAGCATTCTCAGATAAGAAACCAAACCCTGGATGGATCGCATCTGCGTCCGTATTCTTTGCTGCAGAAATGATACGTTCCATGTTTAAGTAGCTGTTTTTTGCAGGTCCTTCTCCGATACATACTCTTCGATCTGCTAATTGTACATGAAGACTGTCTTTATCTTCTTTTGAATAAACCGCGATACTCTTGATCCCCATATTACGACAAGCACGAATAATGCGCACTGCGATCTCACCACGGTTCGCGATCAATATACTTCGAAACATACAATGCCTCCTTTAGTCTTCAAGTTTTTTTACTTTAAATAATGGCTGTCCATATTCAACTTTCTGTTCGTTGCTTGCTAAGACAGCTTCAATCTCACAGTCATAATCACTTTCGATCTCATTCATTAATTTCATCGCCTCAAGGATACATACAGTCTGTCCTGCCTTGACTCTGTCTCCAACCTTCACAAATGCCTTGGCATCTGGGGATGGAGCCGAATAAAAGGTACCTACGATCGGAGATGTGATGTATGATTCATCTTCGGAATCAATACTTTCTACTGTATCAACACCCTGTGTGGAAACTGACATCGGTGCAGCAGGCGCTCCAACACTTCCTCTTCTGCTCATTTTGATCTTTACATCGCCTTCCTGAATGCTGAAATCAAGCATAGAGGAATTCTCGATGATCTTTACTAATTTCTCAATTTTATCTAAATTCACCGTTTCATTCTCCTTTTCTATTTAAATAGTGTGCTGATTCGTTTTGCAACGAGTCTGCAATCTAATACTTCTTTACAAGGTGTATAAATCTGGCTTCTGAAGTCATTCAGCTCTTTCATCTCATCTGCTAACAGCTTCTGGGCTTCTTCTACGGATACTGCCTGAAATCTTACTTTTTGTTCTGTATTTCTTTGAACAAGTTTCGGAATATCTACAGAAACAACTGTCGCGATCTTCGCATATCCACCCGTTGTCTGGCGGTCTGCTAATAAGATGATCGGTTTTCCATGACTTGGTACCTGAACAGATCCAAAGGCGATTCCGTCAGAAATGATATCTGAAGTTGTCTTATATGCGATAAATGGTCCTTCTAATCGACATCCCATGCGGTCAAATTCACTTGTTACTGTATATTCTGAATTTAAAAATGTTTCTCGGCCCTCTTTCGTAAACATCTTTTCCTGAGGTCCCATGACAACTCTTAATGTTATCTTTTCCTGATCAAATTCATCAAGATCCAGACTTCTTGATAAATAATATGGCAGATATCTTCGCTTTGCCCTGAACGCAATATAATCTTCATCTTCTAGTTTCCGGCCTTTATATCCACCGATCTGACATTTGATATTCGTAGAACGGCTTCCCATGACTACTGGCACATCAAGATAACTTGAAAATGCAATATATCCTCTTGTTCCAGTTCTTGCTCCGCCAAATGTCAAAATATCTCCACGATGCATATAAATTGCTGTATACATCTTGGCAGGTTTTCCATTGATCTGCGGGGGGAAATCTCCACCTGTGATCGAAATGATCGTCTCGGATGTAAATTCAAGTGTTGGTCCTATTAAGGTAAATTCAAGAACTGCTTCATTTTCCGGGTTATCCAGCAGGAGATTTGCAATCTTAAAAGAACGAACATCCATAACTCCGGATACACTAAATCCCTGACTCTGGTATCCTGTTCTTCCAAGATCCTGCACCGTTGTCATCATTCCGCCTTTTAATACACGAATTCCCATAATCTACACCTCCTTTGTATGAATGATACATTCATATGTTCCATTTTCAACCTGTTCTTTGATCTTTAAATACTCTTCTTCTGAAACAGGTACAAAACGGATATAATCTCCAGCTTCAAAA
>ENA-OUQI01002196-OUQI01002196.1-human-gut-metagenome-genome-assembly--contig:-NODE-2196-length-10420-cov-7.221515_pt1 | contig 10420 bp, 8 predicted proteins | sample MGYA00237953_ERZ548840 | MGnify/ENA primary metagenome ERZ548840 (study PRJEB26490, sample SAMN05194690) | human gut metagenome | biome: terrestrial biome; feature: human-associated habitat; material... | reverse complement strand
ATTTGGCATAAATGAAGAGTGGATGGTACATGGCAGGGGTGAATTTCCATTTGCATCAAATATTAAATTTTTATATGATAACCCAATGGATATATTGAGAAGAGAGGATTTGAAAGCCATCAATAAATTTATTGTTGTTATTGGAGATGTAGAAGGAAGAAGACACGCATGTATTATAAGAAAAAGAGATGAATTATGCTATGAATTATATCCCAAGTATTTTGTTTTAAATTCACATGTTGGCGGAGCAGGAACAAGACAATTGGTTGGTTTGTATAGATTTTTACGAGAAGCAGATAGAATAAAAAAACTTGCTGGTGTTGTGTATGATGCAAGCGAAGAACAGATGGAAAAATTAATGAAGGGTGAGTTTCAGCCAAAGAAAGTGGAACAATTTAAAGTGGCAAGTAATTTTTTCGATAGTTTTATGTGTATAAGTGAAAAGGAAATAAAAAGAAATAAGAATTTTGGGGATGAGGAATTTATTTTAGTACAACAAATAATTGCTGCAAATATTAAGGATTGCGATAGAATTAATCAGGAGTATGATTTAAAACTTATTAAGAAAAATCTTGGAGAAGATTCTCAGGACAAAGAGGAAGAAAGTAATGATATAGATTTGTTTGATTCTTCCACTCCATTTTTTGATTACAGATTTGGAAAGGCTTTTCCAGGGGTACGAGGAATAAAAGAATTTACAAATGCTAAAGAATGCGTTGATAGGTTACAGATTCTCTTGAAAAAACCACTTAATGGGAAAAAACTAGGAGGACCTATATGGTGGATTAGAGGTAGTGAAAATTGTGATATTAGCAGATTTGAAAGAGTGACAGATGATAAATTTTTAATGGATGGTGATGAAATAAAAGTAAAAAGGATTGTTGTATATGCAGCAGCAGAATATTATAAGAAATTTGTCTATGTAGAAACTTATCCAGAAGAAGAAACAGGTTTATATACAAAAGACGATGCCCTTGTAGAAGAATGGACAGATAGATATGGATATTATTATGAAGAGTATGCGGAATATGAGAATAAAAAAATAACAAGGGCGGAATATGATGATGGTGCTGCTGTGATTGATGGTAAAGTTGTTGATTTAAATGGAAAGGCGAAATTAAGAACTCGCTATCTTACACCATATAATTTTATTATATGTGCACATTTTAATCCAATGAATAGTAATGTGTATGATGATATGTTGGAAAAACTATTAAATGGGATTTTAAAAGGTAAGAACTCTGTTGAAGAAATCGTAGCGGCTATTAAAAAAATGCCTAAACATAGAAGAGAAATGTAAGATAAAATCGGTTGTAAATGTGGTAGGAACTCTGCTAGTTTACACTACGCGGTAGTGTAAACTAGTTTGTGTTTCTGGCAAAAAATGGCTCCTTTTTGGTAAGAATTTAGATATGACAATTCTTATCGAAAAGGAGTATTTTTATGGCAGTTGCAAAGGAACAAATTCGACAGATTATCTCAGAAAACAACATTAGTAGCGTTGCAGATGTATACACGCTTCTGAAAGACAGTTTCAAAGATATCCTGCAGGAGCTGATGGAGGCAGAGTTGGATGCAACTCTCGGTTATGAAAAAAATCATAAGGGAGATCTGCAGACAGACAATAAAAGAAATGGTCATTCCACAAAGAACTTAAAAATCCAGTACGGTGAATTCCAAATTGATGTACCAAGAGACCGCAATGGGGAGTTTGAACCGAAGCTGATTCCTAAATATCAGAGGGATATTTCTGGAATTGAAGAAAAAGTGATCTCTTTATATGCACGTGGCATGAGTACACGTGACATTCATGACCAGCTTCAGGATCTTTATGGAATTGAATTATCGGCAGAAATGGTCAGCAAGATCACTGATAAGATCCTTCCTCAGGTCAAGGAGTGGCAGTCACGTCCTCTGAATCCGGTTTATCCGTTTGTCTTTATGGACTGTATTCATTACAAAGTCCGGGAGGATGGCAGGATCTTAAGCCGTGCTGCTTATGTTGTTCTCGGTGTTACAATGGAAGGGTACAAAGATATCCTCATCATCACAGTAGGAGCCAATGAAACCAGCAAGTTCTGGCTTGGTGAATAATCCGGTGCCCGTGTCCCTGCTGTCCGGTGACAGGAAACCGCAAATCCGTTTTTTAGGAAACCACCATTCCGGTAGTGGAAACCTTTATCATAAATCCTTTAGAATGTAATCATGCACCAGCTGGTGTAAATTCATTCAAAGGAGGTCATGACCATGACCAAGTATCGAGAGATTCTCAGGCTAAAAAGTCTGGGACTCAGTCAGCAGAGCATTGCCGACAGCTGCAATGTCTCCAAGAAAACGGTCAATCGCGTTTTGAAGCGTGCAAAGGAATTAGATATTTCCTGGCCGCTTGATAAAAGCGACACCGATGCTGTTCTTGCAGAAATGTTTTTTCCTTCTGCAAAGCAAGTCAGATCCAATAAACGGATGCCTGACTACGATTATGTCCACAAAGAATTACTCCGTAACGGAGTCAGTAAGAAACTCTTGTGGACAGAATACATGGAGGACTGCCGTGCAAATGGCGAAGAACCACTTATGTATTCCCAGTTCTGCTATCACATCCAGCAGGATGAGCAGAAACGACGTGCTACCATGCATATCAACCGGAAACCTGGTGAGCAGGTTGAGGTCGATTGGGCAGGAGATCCTGCAACAATCATTGATCCGGATACTGGTGAGATCACCAAAGCCTATATATTTGTCGGCGTGATGACTTATAGCCAGTACGCATATGTGGAAGCATTTCTGGATATGAAGCAAAAATCATGGATTAATGCCCATGTTCATATGTACGAATATTTTGGCGGTGTTGCCAGAATTCTCGTACCGGATAACTGTAAAACAGCAGTTGTCCACAATGGTGGCTTTAAAGACCAGCAGATCAATGAAACCTATCAAGAAATGGCCGAATACTACGGCACCGCTATTATCCCGGCGCGTGTCAGAGCTCCAAAAGATAAGCCGAATGCTGAAGGGACAGTAGGAAATATTTCTACCTGGATCACAGCAGCTCTTCGGGATGAACAGTTCTTCTCCCTTTCTGAATTGAATTTGGCAATCAAAGATAAGCTGGAACTGTTCAACCAAAGGCTCTTTCAGAAGAAAGAGGGTAGTCGGCGAAGCTTATTTCTTGGGGAAGAAAAACCATTGCTGGCACCATTACCTCCTACCCGTTTTGAACTGAGTGACTGGAAAACAGCCACTGTCCAGTTCAATTATCACATATCTGTGGACGGAATGCTATACTCCGTTCCGTACGAATACATTAAAAAGAAAGTTGATATAAGGGTAACAGACACCACGATTGAAATTTTCTACAACCATAACCGCATTGCTTCCCATCGTCGTCTAAAAGGACGCCCTGGGCAGTACAGCACCATTACTGAACATATGCCGGCAGACCACCAGAAGTATCTGGAATGGAACGGTGACCGCTTCCGTAAATGGGCTGAGCGGATTGGCATAAATACGTACACTGCAGTCAATGCAATATTGACCTCCAAAAGTGTGGAACAACAAACCTACCGAAGCTGTATGGGGCTTCTTAAGCTTGCTGAGAAGTACTCAGATGCGTTACTGGAAGCTGCCTGTAAAAAGGCATTATCCTATACAGCATCACCCAGTTACAAGAGTATTAAAAACCTACTTGTAACCGGTTCAGAAAAACTGGCATCGGAAGCAATCGATACCAAGACCACACATAAAGCACATGGCATCACACGAGGTGCCGATTACTATCGGAGGTAAACACATATGACCAATCAGAGTACAATGGATAAGTTAATAGAAATGCGCCTTACCACAATGGCAGATGCATTCCGCAATCAACTCAATGACCCAAAATTCAAGGAGGTTCCCTTTGAGGATCAATTCGGTATGCTGGTGGATATCGAATACAGCAGTCGCAAAAACAACCGTCTCAAAAGACTGATCAAGAATGCCGGTTTCGATCAGCCGGAAGCGAATATCATGGATATCAACTATACTTCCGGACGCAAGCTAAACAAGGAACTGATTCGCAGACTTGCTACCTGCGAATATATATCTGAACATCGGAATCTTTTTATTACCGGTGCTACAGGCTGCGGTAAAACTTACATGGCCTGTGCCTTTGGCATGGAAGCCTGTAAGCAGTATTACAATACCAAATATATCCGTCTGCCTGATCTGCTTATTGATCTGGAGGTGGCACGGACAGATGGCAACTACAAAAAGGTGATGGCTAAGTATGCCAATCCCGTTGTCCTGATTTTGGATGAATGGCTTTTATTGAAACCAACGGAATCTGAACAAAGAGATATCTTCGAACTACTCCATCGGAGACGCAAGAAATCTTCAACGATTTTTTGCTCCCAGTATGAGTTCGAGGAATGGTACGACCAACTGGGTGGTGATGATAGTCCTCTGGCAGATGCAATCATTGACCGCATTGCTCATGACAGTTATCGTATCAACATTACAAGCATTGATGCCGAACATGATATCTCGATGCGAGAGGTTTATGGCTTGGACAAAACATTACGTGAGTAAACTCGCATAAGCGGTTCCCGCTAGCCCGGACAGACGGTTTCCCGTCTGCCGGACTTGCGGTGTTACCGCACAAGAATATTCAGCAAATGACCTTCCTGTTTTTCCTATTCTGGAACGAGCATCCAGACACGATATGCTTTCTTTCCTGCATACCTTTTTACCATGAAAACATGGCATCCGGAATACAGGGGCACAAAGCTTCTTCTGGATGCAGCACATGATGCTGATGCTGTCTACCGGTACTGCCAGGAATCCGGCATACGTGCCTGGAAGTCATGACGCATATCATCCTGCTTCTTCTCATCACGTGAAAGTACGCGGATTTCTCCAATATCTGTCTGAAGGAAACGATTTAATACCACGTTTCCAAAAGAACCTGTACCACCAGTGATCATAAGTGTTTTTCCTTTAAATAATGACATTTCTTTTCTTTGTTCCTTGTTTCTTTATTCAATGGTCAGTTATAGTTACAAAACTCTGGAAAAATGGAAATCCCAGTACAAACTCGGCGGACTAGATGCCCTGATGCTATGAGGAAGATAAATTCGGTAAAATCTGGCAGGGGCTTAATTATAAATTATATCTGTTTTTTTTCATCTCAAAACTTTCTTTAATAATCTGTTCCGCCTTGTCACCACTAAAGAATCGGTGTATGCGGTCAATCCAGGACGGATCGGAATAGAACTGAATATATGCTTTAGATGCCATAGAAATCAGCTCTTTGGAAGAGAGTTTTTCTGTCTCATATATTATTTCATTCCATTTCAAACTATCATTTTTTAGCAAATAAAACCATACACGATCATCATCCTGAAACATGGAAGTATACAAAGGAGTTCCCGGATAGACTTCTAAAGGAGTAAAGTGTGCGAATAACAGCCCTAATTGTGACGCAACACAGATAGTATTACAAATCGTTTCTACCGTTTCATCCGGTCCGCCAATAATAAATGTGCCATTTATTGCAATTCCTGCCTTCATTCCAATCTGACATTGCATCGCTGTCTTTTGAATATTAAATTTCTTTTTAAACTTTTTCTGTGTTTCAAAATTTGCACTTTCAAAGCCAATATTGATCTCTCTACAGCCTGATTCAGCAAGTACAAAAAAAGAGTCTTCTGTCAACAATTCAAACACGTCTGGTCGTAATTCCATCGTCCATTTTAGGCAAAGCTCAGCAGTACAGATAGCCGCACAAAATCCTGCTATTTGATCATTTACATTCCCTCCAAAAAACAAACAATCATCATAAAAGATGACCGATTTGTATCCTTCAGATTGTAACAATTTTAATTCGGTTATGATATTGTCAGTACTCCTTTTACTGTACTTTTTTTCCCCCGTACCTCTGAGATTACCAGAAACACAAAACGGGCATTTGTAAGGACATCCTCGCATAGTTATCACTGATGCCGTCGGAGCAGGGACAATCTGTCTGCGTAACGACGCATTGGCCTGTATTCTATATGGAAACGGCGCATCATTGATGTCTGACAACAGATTGTAATAATCTGTTTTACCCACTGTAACAATATGCGGACATTCGCTCAACAACCGACCATTCAACAAATACCTGGCTGCTTCGACAATCGCATTTTCACCATCCCCCATAATAATTGCATCCACTTTCAGATAATCAAAAAACAACCATCGTTGACTAGAAATGGAAGGTAAAGGCCCACCGCAGATAATCGGTTTATCCGAATATTTATGAATTGAAGAGATTATCCATTCTAGGAAAACAGCCGACGCAGTAGTTATCGGTCCTATTCCCCAAAATATAGGAAGCGTACCTTTCCGTGAGGCTTCTGCAAAATTCTTCACAGCCTTATCAATCGATGATTCTGTAATTTTCTCTTCTATATCATCCATTTTTTCGGTAAAATCAAGTATCTTACTGTCAACTTTATGCATAGATAAAGAAGCAATTAGATATCCTATTCCCAACGGAAAGATTGTACTACTCCCTTTTCTTTTATGATATGGAGGCACTATAAAATTCACATATGGATTCATAAAACACCCTTATTTCTTTCGTTTTATTTGTAATCTAAACATGATATCTCTCGTACATTTCCTTAACAGACTGATATGCTTCTAAAATGAACCGATAAAACTCCTTTTCTCTGGTATTACTATATTCCTGTACAATTTTTTCTATATTTTTTAAATCATGTAACGAGATAATTCCAGTTGATTGTCTTGTTTCCACAAATCTACTGATTACGTAAAGTTCAATCCGCATCATATAAAAATACTCTCTATGCGGATCAGTAAATTGCTTATACAATGCCAAAAAAGTTTTACTCCACCCAAACACTGTATTATCATAATAAGGAAAAGGAATCTCTTTATCAGTTACATCCTTGTAATATACCAAATGATATCCCATGTACAAACTTTCAAAATCAGGATTTTCAGTTAATTCTTTATAAAAAGCATTTTCCAACTTAAGATTGCCATGTTTCACACATCCTGAAAACACAGATATACGAACTAAATCATTTCGTTCTCCTTTTTCAGTAAAATCAATAAAGGAACTACGGTTCTCATTTTGCATCCGGGTTAGGTAATATACGATTCTAATTCGAGTCATGATATTCTTTTCGCTATCACTAAAAAGAATACTCTGATAATATCTGTATAACGATTCAAAAATTTCATTCTTATCCTTTTTTGATATCGAATTATATTTTGCTACCAGAAGATGATTAATTTCAGGTCTGATCACATGAGCCAAAAAAGCCGGATATGGATCTGTTTTCGTCAATATAGCTTCCAACAAAAAACTGGCTACCAAATATTCCATAATCTGCTCATGAATGCACCCCGTTATAGTTTTTCGTACCACATTTGTGTCAAAAATAGACATAATCACATTTAAAGCTTCTGTATCACCCATCGACGGATATTTTTCGACAATAAAATTTATCACATCCGATATATACACACTACTGTTATTTTCACGACTTTTATAAATTACCCAGCTAATGTTCATCCAAATATCAAGATACTCTACGATGCTCAAATGATAATCATTTCGCTCAACCTCTCTTTTTGCAATCACATGCACTGCATAGTTTAAACTGTCGGCCTGATCTCTGAAGGAGGGCGGAACAGTCATATTACCTTCGCAAATCGAAAACAAAATCAAGTTTGTTATTAGTGGATTATTAAAAGTATTAATAATTTCCGGCAAATCAACGAGACACAAAATGTTATTTCTCTTTTCCAAAGGAATACCTTTTGCATATTTTCTTATATATTTCTTCGCCTTTGTAGGCGACCACTTTTTTAATAAAAATATTTGATTGAATTTACTTCCTAAAACAGTAGACTGAAAATAATTGTATGCATACTTCTCTCTGCAGCTAAGCAAAACAACATATTTCATTAGTTCCGTATCTGCTAATCTGGATATCTCATACGGCTCAAAATTTTCTCCCATCTCGTCAAGACCATCCAGAAATGCCCAAAAACTTATCAAGGAGAAATCACAAAAAGGAAATAACGGCCTATCCAAATAGGTTTCAAAACTTTCTCTATAAAAATCAGTGATACAGAAAGAATCCTCTTTCTTTTTGTCCTTTAACGAAATATAGATAGGTATTACACCCAACTGCTGCTGACCATTTTGAATACAGTCAAGGTAAACCTTTATCATTAACGTACTTTTGCCTGCTCCGGGTTCTCCTAAAATAATAGTTTTTCCGCCTTGAACAAAATCGTTCACTAACGCTCCTTCGAGTCTCTTTTTAGGTGCTCTTCCTACCAATGCCGTAACATCAGGACTTACGTACAGGTTTTTGTCAACCATATCACCTAATGACTGATTTAGGCTAAGAAATGTCTTCTTTTTTCGAAGCTCGTCCGCCTGTTTATGCATAATAGACAAACAAAAATAACGTGTCAATCCACGTAAGCGCCCTTCCACTTTAGCTTCTAATTCGAAAATGGAGCTATAAAAAATGCAGAAATTATCGTGGGCACTTTTATGGATTTTCTCTATTAATTCAAGTACCCGATAACAATCCACATAATTGAAGCTATAGCTAAGTCCAAACTTACTTATATCATCTTCACTACTTCGTTTGAAAGCAGAAAAAAACTCATGTCGCTCATCCCACGCCTTTTGGTTAATAATCGGAATGATAATCTTTTTATTTTTATATAATTTTTCTATTTCTGCATACGTAATACTGACGTTGTTATCTCCAATGTAAAGTCCTCCGTAACGTTTATTGATAATGACAAATGCAATGTCCATTAAATCAATCACATTCAAGCAAGCATCGTGCGAATGTACATATGGATCAACAGGGTAATCCGGACGCTCAAATGCAAGCACATTGATTTCTGGATACTTATCCAGAAATGTTGATATCATTCGACGTTCATCCTTCAGGTCATAGTCCGTTGAGATAATTCCAATATTCCATCGTCTCATAAAGGCCACCTCACTTATACCCAAAATATTCTTTTATAAAAACAGCTACCCCGTCAGAATTATTATCCGCTGTAATATAATTTGAAACCGCTTTCGCAGTCGCAATGGCATTGGAAACAGCTACCCCTATCCCACAGTGAGCAAGCATTTCGATGTCATTACAGTCATCCCCGAACGCCAACACCCGATCTGTTGAAAGACCAACCGACTGACAAAGCTGACAAAGAGCACTATACTTTGTTGCTTTTTTATTTGAAAAACGAACCCAAACTTGTCTGTCATAGTAACTCAGTAAAAGATCCTCATTCTCTTTTTGCAATGTTTTAAGCATATTTTCAGAAAGCACTTCACAAATTACCTTTATAATCCCTGGTTCAAATTGTGATGGGAATGTTTTCCCTTTATTGTAGTTGCTGTAATCATTCTTTGTACTAACAATCGATATTTTACCAATTTCATCACTATCCCGTATTCGATCAAACAGTCTGACAAACTGCGTATCAGTCATGCTGTTTACAAATATGTTTTCTTCTCCGGAACTTATCAGGCCGCCATCACATGAAATAATATAATCCGGCTCTAACTTTGTAATATATGGAGCAGCACTTGCAACTGATCTTGCAGTAGCAATAACAAATAGTATTTCTTGCTGTCTCAGTTGATCTCTCATCCTTTTCATTTCTGGACTAATTTGTTTTCGGCTGTCTAAAATTGTACCATCCAAATCTCCAACAATCATTTTTATCTTATTCATATACAATTACTCCTATTGAATATATTACTCTTATAACCAGAAAACAAATATAAACCAAATTTCTTTCATAGATACCTGTTCTTCACTTCGGTATACATGTTCTTTACAGTTAATATTGTAACTATCTTCTATCTCTTTGTCAATATTTGCTCAAAAGTTCTAAATATGATATTTAAATATATTTATTATCACTACTGCAAAAAACTTATTCAAAATTTTATAGTGTATTTTTAACAACGATTGCTAATTACTGGCTGATATGTTATTATAAGCTATATACTCTGAAATTTTATTCGTTTTCAGCATTAGCATGGAAAAATATTGTGAACTTCCAGTCTTTTTCCGCCTAAATCGAGAGTCCCTATATCTGTGCTTCAAAATAATTCTATTTTTCCGTCTTTTCTCCATCTGATCCTGCATTTAAAAAGTTCATGATCTCCTCATATGACCGCCCACTTTTTACAACTGCTGACAGGATCTCTTCTTTTCTTATGGCATCCCGCTTATCTAACAGTTCTTTCAGATTTGCTGTTGCCTGGTCATACTTTTCTTCGCTGCGATCACATCAGCCTCTGCTTTTTTAATCTTTTCTTCCAATGCTTCCTTACTTGTTTTTCTTGTTCTTGCCATCTTTATTTTCCTTCCTTATT
>ENA-OUQI01002194-OUQI01002194.1-human-gut-metagenome-genome-assembly--contig:-NODE-2194-length-10428-cov-12.059096_pt1 | contig 10428 bp, 8 predicted proteins | sample MGYA00237953_ERZ548840 | MGnify/ENA primary metagenome ERZ548840 (study PRJEB26490, sample SAMN05194690) | human gut metagenome | biome: terrestrial biome; feature: human-associated habitat; material... | reverse complement strand
TGTATAAGAGACAGGTACAGTAATATTTACAGCATTGTAAATTTTCTGCAAGGCGCTTGACTTTTTTAGAAAACTGCGTATACTTACAGATGAGAAAACCAAATGCTGTTCATCTGGAATCGCAAATAATAAGACCCCTTCTCGGAGGTGCTAGCTCCGGGAAGGGGTCTTATTATTTAGTGCTTACAGTCCTTGTTGAACCATCTGCCAAGCCACTTGTAGATGTAGTTTGCAACCACACCTGCTGCGACAGACAGCATAAATGAGAAAACGCCATTCATCCGGAATCACCTCCCTTCCAAACGGAATGGAGTGGTAAGGACGGCGATTCGATTATATCATAGTTTTCGACAGAAGAACAGAACTTCTTTCAGCACGATCACTTGCTCTTTCGTGCTAAGATCTCATCCAGAATGGCGTCCGCTACATCATCCTTGCTCATCAGGGGCAGCTCACGGGCGCCGTCCGGCGTGATGAAGGTGACAACATTGGTATCCACGCCAAACCCGGCACCGGCGACCTTCAGATTGTTGGCCACCACCATGTCGAGGTTCTTTTTCTCGAGCTTGGCCGAGGAGTTGGCCAGCATGTCCCGCGTCTCCATCGAGAAGCCGCAGAGGAACTGCCCCTTCTTCTTGGGGCCGATGGTGCCGAGGATGTCGGGCGTCCGCTCCACGGCGATGGAGAGGTCGCCGTCCTTCTTCTTGATCTTGTCGTCGGCCACGGCGGCGGGGCGGTAATCGGCCACGGCAGCGGCCATGACCAGAACGTCCATCTCGTCGAAGCGGCTGGTCACGGCCTCGTACATCTGCTGGGCTGTCGTGATGGGGACATCCTCGGTGAACCGCACCGGCTGCAGGGCCGTCGGGCCGTGGATGAGGGTGACTTCGGCACCCCGCATCGCGGCGGCACGGGCCACGGCATAGCCCATCTTGCCGGTGGAGTGGTTGGTCAGGTAGCGCACAGGGTCCAGCGGCTCCTGAGTGGGGCCGGCCGTGACGGCAATGCGCAGACCGGCGAGGTCCTTCGGCTTTGCGATGGCGCGGAAGATGTAGTCCAGCAGGACATCCTCTTTCGGCAGGCGTCCGCTGCCCACGTCCTTGCAGGCCAGTACGCCGCTCTCGGAGGGGATGACCGTGAAGCCGTACTTTTCCAGTGTGGCGATGTTGTCCTGGGTGATGGGGTTCTCCAGCATCCCGGTGTTCATGGCAGGGGAGACGAGCTTGGGACACTTGGCCGCGAGAACGACGGTGGTGAGCATATCGTCGGCGATGCCGTGGGCCATCTTGGCAATAATGTTGGCAGTGGCCGGGGCCACGAGGATGACGTCGGCCTTCTTTGCCAGCGAGATATGGGTGACTTCGAACTTGAAATCCCGGTCGAAGGTGTCCACCATGCACTTGTGGCCCGTCAGGGTCTCGAACGTGATAGGGGTGATGAACTGGGTGGCGTTTTTGGTCATGATGACCTCCACGTCGGCCCCCAGCTTGCGCAGTGCGCTGGCCACGTTGGCCATTTTATAGGCGGCAATGCCGCCGCTGACGCCCAGAAGGACGCATTTTCCCTTCAGATCCATCCAAAATACCTCCTATAAATAGGGATAATATAACTACAGTATAATGCAAAACGGCCCAGAGCACAACAAAATCTTTGATGGGGGTTGTATCTTGGCCCAAAATGCGGTAAAATACAGCTTGACTTATACAAAAAAGCTCTCCGTCAGCGCTGGCGCACACAAGCCTCTCCCTTTGGGAGAGGTGTCACCGAAGGTGACGGAGAGGGCAAGGACGCTGACAGGAAACCGCAGACACGGCGACAGCATCGCTCTGACAAAGAGGCTGCTTATCGCTGGGCAAGAGTTCTGTCGTACTGGCCTTGCCCTCTCAGGCGCTTCGCGCCAGCTCCCCCAGAGGGGGGAGCCTTTTGCGGAGAGGTTCGACCCTGCGAGGAACTGAATTATGATTTTAGCCATTGACATAGGCAACACCACCGTCGCCCTCGGGGGCATCCGGGACGGACGTGTATGCTTTGTGGCCCACATGGACACGGTGCGCACCCGCACAGCGGCGGAGTACCGTGCCGAGATGGAAAAGGTGTTCTCTCATCGGAGACACCCGGAAAAGCCCATCCGCTTCGAGGGCGCCGTCCTCACCAGCGTCGTCCCCCAGATCACGGGGGCGCTGGCCGAGTGCGCCCGCCACTACACCGGCAAAAAGCCGGTCATCGTTTCGCCCGACATCCGCACCGGCCTCACGATGGGGGTGCCTGACCCTCACGCCGTCGGCAAAGACCGCCTTGTGGATGCGGCCTACGCGGCGGCGAATTTCCCCCTGCCGGTGGTCACGGTAGACCTCGGCACCGCCACCACGTTCAACGTGGTAGATGAGAATAAGGTCTTCCGGGGCGGCGTCATCTGCCCCGGACTTTCCACCGGTCTGCGGGCGCTGGGGGAGCGGTGCGCCCAGCTGCCGCAGGTACATCTTTCTTCGCCCAAAAGCGCGATCGGCGTCGATACCGAGAAGTGTATGCTCTCCGGCTCTGTGCTGGGGACGGCTGTCCTGCTGGACGGCATCACCCAGCGCATCGAGGAAGAACTGGGCCGTCCGGCCACGCTGGTGGTCACGGGCGGTCTGGCAAAGTATGTCATTCCGCTCTGCCGTCACCCGCTCACCTATGACCCCGAGCTGCTGCTGAAGGGACTGGCTCTCCTTTACCAGCTCAATGCGCCGCAGCATGAGCGTCACCACGAGCCGCGCAGCGACGGTGAGCGCCGCCGTCCCCGCCCGGCAGGCAGACGCCCTTACAACAACGGCAGCAGCCCCCGCCGCCGCAGCCACAATAACCGCCGTCCCCGCCGGGACGATGAGGCCAAAGCGGGCTGAGCCCTGAAAGGAGAGACCTTATGATGAAATTAGGCATTCTCGGCGCAGGCATGATCGTCCGGGAGTTCCTGCCCTGGCTCACCGGGCCGGAAAGTCCCTTCAAGGTCGAGGCTCTTTGCAGCACGGAGCGGAGCGCCGGTGCAGCACAGGCCCTCTGCGACCAGTATGGTGTGCCGCGCCACACCACCAGCTACGACGAACTGCTGAGCTGGGTGGACGTTGTGTATATCGCCGTACCGAATATCCTGCACGTAAAATATACCCGTGCCGCTCTGGAAGCGGGCCGCCACGTCATCGTCGAAAAGCCGATGGCCCCCACGGCGGCGCTGGCCGAAGAGCTGGCCGAGCTGGCCCGGAGCAAAAAGCTCTTCCTCTTCGAGGCGGTCACCACGCAGTATCAGGACAACTACGCCAAGATCCGTGAGGTGCTGCCCAAGGTGGGCGCCGTCACGATGGTGCAGTGTAATTTCAGCCAGTATTCCAGCCGGTACAATGATTTCTGCGCCGGCAAGGTCTGGCCGTCCTTTGACCCGGCCTGCGCCGGCGGCGCGCTGATGGACCTGGGCGTCTACAATGTCAGCTATGTGGTGGGCCTCTTCGGCTCGCCCAACAAGGTCCACTATGCGGCCAACATCACCCGGGGCATCGACACCAGCGGCGTGCTGACGATGGAGTATCGCAGCTTCAAGGCCGTGAGCATCAACGCCAAGGACAGCAGTTCCCCGGCCCGGTACATCATTCAGGGTACCAAGGGGTATCTGCTCCAGAAATCCACCGCCAACTTCTGCGGCGGCGTCACCTTCCACCCCTATAAGGGCAAGGAAGAGCACTTCAACCTCAGCGCAGGCCGTCCCCGGCAGGCGGCGGAGTTCCACGCCTTTGCCCGTGCCATCGAGAGCGAGGATATGGAGCTTTGCAGCCGGATGCTGGACACCTCGGTGGCCGTCAGCCGTGTGCTGGAAACGGCCCGCCGCGATGCGGGCATCCGCTTCACTACGGATCTATAATGCTATCCCCGGGAGTTCCCTGACAAAACATCCCGTATATTTCAGACCGTATTCTACAAAAGACCCCGTGTATTTCACGGGCAGGTTTGCGCCGTATCCGACAATTTAGGGCGGAACGGCAGCAAGGAGGAAAACTGAATTATGAAAAAGAATGACATTCGCACCCTCACCCGGCTGGCACTGCTGGTCGCCATTGAGCTGGTCATGAAGGCCGTCGGCCTGGGCAGTGTCCCTGTAGGCCCGCTTTACATGAGCTTTTTGACCCTGCCGATCGCCGTGGGTGCCATCACCATGGGTCCCGCCGCAGGCGCTATCCTCGGCGGCGTGTTCGGCGCTGTGAGCTTCTATGACGCCGTCACCGGCGCTTCCGCCATGACCGGTGCGCTGTTCCAGGTCAGCCCCGTCAACACCTTCATCCTCTGTGTGGGTATGCGTGTGCTGATGGGCGTGTGCGTCGGCCTTATCTTCAACGCTGTCAAGAATTTCGATAAGCCCGGCACCTGGAGCTACATCGTCAGCGCCATGTGCGCCCCGGCCCTCAACACCCTGTTCTTCATGGGCTACATCGTGCTGGCCTTCTACGGCTGCGATTACGTCCAGAACCTCGTGTCCGTCAAGGGCGCAGCCAACCCCCTGATGTTCGTCGTCCTGCTGGTCGGCGTGCAGGGCGTGGCCGAGTTCCTTGTCTCCGGCATCCTGGGCGGCATCGTCGCCCGCGCTGTCCACAAGTTTTTGAAGTAACAGGCGGTGTCGGTCAGGGACATCCGCTGATAAACCTCTCCGTCACGGCTGACGCCGTGCCACTGCCCGGGTTGCGGCACCCAGCATCCGCAGCGCTTTGCTTGCGTCTTGCTGGCCGCGGCCCCAACAGCGACTCCCTGTTTCCGCCACTGGCGGCGGTCGTCGTTGTTGCTCCTATCAAGGGGAGGCTGAAAGGAAAGATCATATCATAGGCCCCTCCCCCGGCAAAAATGCTGAGGGAGGGGCTTTTGTGTTGATTTTAGCCTACCGGTGCGGTATACTTATCATACTTTATTCAAAAGAAGGAGGCGGCGGAAAATGCCCATCGGCCCCAGCAGACCCCTGAATTTAGCAAAGCCGGAGTCCATCGACATCCGGCAGGCCGCGCGGTATTTTGGCGCGCGGGGCGAGGCTGACAGCGCTACCCTCACCCTTCTGGAAAAGTGCGCTGCGCCCCTTCTCGCCGCCGCCACGCCCCGGGCCGTCTGGCTCGAGGCCGACGTGGAGAGCCTCACGCAGGCCGGTATTTTGAAGGGGGAGGACATCTTCCGGCATCTGGAAGGGTGCAGCGAGGCCCTGCTTCTGGCTGTGACGGTCGGCCCCGGTGTGGACGGACAGATACGCCGGGCCGGTGTGGGCGACATCGCCGCCGGTGTGGCGTCGGACGCCATCGGCTCTGTGCTGGCCGAACAGGCCGCGGACGCCGCCGAGGCCGAGCTGCGGCAGTGGGCCGCAGAGCAGGACAAGTACCTCACGGGCCGCTTCTCGCCGGGCTACGGCGACTGGCCCATCGGGGTGCAGCCGCTGGTGGCGGCGGCACTGGACACCGCCCGCCGGGCCGGGCTCTGCGTGACCGAAAATGACCTGATGACGCCCCGCAAGAGCGTGACCGCTCTGCTGGGCCTGAGCGACCACCCGGTGAAAGGACGCCTTGCCGGGTGCGGACACTGCGTGCTGAACACGCGGTGCGAATATAGAAAGAGGGGCAAGACCTGTGCAAGCGAATGAACTGTTTACCCAGCCGAATACCATCCTCCTCGACGGCGGCATGGGTACCATGCTGCAGGCGGCGGGCCTGAAGCTCGGCGCACGGCCTGAGGAACTGAACATCACCGACCCGCAGCTCATCGAGAGCATCCACAGCCGGTACGCCGCCGCAGGCAGCCGCATCATCAATGCCAACACCTTCGGCGCGTCGGCCCATAAGCTGGCGGGCAGCGAATACACGCTGGAAGAGATCATTGCGGCGGGCATCGCCAACTGCAAGCGGGCCTGCGCCCCCTACGGCGCACTGGCCGCGCTGGACGTCGGCCCGCTGGGCGAACTGCTGGAGCCCAACGGCACGCTGGCTTTTGAAGACGCCGTGGCCGAGTATGGCCGCATCGTCCGGGCGGGTGTCGCCGCCGGGGCCGACCTCGTCTTTTTTGAGACCTTCACCGACCTCTACGAGCTGAAAGCCGCTCTGCTGGCCGCGAAAGAGAACTGTGACCTGCCCATCCTCGCCAGCATGAGCTTTGAGGCGGGCGGGCGCACCTTCACCGGCTGCACCGTCGAGAGCTTCGCCGTCACGGCCCGGGGGCTCGGGGCCAACGCCGTGGGCATCAACTGCTCCCTCGGCCCGAAAGAAATTTTCCCCATGGCAAAGCGGCTGGCCGAGGCTCTGCCCGGCGATTTCCCGGTCTTCGTCAAGCCGAATGCGGGCCTGCCCCGCGCCGACGGCAGCGGCTACGACATCACGCCCCAGCTCTTTGCCATGGAGATGAAGCCCTACCGCGATCTGAAGCTCTTTGCGGCGGGCGGATGCTGCGGCACCACCCCCGATTTCATCAAGCTGCTGAACGGCGTCTTCGCCGACTGCAAGCCGGGCCGCCCCGCCCACGCCATGCCCTCGGTGCTCTGCTCGCCGATGGACTTCGTCACCGTGGACGGCATCACCGTGGTGGGCGAGCGCATCAACCCCACCGGCAAAAAGCGGTTCCAGCAGGCCCTGCGCGAGGGCGACATGAACTACATCCTCGAGCAGGCCGTCAGCCAGTCCGAGGCCGGAGCGCAGGTGCTGGACGTCAACGTGGGCGCGCCCGGCGTGGACGAGCCCGCCGTCATGGAGCAGGTGGTGAAGGCTTTACAAAGTGTCGTCAGCCTGCCCTTGCAGCTGGATTCCTCCCACGCAGACGCCCTCGAGCGGGGCCTGCGGGTCTACAACGGCAAGCCCATCGTCAACTCGGTGAACGGCGAGACCGAAGTGCTGGAGCGTGTCCTGCCCCTCTGCAAAAAGTACGGCGCGGCCATCGTCGGCCTTGCCATCGACGAGCGGGGCATCCAGCCCAGCGCCGACGCCCGGTTTGAGATCGCAAAGCGGGTGGTGGACGCGGCGCTGGCCCACGGCATCCCCCGGGAAGATATTTATATCGACTGCCTGACCCTCACCGCCAGCGCCCAGCAGAAGGACGTTCTGGCCACCGTGGAGGCGCTGGCCCGCTGCAAGACGGAGCTGGGCGTCCGCACCATCCTCGGTGTGTCCAACATCAGCTTCGGCCTGCCCTGCCGCCCCTACCTGAACACCACCTTCCTCACCATGGCCATGTACGCGGGCCTCGACCTCGCCATCATGAATCCTTCCAGCGAAGAGATGATGGCGGCGGTCTACTCCTACAACGTCCTCACCAACCGTGATAAGCAGAGCATGGCCTACATCGCCCGCTATGCCGATAAAGTCCCCGCCAGCACTGCGTTGAAGCAGGCCCAGACGGCCCAGGCGTCTCAGACGTCAAACACCCCGGCGGAGGCGGATGCAGCTCACAGCGGCCCTTTTGCCGCGCTGATGCAGGCGGTGGAAAAGGGCCTCAAGGGTGAAGCCGCCGCCCGCACCCACACCCTGCTGGACGAAAACGAGCCCCTGACGCTGGTGGACGAGGCCCTCATCCCGGCGCTGGACGTCGTGGGTGAAAAGTACGAGAAGGGCAGGCTCTTCCTGCCCCAGCTGTTACAGGCCGCCAGCGCCGCACAGGCCGCCTTTGAAGAGATCAAGACCGCCATCGCCAAGCGGGGCGGGGCCGGGGCCAGCAAGGGCCGCATCGTCCTCGCGACCGTCAAGGGAGATGTCCACGACATCGGCAAGAACATCGTCCGCGTCATCCTCGAGAACTACGGCTTCGAGGTCATCGACCTTGGCCGCGATGTGCCGGTGGAGACGGTGGTGGACACTGTCCGGGAGAAGGATGTCCACCTCGTGGGGCTGTCGGCCCTGATGACCACCACCCTCAAGAGCATGGAGGAGACCATCGCGGCCCTCCATGCGGCAAAGCTCGACTGCAGGGTGATGGTGGGCGGCGCTGTCCTGACGCCCGAGTACGCCGAGAAGATCGGCGCGGACTGGTACGCCAAGGACGCCAAGCAGAGCGCCGATATTGCCAAGAAATTCTTCGGCGAGTCATAAAAACAGAGCAAGAGCCGGTGCGTTCGCACCGGCTCTTTTGGCGTTTACTTATGATCCACCAGCGCCATGATGCGCTCCGGCGGGGCGGAGAGGCAGGCCGGGGCGTCGGGTTCGGCCACGGAGAGGGTCGTCTTGCTCACTTTCCACCACAGACGAGTGGTGCCGTCCGGCAGCTGGAAGATGAGGTTCCAGTCGAAGGGGTTCTCGCTGGCCGAGAGCAGCTCCACCGGCAGGGCATTCTCTGCGCCCGGGGCGGAGGGGGCGAAGTCGTGGGCGCGGATGCCCACGGCGGTGCAGCCCTCCGGCACCTCAGCGGCGAGGTGCAGCAGACTCTCACAGTCTGCGAGGCGGACGCTGTGGGCGTCCACCCGGGTGCAGGGCAGGATGTTCTTGCAGCCGGTCAGCCGGGCCGCAGCGGTGCTGCGGGGGTCGGCAAAGACCTCTTTCGTGGTGCCGGTGCGGAGCACCTGCCCGCCGTCCATGACGATCATGTCCCGGCACAGGCGGTAAGCTTCGTCCCGGTTGTGGGTGACAAGCAGGGCCGTGCCGTCAAAACCCGCCAGCAGGCTGCCCACTTCGCCCTCCACCTCCTCGCGGAGGTAGCTGTCCAGTGCGCTGAACGGCTCGTCCAGCATCAAGATCTTCGGCTTGCCCACCAGAATACGGGCCAGCGCGGTGCGCTGCTGCTGTCCGCCGGAAAGCTCTGCCGGGCGGCGGCTGGCCAGTTCTTCCAGCCGCAAGGCCCGCAGCATCCCGGCGCAGCGGGCCTTACGGGCGGCTTTGTCCCTTTCGGCTTTCAGGCCGCAGAGGATGTTCTGCTCCACGGTCATATTCGGAAAGAGGGCGTAATTCTGGAAGAGCAGGCCCACGCCCCGCTGCTGGGGCGGCAGGTCGATGTGCTGCTCGCTGTCGAACAGCACCCGCCCGTCCAGCACGATGCGGCCCTTGTCGGGCTTCACGATGCCCGCGATGCAGCGCAGCGTCATGCTTTTGCCGCAGCCCGACGCGCCCAGAATGGCTGTGGCAGTGTTCCCGGCGGTGAAGTCGGAGCGGAGGGTGAAGCCGCTCAGCTTTTTCTCGATGTGTACTTCCAGGCTCATGCGCGGCCACCTGCTTTCTGCTTTTTCTCCAGGAGGTTCACAGCCAGCAGCACCACAGCAGAGATGACGATGTCCACCAGCACCCACCGCATGGCACCGGCCTCATCGTTGGTGCGCCAGAGCTGGTAGACGGTGGTGGCGATGGTAGCCGTCCTGCCCGGGGTGTAGCCCGCGATCATGCTGGTAGCACCGTACTCGCCCAAGGCCCGGGCAAAGGCCAGCACCGTACCGGCCAGAATGCCCTGTCGGCAGCAGGGCATCCGCACCCGCCAGAATATCCATGCGTTGGACTGTCCCAGAGTCTGGGCCGACCAGGCCAGCGTCTCGTCAAAGCTCTCGAAGGCGCCCCGGGCCGTGCGGTACATCAGCGGGAAGGCCACTACGATGGACGCAAAGATGGCGCTGTACCAGTTCATGACCAGCTTGACGCCGAAATGCTCCATGAAGAAGATGCCCAGCGGCCGCTTTGCGCCGAAGAGCAGCAGCAGGAAATAGCCCACCACCGTGGGCGGCAGCACCATGGGCAGGGTGAGCACCACGTCCAGCACGCCCTTGACGGTGCGGGGCAGCTTTGCGATATAATAGGCGGCAAAAATGCCGAGGAAGAACACCGCTGTGCAGCTGATGAGCGCGATGCGCAGGCTGTTCCATAAGGGATACCAGTCCATAATTTTAACCTCAGATGTGGGTGGGTCTGGCCGTGAGTTACTGTGGGAATAAACCTCTCCGTCACGGCTGACGCCGTGCCACCTCTCCTATCGAGGAGAGGCCTTGGCATAGCGGAAAACTTCACCTCTTCGCCAGAGGCTCCCCTACAAGGGGAGCTGGCGCGAAGCGCCTGAGAGGTTGGATGAAGGGATGCTTGACCGTTGGCCCATGCAATGACGGAGTTGTTTACACCGCCACAAATCCCACGCCCTCGAACACGGTGGCGGCACGGTCAGTCTGCAGATAGGCCAGAAACTCCCTGGCGGCCTCGGCGTTGGGGGCAGCCTTCAGCACAGCGGCGGGGTAGATGACCTGACCGCACATCTCGGCGGTGGCCTCGTCCACGGGGGTCAGACCGGCGCTGTAAGCGTCGGTGCAGTAGACGACACCGGCGTCCACACTGCCCTCGCTGATCTGGGTGGTGACTTCCTTGACGTTGGAGCCGTAGGTGATGACACCGGCAGCAGCCAGAGCCTCTTCGTCGAGGTCATAGTAAGCGAGGATCTTCTGGGTGTACTGGCCCACAGGCACATCGCTGTTGCCCATGCAGAACA
>ENA-OUQI01002192-OUQI01002192.1-human-gut-metagenome-genome-assembly--contig:-NODE-2192-length-10432-cov-2.475282_pt1 | contig 10432 bp, 5 predicted proteins | sample MGYA00237953_ERZ548840 | MGnify/ENA primary metagenome ERZ548840 (study PRJEB26490, sample SAMN05194690) | human gut metagenome | biome: terrestrial biome; feature: human-associated habitat; material... | reverse complement strand
ACCCTGGCCCCTGGCGCAGTGGGGGAGCGGCGGCTCGTGGGCGACCTGCTTACGCCCGGTGACGTGGTGGTGCTCGTCGTCCCGCTGGACTCCGCTGCTCCCAAGGGTCGCATCATCTTGCCCCAGCAGCAAGTCATGCGCGACGCACTGGACGCCGGCGCCTTCCCCTGCGCCACCGGCGTGGAAGGCCTGCCCGAGCTGCTGGCAACCCTCGCCCGACCGCCGCGCCTGGTGGTGACCGACTCCCAGGCCTTCGGCGAGGTGGACGCCCTTTTGCCGGCCGAGGTGCCGCTCACGTCGTTCTCCATCCTCATGGCTCGCTACAAGGGCGACTTGGCCGCTCAACTAGAAGCGGTACGCGCCCTGGAAAGCCTCACCGACGAGGACACCGTGCTCATCGCCGAGGGCTGCACCCACCACCGTACCTGCGAGGACATCGGCACGGTGAAGCTGCCCCGGCTCATTCGCGCTATCAGCGGTGCCGAGCCCCAGTTCGCCTTCACCTCCGGCCGCGACTTCCCCGACGACCTTTCCCCCTATGCCGCCATCGTCCACTGCGGCGGCTGCACCTTGAACGCCCGCGACATGCAGTCGCGCATCCAGCGCGCCCGTGCCCAGCAGGCCCCTCTCACCAACTACGGCATGACCATCGCCCGTGCCCACAACATCCTCCCCCGCGCCCTCGCGCCGCTCGCCTCACTGACCCACTGACCTCTCCAGCTCCGTTCGCCCCGCCCGCTGCGCCCTGCCGGTGACGGAAAACACCCGCCTGGCGCACGTTTTTCGACTTATACAGGCATTCGGAGAGGAGATGCTGCGCATTTCTCAACTTATACAGGCAAAACACCCGCCCCTGGCGTATCCGAATGTCTGTATAAGTCGAAAACCGTGCACGGAGATACCCGAAATTGTCACGACCGTCGAACCCCGCAGCGGCGAACCTTGGTTCGCATGTGAAATCCGCACTCTGAGTCAAATGACGACCAAGTAAGAGTCAAGGTAAAGGCGCGGCAGGCCCTACAGGAATTTCGTCTCGTCCAGCTTCTTTAGCACCCAGTCGTTCAGGCGGATGACGGGGCGGCGCAGGACGAGGCCGAGAATCAGACTCGGCACCAAGATGGCCGCGAGCAGGCCCATCTGCACGAGGTACTGGTCGCCGTAGATGCCGGCCATGGCTCCTTCTAACGCTGGCATGGAATGGGCGAAGGGCAGCCACGGGTAAATCTCCTGGAACAGTGGGGCCGACAGCATCTGCACCGGCATGAGACCGCCAGCGCCGGCCAGCTGCAGCACGAGCCCGATGATGGCCAGCGCCTTCCCGATGTTGCCGAAGGACACCGTCAGCGTGTACACCAGGTTCGTGAACACCACCGATGCCAGACAGCATGCCGCCAGATACAGCCAGAAATGCTCGCACTCCACGCCGAGGAAGAACACGTTGCCGAGTCCCACGATGAGCGCTTGGGCGAGGCCCAGCAGGCAGAACACCCCGTAGCGGCCGAGATACAGCTCGCCCGGCCGCGGTGCGCGCCCGAACTTCTTCGTCAGCGCGGCCTGGCGCGCGGGGGAAACGGTCACGCTCATGAGGGCCACCATGAAGATGGCGCCGATCCACAGAGCGAGGGAGGTGTAGAAGGGACTCATGGCGCTGCCGTTGTCGACCATGGGGTACACCGCGTGACGTTCCAGGTGCGTCGGCGCGGCGAGGAACTGGGCGATGGCGGCCGGGTTATCGCCGATGATGCGGCGTACTTCGTCGATGTCGCCGGTGTCCAGGGCGTGCTGCAGGTCGTCGCGGGCCTGGGCGAGCTGGCTTTCCGCCGTGCGCAGGGTTTCGGCGGTCTTGCGCAGCGACGCCTCGGCGGTGGCGAGGTTCGCGGCCAGAGAATCGGTGCTGTCGCCCAGGCTGTCCGCGGTGTCCTTCAGCGATTCGGCCAGAGTTTCGGTATCGGCGCCCACCTTCTGCAAGCTGTCGGCCAGCGACGCCAGCTCGCCTTTTAGCTGGTCGTTATAGGTGCTCATCGAGTCGTGCAGACCCGCACGCGCTTGGTTGATGCTGTCAGTCACCTTGGTGTGCGCCTCGTCGATGGATGCTGCGTCGCCTCCGATGGCACTCTCGGCGGTGGCGAGGTTCGCCTCCAGCGTGCCCAGCTGGGCGATGATGCGGTCAAGGGCGCCGACGGCCGGGCTGCCCGGATCGGCTCCGGCCACGGTGTCGCGCATGGTCTGGTAGGCCTGGGCGAGCCCCTGCACGTCCGAACGGCAGGCGGCCAGAACGCCCTGGGCCGCGGCTGGATCGTCTTTCATGGTGGCGAAGGCTTCATCGGCGGCGCGGGCCACGGCGTCGTAGCTGGCATCGGCCGCGGTGAGCGCCTTCTCGGCTGCGGTGCTCGCGGCGGAAAGCCCGTCCCGGCCGCTCGTCAGGTCCTCTTGTGCCTCGCTCACCAGAGGAGCGGTAGCGTCGGGCGCCTTCCCCGCCTCCTTCAGAATGTTTGCCGTCGCGTTCACGAGCGAGGTGGTGGAGCTCATGAGATCGGCGTAGGCCTGAGCCTGGTCGGCCGCCGCTCCTACTTCGCCCACGGCCTCGCCAAGGCGCGCCCCCAGGGTCTGCGCGTAGGTGAGAATGCCGTCACCGCTCATGAACGAGGTGAGACTGCTCGTGGTGCCCAGGGCCACCGACGCCACGGTTTCCGTGAACGTCTCGTCGATGGTCTCCTGCAGCGTGCTTCCCCCTGTTGCCGTCACGCGCTGGGCGATGGCGTTCTCCTTCTCGTTGTCGTAGTAGATGATCTTCGGCTCGGTGATGTCGTCGGTAAACACGGTCATGAGGTCGCGCGAGAACTCCTTCGGGATGACGAGCGCCGCGTAATACTCGCCCGAGCGCACGCCGCGCACGGCCTCGTCGGCGCTGACGAACTGCCACGCGAACTGATCGTTGGCCCGCAGTTTGCCGATGATCTGCTCGCCGGCGTTGATAGGCGTCGGGATGAGGTCGGAGGTATAGCCGACATCTTCCGAGGCCACGGCTACCTTGATGTTGCCGGTGTTGCTGTAGGGATCCCAGAAGCCGAGCGTCGTGAACCATGCGTACATGGGCGGCACAAGCGCCAGCCCCATCACCACAATGGCGGCGATGACGTTCCGGAACAGGTTCCGCACGTCACCGATGAAAATGTCCCAAATCACCCTCACACCGAATCACCACCGATTTGCCCGCTGGCGCGTTTCTGCAGTTCCTCGGTGCTCAGGTTCGCCAGGGCGAGCTGGTGCGCGAGGTTGGTGTCCAGGTATGAGATCACGATGAGATAGGTGTCCACCACGATGATCCCCGCCACCATGGCCATGAGCATCATGACTCGCGTATCCACGTCGGCATGCACCAGCACCATAATGGCGAAGGTGACAAGCGGTTGCGCGACGAGCGCCATCCAGCCGATGCGCCGCAGCACCGGGTAGGCGCGGTGGAAACGCTCGGCTCGGGCGATGAGGGCCTGACGGAAGGCGTCGATGTTCAGCAGCGCGCGGACGAGCGTGCGCGTGCGGTATCGGGCGGGCGTCTGCCCCGCGGCTTTGGCGCTGGCCGTGACCGGCTCGGCCAGAAGCAGGTCGGTTGCTCCCAGCTTCTCGTCGAACATGAGGTTCAAATTGAAATCGCAGCGCCCGATGCCCAGCCCGATGGCGAACCCCAGGGGCACGAACAAAAGTCCCAGCAGCAACATGTCGTGCAGGTAATCCATCCCGTAAAAGCCGCCGATGGCCTCGCGCATGGCGTCGATGGAATAGGTGAAGGGCAGAAGCGGGTGAATGACCTGGAAAAAGTCCGGCATCATCTCGATGGGGAACATGCCCGAGGAGCCGGGAATCTGCACGATGAGCAGAATGACCGCGATGGCCTTCCCGATGTGCCTAAATGCGTAGGCCAGCGCGAACATGAGGTTCACATCCACGAACACCGTGAGCAACCCCGCGCCGATGAAGGCCACCGGGCTCTCGCACTGAATCCCGAGGGTCAGATCGCCCACGCAGCAGACGAGCCCCATGGCCAGCCCGCACACCACGTAGAACAGCCAGCGTCCGAAGTAGGCCTGCACGGCGGTGAACTTCGGCAGCCCCTCCGGATCGACGCGCAGCTTCACCATGGCCATGAGGATGAAGCCGGCCACCCACAGGGCCAGATTCGTGAAGAAGGGGGTGACGCCGCTGCCGTAGTTCTTCACGGGGTACACCAGTCGCGTGTCCAGGGCCACGGGCGCGGCCATGAAGGCGCCGATCTTCTCCGGGTCGGCCTTCAGGTATTCCGCCAAGTCCTTCACGGTGGCGGAATTCTGCAGGGCGGTCAGGTCGGTCAGCGACTGCTCCAGGTTCGTTTCCATGGTGCCCAGGGAATCGGACGTGGTGGAAAGCGAGGTCTCGGAAGAGGTCAGCGTGTCGCCGAGCTGCCCCAAAATGGCCCGCGCCTCGGCGAGCGAGGGAGTGAGCCCGCGCAGGGCCCCTTCCAAGGTGCCGCAGGCTTCCACCAGGGAATCCAGGCTGGTCGTGATGTCTGGCAGCACGCTGTCCTGGAAGGTGGCCGCGGTGGCGCGAATAGTTTCAGAGGCTGATTGCGCCGCCGTATCCAGCGCGCTCGCCTCGGTTTCCAGAGAATTGGCCGAGGAAGCCAGGTCGTCTGAGGCCGTGCGCAGGGCGTCGGTGGTGGTCGTCAGCCGCTCGTTGGCGCTTTTCGCCTCGCTAAGAGCTTGGGCAATGGTCGGATCAGCGCCGGCCGCTCCGGCCTGGGCGGTGAGGTCGTTGATGAGCACCTTGTTGTCGGCCAGCAGCCCCTCGGCCGCATCGAGGGCCGTATTGGTGGCCGCCTCGGCCGCTGCGACATCGCCGCTCACAGTGCCCAAGGCGCGCTGGGCCTGCGCAGCGGCGCTCGACAATTGCAACGCTCCGTCGGTGGCGTTCTTGGAAAGCGCCGTTCCGTACTCGTTCACGGTGCTCCGCGCCTTCGCGAGCAGCTCCTTCGATTGCCCGATGGCCTCCAGCAGATGCGGCACGTCGTCTTGAAGCCCCGCCAGCGTGTCGTCGGCGCGAGCGACGGACGTCCGCGTGTCGCTTACGGTGCCGGCGAGCCCTTCCAAGGTTGTGCGGGTTTCGCTGACGGTTTCTTTGGCGCTGTGAACGCCGGCGGTGAGGCTGCCCTCGGCGGCATCGGCCTTCTCTTCCGCCTCGGCCCCCACCTTCTGGGTCGTTTCCACCACCTTCTCCGACACCGTCTTCACGAAGTTCTCGTTGACGGCCGCCTCAACGGCGTTGGCCGCCGCGTCGGTTACCTTGGGCGCGATGGAGGAGGGCTTCTCGTTCACGTAGTAGTCGATGGTCGGCTGGGTAAAGTCGCCGGTGAACACGCTGGCGAAATCGGCGCTGAAATCCTTCGGGATGACGAGCGCCGCCCAGTAGCGTCCCTCATAGACGCCGTTTATGGCCGCTTCGGCGTCGGTGAATTCCCAGCCCATCTCGTGGTTGTCGTGCAACTGGGCCACCACCTGCGCGCCCACGTCCAAATGCCCCGTCTCAGGGCTGTCGGCCCCCGCATCCTCGTTGGCCACTGCTACCAGCATGCCAGCCGTGTTGCTGTAGGGATCCCAGTTGGCGACGACCACGTACCAGGCGTAAGCCGACGGCATGACGATCATGCCCAGAGCAATGACGAGCGCGACCGGGTTGCGCAGCACGCGTTTCACGTCCCGTGCGAAAATGGCGAAGATCACTCCAAGGTATGTCCGCATTCGCTTCAGCATATGCGCCTGCTTGCGCCTTTCTCTGCCCGTTTGCTGACCTTGCTTGTAATGAGAAAAGTTTCCCACATCCAGCTCTTCATGCTACGGACAGCGGGGGATTGTCGCTATGCTGAAACGGGTGCTGCGTCTGACGATAAAGCGACGCGCTCCGGTCGCCGCTTGCCCCCGCCGAACTTCGTTCCTGCTCTGCGGCAAGGGGGGCGAAGCCTCACCGAAGCGGTTGCCCGCGCTGCCCGTTTGTCGCCGTGTTGTGGCTTGAGTTGAGATGCCGTTGCTTTACACTACGGGCAAGCAACGAAGCGCCGAAGAAGGCGCCCCGTGATGCAGGCCGACGCGCAGGAGGTTGCGCCGCCTGTGAACCTGAAGGAAAGGAGGCCCTCCGTGGCCGATCGCAACATTGAGAACGCGAGTACCGAGGTGCCGGAGATTCCCGACGAGCTGGAGCGCGTGCTCGTCTTCGCCCTGGACGAGGCCAAAGAGAAGATCGAGGGCGGGGAGGACGTCATTCCCTTCACCACGCTCGTCGTGAAGGACAATCTGTTCATCGAGTCGCACCCGGGCGATTCCGCCGAGGAGTGCTTCGAGGCGGCCGAGAAGAACGTGCGTGGTGCTCGCGGGGCCGACTGCTACGCCTTCTGCTACGACGGCTACATTGAAACCGACGATGGCGTGAAGGATGCGCTCATTGCTGAGGGCGGCGTGCCGGGTGCCGATGAGGGCTACGCCATCGCCTACCTGTATGAGGTCGATGACGAGGGCGCTTATACCTTCGAATCCGAGGCCGCCTACATCGGCGAGGCCCCGAACTTCATGGCGGCCCTGAAAGAGCCGGTCGCCTACACCGACGACGAGATCGACGAGCGCTACCGCGACGAAGATGACGCCGAAGAGGGTGCTGAAGTTGCCGAGGCTGCCGACCTCGCCGAGGCTGCTGAAGAGGCTGTGGCCGTGGTTGATGCGGAGGATGCTACGGAATAGTTTGACCGCGGCTCTGCCTGAGTCGATAGGTTTGAACCGAGCGCCAGCTCATGTCTTTGTGGCAGAGCTGGCGTATTTTGTTTGCGGCTTAGGATATGTTTGCCGGACTTTGCCTCTCGATAGAAATAGATGTGAGTTTCGAGCATAGCGAAGGAGAATTTCGGAAATAGATGCGAGTTTCGGGCGTAACGAGGGAAGGCTTCGGAAATAGATGCGAGTTTCGGGCGCGATTTGGACAAAATCAGCGCGTGCGGTGCGAAATGATGCTCGAAACTCTCATCTACTTCCGGATTTGGGCGGTCACTGTGAGATTTGCCCGGTTCGGCTGCTCGAAACTCGCAACTATTTCCAGAATTCAGCAGACGCAGAAAACTGATGCTTACAAAAAAGCCGGCGGAACTCCGATCCAGTTCCACCGGCCTGTGCCAACGGGGGTTGGCAGGTTGCTCATCGTCGCGAGCACGGCGCTTGTTTCAAGGGCAGCGCCAAAAAAAAGAAGTGAGGCGGCAAGGAGGGGTGCCTCGCCGCCTCGGAGGAGGGGGTAGCGGCATCGAGTGCCGCATTCTGCTTTCAAGGGGATTGAAGCAGAGCGATGGAAGCAGGGGAACTTCCAAATCGCTGAAACGAATTATAGGTCAAGACTTGTTTTGGTCACCATAATGTGCTTCATTTTCCACGAAGAACGGTGCCAATTCGACGGTGAATAGCACATAACCCCTTGTCAGAGCCCGTTTACCCGCGCCAGAAGCCCGTTCGCCCTCCGAGAATTTTCTTCACATTCAATAAGAAAGTTTCAGATTGCCTGTCCCCCTCCTTTCCGAACCTTTTATCTTCCTTCGTTGATGCAGGGCCCTCGGCATCGGAAAGCGCCTTTTGAATGGACGAAACGATGCGCAGAATGCACGACGGTGTTATGGACGAATAAGAATGTCACCCCCTGGTTATTTGATTTTGCCAACCTCTAGGACGTAGGATGCACGGCGGTCGCAAAAGATCATTTGGAAGGGGTTCATGTCGAAAAAGGTTTCTCCCGCGAGCAATCTTGTATCATGGAAGACAACAAATTCGTGGAAAGGAACCCCCATGGCCGATCTCGCGCTGCGCTTTGGCAAGGACATGCTCGTCGTTTCGTCGCCGATTCAGGAGGCCCTGCGTCGGGCTGGCATCGAGTCGGCGCGCGATCAGGCGCTCGCGCTGTTGGTGGAGCCGGAAACCATCGAAGAAGCTTACCGCATGGAAACGGTGGCCGGCCCGCAGTGTATGGTCACCCCCGTGGCCGATTTCACGCCGGCGCGCTTGGTGGCCGTCGGTGCCGAGGGCAAAGGCGAGGCGCTGGCTGAGGCGGCCCTTGCGGTCATGGCGGAGTTCAAGCCTCAGCACACGCTCGTGGAAATCGCTCCCTGCGGTCTGCCGCTGGATCCCGACTCCAAGGCGTCGCTTGTGGAAAACCGCGACCAGTACGCTCGTGCGGCGCAATTGTTCGATGGCCGCGCTTTCGACGCGTTCTTTTTGAACGGGTTCACGACGGCCGATGATCTGAAGTGCGCGCTCATGGGTCTGCGCAAGGTGACCGATGCTCCTATCATTGCGTCGGTGGACGTGCAGGGCGACGGCGTGCTGGCGAGCGGCCGGGGCACCTGGCGCGAGGCCGTGGAAGTGATGGCGGAATACGGCGCGGCGGTGGCCGGCTTCTCCACGCTGGCCACCCCTGATCAGGCGCGCGGTTTGGCCGATGCGGCCCGCGAGACACTGGAGGCTCGGGGGGCGGACTTGTGTCTTGCGGCCACGCTGCAGGTGTTCCAGCGCGACGCCAAGCAGCAGGGCCCCACGGCCGAGAACCCCTACTACAGCCCCGATACCATGATGCCCGCGGCCCTTGAGCTGCGCGCGGCCGGCGTCCAGTTCCTGCGCGCCGCCGGTCAGGCGACCCCGGCTTACACCGGTGTGCTGGCCGCCACCGTTGCGGGCCTCGATGTGGCACCGGTTCTGTAACGTTCTCGCCGAGAAGCCGCGTTGCCCATGAGCATCCTGCCCTATCGAGGCCGTTGCGCCTTTGCGTCTCTGCATCCCGCAGTGACGTTTTGCTTCTTTGCGGGGGCCATCGTGCTTTCCATGGTGCTTGCGAACCCAATCTGTCAGGTGACGTCCGTCCTTCTAGCGGCGGCCTGCTACCTGACGTTTCGCGGCCGCGAGGCGTGGCGCTTCATCGTGGGACTCATGGCGGTGCTGCTTGTGGTGACGCTGTCGGCCCCGCTGTTCAATACCCAGGGCGCCACGGTGCTCCTCCGCTGGTGGGGTGGCCGTCCTTACACGTTAGAAGCGCTGGCTTTGGGCGCCTCCACGGGGCTTATGCTCGTGGCCATGATGCTGTGGTTCGCCTCCTTTCACCTGGTCATGACTTCGGACAAGTTTACTTACCTGTTCGGCCGCGCTATTCCGGCGTTGTCGCTCACGCTCACCATGGTGCTGCGCCTTGTGCCGAGTTACCGCCGCAAAGCCGACGCCCTCATGACGGCTCGCGCCTGCATTGGGAAAGGCCCGGCGGAAGGCGCCTCTGTGGCAGCGCGCGTGCGCGACGGAGGCAGCGTTCTCCTGTTGCTGTCGGCCGACGCTTTGGAAGGTGCCGTCGTGGCTGCCGACTCTATGACGGCCCGCGGCTTCGGGCTGCGGGGGCGCACCCATTTCGCGCTCTTCCGTTGGGAGGCGCGCGATACGGTGCTGGCCGGAGTGATGGTTGCGCTTGCCGCTGGGGCGGTGGTTGCGCTCGTGCAGGGAGGGTTCGCGGTCACGTACTTCCCGACAATCGTATGGCCCTCTGCGAGTGCGGCCGTGCTTGTTGGGGCTGTTTGCTACGGCGTTTTCCTGGCCATTCCTGCGGTTATCAATTGCGGAGGGAGGGCGTTGTGGCACTATTCGCTTTCGAAGAGCTGACGTTTCGCTACCCGGAAGCGCCTCGCGATGCCCTTCGCGATGTCTCTGTGGCCATCGAGCCGGGCCAGTTTGTGCTGGTATGTGGGCAGAGCGGCTGCGGGAAGACAACGCTCTTGCGCCAGTTCAAGTCGGCGCTCGCTCCCCATGGGCACCAAAGCGGACAGGTGCTGTTCGATGGCGTGCCTCTCGCCGATGTGCCCGAACGCGAGCAAGTGGCCCGCATCGGATTCGTCATGCAAGACCCCGATGCGCAGATTGTGACCGACAAAGTGTGGCACGAGCTGGCCTTCGTCTTGGAAAGCCTCGGCTGCGACGAGCGCACCATGCGCTTGCGCGTGGCGGAAATGGCCAGCTACTTCGGCATCCAGCACTGGTTCCATAAGAACGTGGGCGAGCTTTCGGGCGGTCAGAAACAGCTGCTGAACTTAGCGTCGGTCATGGCGGCTCGACCCGATGTGCTGGTCCTGGACGAGCCCACGAGCCAGCTAGATCCCATTGCCGCCAGCGACTTTCTGGCTACGGTGCACCGGATCAATCGCGAGCTGGGGACGACGGTGGTTATGAGCGAGCATCGGCTGGAAGAGGTGTATGGGCTGGCCGATCGCGTGGTGGTGCTGGAGGAGGGGTGCGTCGTCGCCGATGGAAATCCGCGGGCTGTTGCGGGCCAGCTGCATCAGGCGAGCAGCCCCATGGCGTTGGCGCTCCCGGCGGCGGCACGGATCGCTTGGGGTGTGGAAGGT
>ENA-OUQI01002190-OUQI01002190.1-human-gut-metagenome-genome-assembly--contig:-NODE-2190-length-10439-cov-3.052870_pt1 | contig 10439 bp, 10 predicted proteins | sample MGYA00237953_ERZ548840 | MGnify/ENA primary metagenome ERZ548840 (study PRJEB26490, sample SAMN05194690) | human gut metagenome | biome: terrestrial biome; feature: human-associated habitat; material... | reverse complement strand
GCCTGCAAATACCGATAAAACCATGAGTTTTCAACGTTTTCAACATGGTTTTCAACAGAAAATGCCCCTACGAATGTTGAAAACTTTTCATATTCAACATTTTTGCGTTGAAATGTTGAATATTGCACTTTTTAAATGCCAACAATCAGTAATATAATCAAGTAATTGGTATTCAGAGGAGTTGGCTGTCATGCTCAAAGGAATTAATAAACAAATCATCGAAATAAAGTGTACAGAAAATGAATGTTTTGATAAGATTTTATTATTTGTAAACGCAAATAAAAATCATCTACACCCTGATATTTTAAGAAAAAATGCTGTTGATATCGCAAGTGCGATAACGGGGGACAAAATGTTTTCGACCAACAGAAAATTCAACTTTGCGGCTGTGATATCAACTATAATGGGAGTGGCATTGCTTGTTCTGCTGCTTATCGCATTGTGTATGTGATAAGCATAAATATCATTGATAAAATTTGTGTAAATCGTCGAAAGTCTGTATAAAAAGCCTGTTTACTATTGGCATTATGTTTTTTTTGTGGTATAATTACAAGTAGTATATTTTTTTGAAAAGGAAAATTCAATGAGTAATTATCAAGATAAAAATAATAATTTAGACGAAGAAAATGAACTGCAGCTTATAATTGGCAGAAACCCTGTTATCGAGGCTTTAAAAGCAAATAAGCTGATCGACACTATCTATATTAACCCTGAGGCTAAAGGCTCTATAACACTTATTTGTAGACTTGCAAAGGAAAAAGGCATAAATATCAAGCGTGTTACCGAAACAAAACTCAACAATATGAGCAGGGGAGCTTCACATCAGGGTGTTATTGCTATGGGTGCGTGTGCGGAGTATGTGTCTCCGGAGGATATTCTCAGCATCGCACATGAAAAGGGAGAGGATCCTTTCATTATCATTTGCGATGAGATAGAAGATCCGCACAATCTTGGTGCAATAATCAGAACGGCTGAGGCGGCAGGTGCTCACGGCGTTATCATTCCAAAGAGAAGAAGTGCATCATTGAACGCAACTGTTTTCAAAACGTCCGCAGGTGCAGCAAGCTGGCTGCCTGTTGCAAGAGTTTCAAATCTTGCAGCAACTATTGATATGCTTAAAGAAAACGGTGTGTGGATATACGGAACTGACGGCGAGGGACAGAGCTATACTGAAGTTAAGCTAACTGGTCCTATAGGGCTGATAGTTGGCTCTGAGGGCTTCGGCATGGGACGTTTAATAAAAGATAAATGTGATTTTTTGCTTAGTTTGCCTATGGCAGGCAAAGTCAATTCTTTAAATGCTTCCGTTGCGGCGGGCATTTTTATGTATGAAGCCGTAAGACAGAGAAATCTATAAGAAACAGGGAGGTTAAAGCTTTGGCTGATAAATTCTCAATAGACGATATAATTTCAGAATACAGCGAAAAAGTTGAAAACGATTTAAAGACTGACGAGTCACAGGAAAACGATGAAATTTTAAACGAAGATACTAATATTGATGAGAGTATTGAAAAAGATAATGATACCAGCGATATAGATAGTGACGACTATGATCCAATAAAAGCAACAGATTTTGATGATGAATTGGCGTCAGATCATACGAACGAGAAAAAACGTAACGAGGAAAATGCTGCACTTATAAATAATCTCACCAAACATAAAAAAGGCAAGGCTGCAAAGCAGAGCATTCCGCCTGTGAACAGGGCAAGCCTTAAAGATATCAAAATGGGACTGACGGGAAAAATAATCCCGAAAACAGAGGAGTTTGACAAGGCACTTATCCCTGATGACGCCACCTATGAGGAAAAATCCTCTATATTGTCACAGCACAGAAAGAAGAAAGTTGACAGCTTTGTCCTTAAAACTGACGAGCAGGAAAGCAAACCTGACAGCGAGGATACAAACGATAAAGACAAGGCAGGGCAGACGGAGTTTAAGAAGTTTGATGACGCCGAAAAGGTCTTTGGCTCTATCCGTCATGTGAAGAGCAACCTTGTTCTGAGGCTTTGTGTGCTTCTGTTTACGGGCATTTTCAGCACATTCATCACGGTTGCAAATGACCTGGAACTGCCTCTTATAAAGACATTTGACAGGACGATAACCCCTGCGGCATATCTTTTTGCAAACACTATTTTGGGTCTTATTTCTATAGCGGTGTGCTATAACGTGCTTCTTGCAGGAATGAAAAGCCAATTTAAAAAAGAGGCAGATAATGATACAATAGCAGCGATAGGTATTTTTATTACAGTCATTGCAGGAATAATAAATCTATTTGACCCTGAGTCCATTCGTGACAGTGTTTACCATGTTTACATATCCGTTGCAATCGTGGGTCTGATATTCAATACTCTTGGAAAACTTATGGTGGTAAAACGTACTGAGCGTAATTTTAGGTACGTTGCAGGAGATTTTGAAAGATATGCAGTTACAGCCGTTGAAGATGAGGAAATAGCAGAAAACTTCACAAGAGGTGCTGTTGCAGAGCCAAAGATAGCAGCTATGCGCAAGACCGAGTTTGTGGACGATTTTATGAAGAACAGCTACACTTCTGATATCTCAGATGAGTATTCAAAGAAAATAAGTCCTTATATCCTCATTGCAGGCGTTGTTATAGCACTTTTGTCACTTATATTTGATAAGGGTGCGTCAAACATGAAAGAACGTTTGTTTATAGCACTTGCGGCTTTCTCAGGCACTGTTACCATGTGTTCTTCGTTTGCGGTAATGCTTATAGTAAATGTACCTTTGGCAAGAGCTACAAAGAAGTATTTGCAGTATTCAGCGGTAATGCTGGGATATTCTTCTGTTGATGAATTTGCTGACACAAATTCACTTCTTGTTGACGCTGAACAGCTTTTCCCTAAAGGAAGCATTGAGCTTGCAAATCTTAAGCTTCTCTCAGCTATTTCTATTGAAGACTGCATTTTAATGGCGGCAAGCCTTAGCTGTCAATCGGGAAGTGTTCTTAAGTCTACATTCTACAAAATGCTCAGAGGCAAGACTGAGTTGCTTTATCCTGTTGAAAGCTACATTTATGAGGACGGTCTTGGACTTTCGGGCTGGATAGAAAACAAACGTGTACTTCTTGGTACAAGAGAGCTTATGGAAAACCACTCTATTGACGGCCTGCCGTCAGAAGCAAAAGAGAAGGAGTATACAAATGGTAATGTTGCTGTCTATCTTTCTATTTCCGGAATAACAGCAGCAATGTTCGTTATTCAGGTATCGCCTAATCTTTCCGTTACACGTTGGCTTCAGGAGCTTGAACTTGAAGGTATCACAACAGTAATAAGAACAGTTGACGGCTTTCTTTCACAGCGTTTTCTCTCTGATCTCTTTGATATTGAAAGCGACAGCGTTAAGCTTCTCAGCTTCAGATATCACAAGGATTACGAAAGCGAAACAGAGTACGTTCCACGTCAGGCTTCATCAATGCTTTGCAGCGGACATTTTCCGTCATTTGCAATGCTTGTGATAGGCGCAAAAAGGCTCAAATTTACCGCAGAACTTGGTGCGTCAGTGATGTATGGTGCAACGATACTTGCGGCGCTCATAGCCCTTATAATGATGCTGGCAGGTTCATTTGTTCAGCTTACTCCAACGCTAGTTATCGTCTACAACCTCATCGTAATGGGAGTAGCGTTGCTTATACAGCATATCAAAAAACTATAAAAATAAACCTCGGCCTGTAGTGATACAAACCGAGGTTATTTTTTACTTATTGCTTATTGTCCAATCTATTGGCTGAATATTGTTGCTTACAAGGAAATCGTTAACCTTAGAAAAATGACTGCATCCGAAAAAACCGTTATACGCAGACAATGGAGATGGATGAGCTGCCTTGAATACTGCATGAATAGGGTTCGTTATAAGTGGTGCCTTAGCCTTAGCATTGCCACCCCAAAGGATAAACGCAGTAGGCACATTACGCTCATTAAGCTTTTTTATTACAGCGTCGGTAAGCTGCTCCCAGCCTTTACCCTTATGAGAATTAGGCTGACCCTGACGAACAGTAAGAACAGTGTTCATCATCAGCACGCCCTGCTTAGCCCAATCGGTAAGCTCGCCATTATTAGGGATAGAGATACCAAGATCAGCATTAAGTTCTTTAAAAATATTCTGCAAAGACGGTGGTGGATTAACACCAGCTTTAACGGAAAAACAAAGACCATGAGCCTGTCCCGGACCATGGTAAGGATCCTGTCCAATGATAACAGCCTTGACGTTTTCATAAGGCGTGTACTTCAATGAATTGAAGATATCATGCATATCAGGATAAACAGTGAAGTGTGAATATTCGTATTTCAAAAACTCACGGAGTTTCAAATAATATTCCTTTTTAAACTCATCAGCCAGAATATCGTCCCAGCTATTTCCGATATGTACCATTATACAGCACTAATGACAGTTCCGACGATCAGACCGAGTATAAGTGCGGCAACCAAAGCGAGAACGAGTATTCTCATGACCATAGGTTTTTTGTCGTTCATTAACTATCGTTCCTTTCATAAAATATACTACTATAATTTTATCATATTTTCGCTGTAAAATCAACTGTTTGGAGGAAATTTATAAAATTAAATAGGAAAAAAACTAATTTATTTTATTCAATATCCTTTATAGGTTCCCAACAATAATACCCATTAAAATTTTTATTTGTACAAACAAAATAATGTGCCTTATTTGATGTTGTATTAACAGGGATGTAATAACCATATGTAGCATAGCTTGACAGCCCACAACGTAGGGTGTATACTTAAAGCAGTGCACAACGGGGAGAGCCGACAAAGCGTAAAAGAGCCACAAACAGCCTCTCGCACAGCGTGTACAGAAAGTTTCACTAAATAAAAATTTAGTGAAACTTAGAGAAGTGATAAATAAGGAGAATAGATATAAATGAAACAAGCATATGTAGATGATTGCCCATATTATCTTGACGATTTTCTAACTAACATGAAAGTTGTCAAAGACCGTTCTGACCGCACTGAAGAAGCTTATTTTATTGATATCCGAACATTTCTGCGATATCTTAATGTCAAGCACCATGCAGTTCCAGCCGAAACGCCTTTCAATAAAATAAAAATAAAAGAAACGCCAATAGAATGGCTCGAATGCTTTTCACTAAACGATGCTTATGTCTATTTAAAGTATCTCAAAGATGAGCGCAATAATTCCACAAAGACCCGTGCAAGAAAATGTTCAGCTTTGAAACAATTCTATGTTTATCTTTGCAAAAAAGCCAAGATTATTTCAAACAATCCGCTTGATGATCTTGAATTGCCACATATAAATCAAGCCTTGCCTAAATATCTGTCCCTTGAACAAAGCCTTGAGCTTCTGCGTAATATCGACTCTAAAAATCAGGTGCGTGATTATTGTATCATTACTCTGTTCCTTAACTGCGGTATGCGTCTGAGCGAGCTTGTGGGCTTGGATTTAAGCGATTACAGCCGAGATAACAGAACTCTGCGTGTCCTCGGCAAAGGCCGCAAGGAGCGCATTATTTATCTTAACGACGCTTGTGTTTCTGCACTTGATGAGTATATTGACACTACCCGCCCCCACGTGGAACAAACTGCCATTTTTTTATCAGCTAACAAAACAAGGATAAACAAGCGACGTGTTCAACAAATAGTAGATGAACAGCTCCAGCGTGCAGGACTTAGCAATTTGGGTATTACCACCCACAAGCTCAGGCATACAGCCGCAACCCTAATGTACCAACACGGTGGTGTGGATACGCTTGTACTGAAAGATATACTCGGTCACAAAAGCATTGCGACTACAGAGATATACACACATCTATCTGATGAAAACATCAAAAAGGCCATGGAGTCGAATCCATTGTCTGAAGAAATTGAAAAGAAAAAGAAGTAAACAAAAAGCCATGTGAGGAAAATCACATGGCTTTTTTGCTATTTTTTCATACGAATTATAGAATGTTCTGGGAACGTCAGATCTGATCTTATCGACATCTTCATAGCTGCATGATTTGCAGTATCTATGGAGTTATCGTATTCATCAAACATTTCCTCCACGGTGAACTTCACAGGGCTACCAACAGGTGAAAGCACTTCAATCTCGTCGCCCTTGTTGAATTTGTTTTTTTGAGTACAGTATATTCTTCCACCGCTACAACCGTCAACCACAGCCACAACATCATATTCACGAATATACCCACCATTTTCGTAATACTGGCTCTCCTTTGGGTGACCAAAGAAAAATCCTGTGCAGTATGCTCTGTGGCTTACCTTGAAAACTTCGTCCTTAAGCCACTGTGGCAACTCAAAATGCTCCGGATCAGACTTATAGATATCCATAGCCTTTCTGTAGGCATTTGTGATAACGGACACATAATACGAAGATTTAGCTCTGCCCTCGATCTTAAAGCTGTTCACACCTGCCTCTGCAAGCTTATCAATGTGGTTGAGCATACACATATCCTTTGCGTTGAGGATATAAGTTCCTTTTTCGTCCTCAAAAACAGGATAAAACTCATTGGTGCGCTTTTCTTCCATAAGGTGGTATCCCCAGCGGCAAGGCTGTGCGCACTCGCCACGATTTGCGTCACGGTTTACAAGGTACTGGGAAAGCAAACATCTGCCTGAAAAACTTACGCACATTGCGCCATGTACAAAGCACTCAATTTCAAGATCTTTAGGGGTCTTTGCTCTTATTTCGGCGATCTCCTCGAGAGAAAGCTCTCTTGCAAGCACTACCCTCTTAGCACCCATGTTATAAAATTCATTTGCAGTAACATAATTTACTATACCAGCCTGTGTGGAAACATGGATCTCCATATCAGGTGCATATTTTTTTATCAGTGAGAAAACACCAATATCGTTGGCTATCATAGCGTCAACGCCTGCCGCAAGAGCGTCATTCACAAACTGCTCTAAATGCACTATTTCGTCATTATGAGGAAGCGTATTGCAGGTCAGATACACACGCTTACCCCTGCAGTGAGCCTCGTCACAGGCTTTTTTCAGAAGCTCAGCGTCAAAGCTTGCAGAGGCGGCTCTCATTCCGAAAGCCGTACCTCCAAGATAAACTGCATCAGCACCAAAATCCAGCGCCGCATACAGACGTTCCATATCTCCCACAGGAGCAAGAACTTCAAGCAAATTATTTTCAGTCATTAAAATTTCAATCCTTTATTACTTTTTCTTTGCAAGTCCAGCCTTAACAAGGTTTTCCTCATGCTCGTCAAGTGTCTTTGCATAGAATGTTTCGCCCGTCTTAAGATTATTACAGAAGTAATAGTAATCAGTCTTCTTAGGCTCAAGAACAGCGTTTATTGCAGCCATACCAGGGTTGCATATTGGTCCTGCCGGCAAGCCCTTGCACTTATAGGTATCATAACACTCGGTATAATGCTCGATAGAAGCTGTGTTGTCAGCCTCGGTCTTTATAACATTCTTAATATAATTTGTTGTTGTATCAGACTGGAGCATAGGATAGGTGTCAGGGTCGTCAAGTCTGTTCAGGAATACCGAAGCTACCTTTGGCATTTCGTCCTCAGAAGCGGCTTCAAGCTGAACGATAGAAGCAAGGGTCATAACTTCGTTAAGTGACATACCGGAATTTTTGATCTTAGCTTTGACGGTTTCGTATTTCTTTTCAAACTGCTCTCTCAGCTTCTTGGTAACGTTTCCTGCGCTGTCATTCACATAAAACTCATATGTATCAGGATAGAAATAGCCTTCCATGCGATAGAACATATCGCCGTTATCATCAACATCATTTTCAAAGTCAAAGCCTTGATTTTTATTGAATTCAAACAGGAAGTCGTCAGCAGTGCAGACCTCATTATCTTCAAGTTTTTTAGCTATGTCAAGAAGATTTTCTCCCTCTGTGAATGTAATGCTTACAGTCTTGTATGACTCTCTCATTTGTGAAAGTTTTTCGATTATTTCAGAATATCCGCTTGATGGCTGAAGTGTGATATCACCAGGATATATAGCTGCGGGCTTTTCAAATTTCAAAGCAAGCATAAACAGCTTTTTGTTCTTTATAACTCCCTCATTTACAAGTATATCAGCTATCTCACTGTTTGTTGAGCCTGCAGGGATATTAAATCTGATATCCTCGTCAGTTTTTCCGATACCATAATACTCCATGCCAATAGAAATGCCGCCCACTGCAAGCACTAAAGAGACTGTAAGAATTACTATAACAAGTATAATTCCGCCAAACACCGAATTATTCACCTTGCTTTTCTTTCTTTTTTTCTTTTTGCCGCTTTTTGACTTTTTTTCTTGCTTTTCGGGCTTCTCAGGCTCTTTATCCTCGTCTTCCTCGCTTTTGTCTTCCTCTGACTTGTCCTCGTGAAAAGCTAGGATAGGTTCAGGCTTGTCATCGGTCGCTTCTGGAGTTTCCTGTGGTTTCTCGTCAGTATTATCTGCCTGTTCACAGGCTTCGGAACTGTCCTCATTGTCAGCGATAGGCTCTGCTTCAACGCTTTCTTCGTCTGCTTCATTTTTCTCGGCAGACTTTATCTTTGCGTTGACATCATTTATTATATCGTCAACATTAAAATTCAGATCGTCCATTATTTACTTCCTTTCCTTTGTGTTTATAGTATATATATCCTTATCAGTAAATACCTTGTCTACAGAGATATCATAGCCGTCATGACAAAAGCTTTCTGACATACAGTTATCGTAACATAAGCCTAGCTTCATGCCATTATAATCAGCCAAAAATCTGTCATAAAAGCCCATACCAAAGCCAAGCCTGTATCCGTCTTTATCATACGAAAGCGCAGGCACGATACACAATGCATTGTCAAAAACGCAGTATTTCTCACAACTTTCATCAGGCTCAAAAATGCCAAACCTACCCTCTTTGAGATCATAGGTGCTGTTTATTCTGTAAAAATACATAATATTGCCGTTTTTTTCACATCTCGGGCATAGCACTATTTTGCTCTTTAGCGCCTTTCTTACTATCTCCGCCGTAGACACTTCAATATCAGAGGAAACATATGCAAGCACAGTTGTACAGCTTTTATACTCCTCGCTGTCAAGGAAAGCTTGCTGAACAGCCACATCTGCCTGTTTTCTTTCTTCCGCAGACATACTAAGACGTATCTCTTTGAAATGCTTTCTTAAAGCTTTTTTATCTGTCATTTGCTCTGCATACCTGATTCAAGGGCTTCTGCCTTTTCTTTTGAAACAAGAAGCTCTACAAGCTTGAGTGCAAACTTCATGCTGCAGCCTGCGCCCTTTGCAGTGATGAACTTACCGTCAACAGCCACAAGTCTGGCAGAATGTATCGCACCTTTAAGATCTTTCTCATAGCCTGGAAAACAAGTTGCATATCTGCCGTCAAGAAGACCCTTATGACCGATTATGGACGGAGCGGCACATATCGCGGCAATGTATCTGTTATTATCAGCACAGTAATCAACTGCACCAAGCACATCAGGGCTTGCTTCAAGATTTAAAGTACCCGGCATACCACCTGGGAGAACTATCATTTCGAGCTCGTCATTAAGAACTATCTTATCCACTGTTGTATCGGTCTTGACAGGAATGTTGTGTGAGCTGACTATCATATCAGAGCCTACACCTACAGTAAAAACTTCAACGCCTGCTCGTCTGAGCAGATCCACAGGGGCAAGAGCCTCCATTTCCTCAAAACCATTGGCAAGAAATACATAAACCATAACAAATGACTCCTTTCGATCATCTGAAAGTAATTACATTTTTATTCAAAAGAAAAGCAGGATTATAAGAAAGCTTTGACTTTCTAAGACCCTCTATTCCTAGATCCTCTTCCCTGTTGATGAAGCTGAGACCCTTTGCATTATGCGACGCAAACTGACTACACAGCATAGGATATGCACCCTGAACGTCAGCGAGTGCTTTTTCTATATGCACCACAAAGGTATCCGAATTTATTTGTTCACCAACCGTAAAGCCTGTCATTTTATCATTTCTGTAAAGCACAGCGCCTTTAAGTCCGAGCCTATCCATATTCGTAAGAAAAAGATCAATAGCATATTGCTCAACCACCGCCGAAGGATCGTCAGCGTTGTCATTCTTATTATAAAACTCAGCCGAAAATTCAATACAACTGTCTATTTCCTTATCAGTAAGCTCTCTGTATTCCCAAGGCTCGTCCATAAAACGCTTTATGTGGTTACGCTTGCCGTGATACTTTTTGCCTTTAAGCTCGATAAGGTCGGAAGCATTGTAAATATAGTCTGAACTGTCCCTATCATACTCGCAGATGATTTTATCACCATAATATTCTTTTATCCAGCTTAGGTTATCATCTGTTACAGAAGATACGATAAGCGGCTTTCCCTGGGCGGAAACATATTCTTTAAGCTCATCAAAAAGCCTGATATATTTTTCTTTACCCTCAACGTCTATTTTAACGCCCGCAGGAAATGTAAAATACGGCTGACCGTCCTCAAAGGAACAGCTTAT
>ENA-OUQI01002183-OUQI01002183.1-human-gut-metagenome-genome-assembly--contig:-NODE-2183-length-10481-cov-11.176770_pt1 | contig 10481 bp, 12 predicted proteins | sample MGYA00237953_ERZ548840 | MGnify/ENA primary metagenome ERZ548840 (study PRJEB26490, sample SAMN05194690) | human gut metagenome | biome: terrestrial biome; feature: human-associated habitat... | reverse complement strand
TGTGAGACTATTTTGCCGAATGCAGTGCTGCGCATCGCATGAGCAATCATTGCGCCAAGTAAGGATTACGGACAAAGACCCAATTTTTATCGATGTGTCCGTAAACGAAAGATATTTTACCAAATAAAGCGCCAGCTCAATCAGTACCTGAGAGAAGAAACAATTTGCACAAATCGGGAGATGGCTGGTTATTGTGACAGAATCAAGCTATTACGTATTTTTCTTTCAAATTATTCAGCATATTGAATCCTATAATGCCCTCAACCTGCATCCTTCCAACGACAATCCCTGGAGCAATTCCTTGCTTTTGCGCAAATTGAAGCACGCTTTTCTCTGAATAATCATTTCCGTTCTTAAATCTTTCAAAATCATCGTTCGATATAAGAATGTCTCTGGCCCACATATCGGCTTTCTTCTCATCATCTTCAGTCGTTCCGTTCAGCTGACCTATATGGCCAAGAACAATATGCGCCAGCTCATGGAATAAGCTGAACCAAAATTTGTCAGCATCCTTTCCTCTTGCCGTCATCCCGACAACAATCTTTTTACCATCCATAAAAGTAGCACCTTGCAAGAAAGATCCTTTTAGATGCGGAAGAAACACCAGGGCTATCCCGCACTCGTTCAAAACACTCCGTAACAGCGGACAAAATTCTTTCGGTTTAAGCAAAGTCATCTTTCGTATCTCAGGCATCTCTGAAATCAACTTCTTTATATTGATTGGGGACGTCTGAACATGACATGCTTTTATCTTTGCCTCTTGAGCCCATGCCATCAGGGCCAAATCGCTTTTTTCCGTAATTGCAAGTCTCCTGCATGCAATTCTTGTAATCTGTTTGTTTTCAAGCAGCGCAAGACTTACGACACCAAAATATTTCCTAAGATAAGATACTTTCTCATTAACTTTTCTGGTTTCAGGAACCCAGCCTAGTTTTGCCATTTCACTGTAAGGGAAATTCCTGGCTATTTCAGCATCTGCATCTCTTGCATTTTCATCTTCTGCCTTAACGATCTTCTCACGGTATATCGCTTCAAGATTATTCCAGAACTTTGCCGGAATTCCCAGAACCATTTCCAACTTCAACGCAGTTTCAGGAGTAAGTGCCACTTCGCCATTTATAAGCCTGCTGATATGTTTTTCCGACATGTCCATTCTGGCCGCAAACTCCTTTTGACTCATTCCTCTGTCATTTAATTGTTCTTTGATTGTTGCTCCAGGTGGCGTTGCAATATAGCTACGACTCCTCACCATAGTATTTACTACCTCCTCATCATGTTTCATCAATTTAATGATAATCAACTATTTCTAAAACATTGGCAATCTGAATTTCATTTCCTTGTTTTTCAAAGACCAGTCTATAAGGATGAACCAAATCCATGGCGTACTGCCCCTTCCGATTTGAAGTCAAGGAATGGCATCGACCAATATGAAATTGCACCATCATCTCTACCGTATCAGAAGCTGATATTTGATCTATGCGCTGATGTATTTTATCAGCCATTTCATTGCCATACTTTTTCTCCGCAAATCTTGCATTCGTACAAATCTTTTCGAGTTTCTTATTTTTGTACGTAATTTTCAAAGCATCACCTGCTTTATGAATTTACCTGTTAGGTAAATTCACTATAACATAGGAATGTCTATCTGTCAAAAATAAAATTTACCTGATAGGTAATTTTTTCTCAGTGAGTCAGTAAGCTATATGATTAAATGTGGAAAATATTTTAAATGTAGCACTTGAAAATCGATACACTCAAATATTATAAAATGCCCCAGCAACAAGATAGATATTTGTTGCCAGGGCATTCTTTTTATGTTTTACGTTTGGTAATCTGTTATAGTGGGAGGTTAACCAGCAGCAAATCAACGATCATAACGACCAATGTGCCATTATCAAGTTGGGTAACCGTCTTTCATAGCACGGCAACCACAGAGACCATTTTAGACCGCCTTGTCTATCACTCACACGTGATTAAGATCAAGGTAAAGTCATACCGTTTAGCATCGGTCAGTTCTTACCCCGCCCAAATCATACAATTTTAAACCGCCATAAAACGACAATTTAAATCCTCCCTTGACATATATAACATCGATATCATCCTTTTTTATTAAGTATCTATCATCTAATCAGCGTTATCTGCGGAAACCGATTCAAAACAGATGCACGTTTTTTATTTTTATAAATGCCTTAACAGCGGGTTTTTTCCTCCCTAATTTTTACACTCTCAGCGGTTCGCCACTTGCCAATCGATCATCGCCTCGCTCCTCTCTCCTGGGTGGCTATCGCATGGAGCGTTTCTAAGCTTCACCACGACTGACGTCGCACTGAAGCAAAGTAACGATCTCAACGTGGCTCGGTTGTTCAACGAAAAACATACTCACCCCCTATTGTACAAGGAAACGCACCTTTTCCCTTAAAATCTAGTGGTTCGAGCCTGTGAGAACCCTGAATTGTCCTATAATTTGTATAGGCAAACAGGGTAAAGTTATGTTCCTTAAACTTTATTTTTCATGTCATCCCTACAAACTGAAATTTTTATTTGCGTTGCCATGTCATTACATAATCTTTTTCTCCGGTAGCCTCATCTAAGCCACTATGCTGAATCTCAAATCCTTCTCTCTTATAAAAAGATATTGCCCGTGCGTTCTTTTGGTATACGTTCAAGTGCAACTTATTCCTTTTATCCTTTGCATAATTCAGCAGAATTTTACCTATACGCTGCGATTGCATTTCACCAGAAACAAAAATGCCCTCAACATATTCATCATTTAACCCTATAAAACCCTGTATTTCTGTATCATACTCATACACATAAACCTCTGCTAGCAACAACGCTTCCCTTACTGATTTGAAATTGCTTTTCCAGTATTCGGCGGGGATAAAATCATGTGCCTTTATATTTGTATCCAACCATATATCTGCAACTTTATTTATATCATCCCTTTGAAATTCTCTAATCATAACGGTGACTCTCCATAAACTTGAATTTAAATCCAGTGCGCTGACCGATACGGCGCTGTGGAATTAAAATGATGCCGGTGACAAACGAGCACGCAAGAACAGGAAGATCTGATTCCAGTTGAATTCATGCAGGATGACGCCGCCGTAAGTCGGACCGATTGCCGGTGCGAAGCAGGTGGTCATCGTGGACACGCCCGCCATGAAGCCGCTCCTTTCGAGCAGCACGTGTTCCAGGATGATGTGCATCGCAAGCGGCAGGGCCATCCCCGTGCCGACGCCCTGCAGGATGCGTCCGGCAAGTCAAGTAAAACACGAACATTATTCATTATCTTTGCCAAGGTCACGCTGGAGGGGGTCTTCAGAAAATTCCCTTCTACATCATCGTCGCATTAATGACTGCCGCGATGTTTGCGCCTTCGCGCCGGTCGCTTCCGGTCTTCGAGATTGCCCTGACGTAGCGGGGATCACCGTAATAGGCAAGCTTGTAGTGCTTGCCGTCGCCGGTGACGGTGATGCCGAGTTCCTCCAGGTCCTTCTTCGTCGAGCCGGTCATGACGCGGTAGCCGGTGAAGATCCGCTTGACCTCCGCCTACCGCTTCCTGCGCAGGTTCGCATAGCCGTTGGACTGCAGGATGTCGCCGTAGACGTCGGCGCGGCGCCCTTCGCCACGGGTCCGCTCGAGCCCGTCGCTCACGGCGTCAAGGACCATCTCGCTGATTTCGCCCGGATAAAGGTCGGTCTCCTTTCCGCCGAACAGAACCGGCACCTGACCGCTGCTGCTGAGTCTTGTGCGCAGTCCGTTGACTTCCGCCTCAAGTCTGGTGTTTCTTTGCATCAGTTCCTCTATTCTCAGCTTCAGCTTCTCGTTGTCCGCATCGAACTCGTCGAAGTACTCCCTGATTTCTCCTTCGGCCTTCTCCTTTTCAAGCAGGGCCTTCCTGACTTCCCCCTTCTGCTCGCCGATCCGCTCAAGCATCAGCGCATTCGCCACGCCCTGCCACGTGCAAAGCTCCGGCAGCTTCTGCAGCGCCATGTACTTCAGCACTTCCGCCGGAATTCTCATGTGCGTTCCGTTTGGAAAATACACTCCCGCATCCCCGTTGCGCTCAAGGACGCAGCCGTACTTCTCCGACGTCTTCTTCGAGAACTTCATGTTTCTGGCCACGATGACGTGCGCATTGCCCTTCAGCCTGCTGCAGAGCATCCTGACGTCAAACGGCAGCTTCTTACCGTCTCTTTTTGAAATGTACACCACCGGCCAGCCGGTAGCTCTGTTCAAATGTGACTGCAGACACAAGAGTTGCGGCATTTTCCTTTGAGGCTTCCATCTCTGCATTCAACACAGGCAGCCCGTTGTCGTCGGCAAGGTATCCGGAACTTATCAGCATCGAGATGAAGTACGGCGTCGTGAAGCGCTGGTTGTCAAGCGACGCGCCCTCCGTGTAGCTGCGCTCGAGCTGGACCGAAATCCGGTTTGCCGCAAAGTCCATCACATAGTCCGTGTCCCAGACCGCAATGATCCTCTCTTCCTTCAGCTCGGCTATCTCAAGCCACAGGTCATCGTCTCCGTAACGGACGTTCCTCTCCCCGTTCCACTTCAGGTTGCGGATGACGTTTTCCGGATACGGATTCTCCTGATTGCAACGGATGACGAGCCTGATGAAGTCGTCCTCCGCAATGTCCCTCGTTTCAAGAACTGTTGAATAAAGCAACATGAAAGCCCCTCCTTTCTGTCTGATTCAATCATATCTCATTTCCGCCAATAAAAAAAGCACCCTGCAGACACGCAAGGCACCCCCGACGATTCATGACTGAAAGTCAACGGTGTGGTAACCCGAGACATTCCTGAACGTTTCAATCTGCTTCATGAATTCCCTGATGTCAGAGTCAATGATTTCACCGCTCGCTTCCCCTGCAGTGGTCGTCCGGCTGACCATTCGTCCCAGCTCCGCCTAAAAAACTCTCACTTGGCAGGTCAAGCCTGCCGGCGTTCGAGCAGTCCTGGTGCTCGGGAACTAACCGCTCGGCTTCACACCTTACATAACTGGGTTACACATTATCCCATATGCTTTCTGAAGAATTCCACCTCGTCCTCATTGCATTGCTTTGCGGTTTCATCCTTCTGGTTCATCAGGAAGACGTGCGGCTGAGGGTTGTCCTTGTCGCCGTATGACCTGCAGACGTGCTCAACGCCGCGGGCGGTCAGGAAGCCGGCAAGCTTGATGGTCTGGTCGTGGAGGAAGTCCTCATTGGCCGTTGAGAGGTAGCAGGGCAGGAAGTCTTCCGTGATGTAGTCCTCGGCTGAAATTCTCCTTCTGTCCTTCTCAACAATGTCCCTCGGGAAGTATGCATCCAGCTTGCCGGCAATCATACCGGGGTCCAATAGGAAGAACGCACCGCTGTTCAGGGCAGCGGCTCTGAATTTCAAGTCAACGGGTTCGTAGCCGAACAGGCTGCGGTATTCGGGGTTGGTCAGAATTGCGATGTACTGCTCTGCCATCTGACCGCCGGCCGAATCGCCGGCGATGAAGACATTGTTCCTGTCGAGGCCGTACTCGTCAGCGTGGTCGCTGACCCAGTGCATGTAGAGGTCGACGTCGTCAAGTTCGCCAGGGAACACCACTTCCGGAGCGAGGCGGTAGTTCGGGTTGACGAAGGCAAAGCCGTGCGCAGCCAGGTTCAGTCCGTAGAACTGGTATGTCTCCTTCGTTCCGTAGCAGTAGCCGCCGCCATGAACGTTGATGATGACGGGAATCCTGCCTTCCACGTTTTCCGGCAGGTACAGGTCAAGCAGGTGCCACTTCGGGTCAGGGCCGTAGCTCAGGTCATCGATTCTCCTTACGCCGGGAACCTCGCGTGGCAGTCCGGCATCGCGCGCATCGTCGCTCTTCTTCCACATGCGCCTCATTTCAAGTACTTCTTCCATTGTATCAGTCATGTTAATTCCTCCTAAGAAGATTTCGCAGGGCATCTTCTACCCCGCCGCCCTCCATTGTATGCGGTTTCATTTTTGGAGTCAACTGTAAAATGCAGAGCTTTGAATCAGCTGTTATCTCTGACATACACAAAAGGACCGGTCCGGCACGATGCCGGATACGGCCCCTTACAGCAGAATGTCAGCTTTCAGTCCATGCACTCAGAACTTCCCGTGCCTTTGCCTTCGTTTCCTTAGACGGAAACGAAGGTGGGAATGATAGATTCAGCTGTATTGGTATAGTTTCATTTTATAGCATTGCGAAGATCTTTTGTGAATACAAAAAATGGTGTTGAAAAATCATCATCAACACCATTTAGTATAGACCCCAAAAAAGCAAATAAAAATCTCCCCATCACCTTCCGCCCGATGATGAGGAGATTTATTCTTAAATCATGCTTTGCTTTTTCCAGAAAATATTTTCTTACTTTATTTTCATGAGTATGATTTCATCCGAACTCGAAAAAGAATCTCTACGATAAATTTCTATTTTGCAAAAGCTCCTTCTCCCACTCTTCTTGTTCCAGCAGGAAACCTTTCTTTTTCAGCGCTTCTTCGATCATATCCAATGTATTTTCACTATCTGCTTCTACCACATGATAATGATAATCGGATGTGATATTTTTCAATGGAGTTGATTTTCCGCTTCTGATATCATCAATGAATTCTTCTGCTTTTCGTCTGGAATCGACATTTAGTATGGCCTCAATATGTCCGTAGACTTTGTGATTCACCATCACGTTACGAACTCTTCCGCCGAGATCTACGATTGCGTAAAGCTCGTCCTTGATCTGTTCATCGGTGTGCTTCACTTTGAAGGTTCTTTCTGCTAAATGTGATTCGTGCAAAATATATCCTCTATTCGTAGAGATAATATCGTGTCCTGCGGCACGAATGAGCGCAATATCCTGCACGATTACCTGACGGCTTACTTCAAACTGCGCAGCCAGTGCCTTTCCCGGTACCGGCACTGAGCTTGTCTTTATCTGATTTATAATGGCAGTTCTTCTCTCTGATCCTGTCATCATGCCGCTTCCTTTCTAAATTGAAATCTCTACTTGTAATTGTTCTTTTACCGTCACATTTACTCTACAGCGTGAAGATTTTTCATGGAGATATCAAGGATCGGTGCGGAATGTGTCAAGGCACCGCTGGAAATATAATCAACCCCAAGAGCCGTCAGGCGTCCGATATTTTCTTTTGTTACATTTCCGGAACATTCTACCTCGGCTCTTCCGTCAATGATCCTGATTGCTTCCTGCATCTCTTCTGTTGACATATTATCAAGCATGATGATGTCTGCACCGACTTCTACTGCTTCTTTTACCATTTCAAGATTCTCAACTTCAACTTCGATTTTTCTTACAAATGGGGCGTAGTCTTTTGCCATCTCAACAGCTTTCCTTACGCCTCCTGCTGCTCCGATATGGTTATCTTTCAAGAGCACTCCGTCGGAAAGATTATATCTATGGTTGTAACCACCACCAACACGAACCGCATATTTCTCAAAGATTCTCATGTTTGGCGTCGTCTTTCTCGTATCAAGAAGTTTTGTTTTGCTTCCTTCAAGAAGTCCTGCAACAGAATGCGTATATGTTGCGATTCCGCTCATTCTCTGAAGGTAGTTCAATGCCACGCGCTCACCGGAAAGAAGCACGCGAATATCTCCCGTTACTTTTCCCATCAGTTGACCGTTCTTTACTTCATCTCCGTCTTTGCAGTACAGTTCTGTCTTTGTATCTGCATCTAACAGTTCGAATACTCTGCGGTACACTTCCAGTCCGGCAATCACTCCGTCCTGCTTGCAGATCAATTCTACTTCACCTTTCACGTAATCCTTCATAACGGAATTTGTTGTTACGTCTTCGCTTGAAATATCTTCTTTGAGCGCTTCAAGGATCAAATGATCTGCCTGAATCGTCATTGTAATATCGTTCATCATCTTTCTCCTGCTTTTATCTTTTTTATCATAACCATGTTTATGCCAGTTCACGCACTTTTACTTCATTCTCTGCTCCGGAAATCTTATTTGCTGCACGCTTTGCAAATACAAGGCTCTCCAGAAGCGAGTTGCTTGCCAGACGGTTCGCGCCATGTACGCCGTTGCAGCTCGTCTCTCCTACTGCATATAAATGTTCCATGGATGTCTTGCTGTCTGAATCAACCCAGACGCCTCCCATGAAATAATGCTGTGCCGGAACAACCGGAATACATTCTTTTGTCACATCATATCCTTCTTCCAGGCAATGCTGATAAATATTCGGGAAATGACCCATGATCGTTTCCTTTCCAAGCTTCTCCATGGACAGCCAGACATGATCCGTGCCTTCCTTTTCCATCTCTTCTCTGATTGCCTTTGTCACAACATCCCGCGGAAGAAGTTCATTTACAAAACGTTCTTTCTTGCTGTTGAGAAGAACTGCACCTTCTCCTCGAACAGACTCGGAAATCAAGAAACGTCTGCCTGGTTTCTTTGAATACAACGTTGTCGGATGAATCTGTACATAGTCCAGATGTTCCAGACGAATTCCGTGTTTTTCAGAAATTGTAAGTGCATCTCCCGTCAAATGCGGGAAGTTTGTCGAATGTTTATAACGTCCACCGATTCCACCGCTCGCCCAGATCGTATTCTCTGCATGGATCTCGAATTCATTTCCTTCTTTATCCTGCACAAGAATTCCTTTACATTCCTCATTTTCTACAAGAATATCCGTCATCGTTGTATATTCAAGCAGTGTTACATTTGAAAGCTGTTTTACCTGTGCGAGCAGTTTGCTTGTAATTTCTTTTCCGGTAATATCTTCATGGAACAAGATTCTTGGACGAGAATGTGCTCCCTCGCGAGTAAATGCATAAATATCCTGAATCTCTGCATTTCCATCTTTACCTGCAGCTTTACTTTCAGAATCATCTGTATCTTGTTTCTGGAAATCCACTCCGTAATCGATCAGGTCTTGGATAATTTCTCTTGAACTGCGAATCATAAGATCAACAGATTCTTTTCTGTTTTCATAATGTCCCGCTTTCATCGTATCTTCAAAGTAACTATCATAGTCATCCTTGTCGTGCAGCATACAGATTCCTCCCTGAGCCAGGAATGAATCACTGCTCTCTAAATCTGACTTTGTAATCATAATGATCTTCTGATCTCTTGGAAGGCAAAGTGCGCTGAAAAGTCCTCCGACACCTGTTCCGACAATGACTGTATCTGCTTCCATTTTCATAATAAATATCTCCATTCCGACAGTGCCTGTCGCTTTGATTCACATTTTCCGTGATTTTCGATTGCCGTCAATCCTATCTGACCTCTGTTTACTTAGCCAGCTCCAACATTCTCTCCAACGGCTTCCTGGATTCTTCACGAAGCTTATCATCTACGAACACTTCATTCTCACCTGTCTTTAATACATGAAGTACTTTTTCAAGCGTAACTTTCTTCATATTTCTGCAAATCGGAGTCGTCTCTGTAAAGTAGAATTTCTTTTCAGGGTTTCTCTTCTGAAGTTCATACAGAACTCCGCTCTCTGTACAGATGATGAATTCTTTCGCATCTGATTTTCCTGCCTGCTCAATAATTTCTGAAGTACTTCCGACAAAATCAGAGAGTTCCAAAACTTTTGCCGGACATTCCGGATGTGAAAGAACCTCTGCTTCCGGATGTGCTTCTTTCGCTGCTTTGATTTCTTCAAGCTCCATATATTCGTGCACAACACAGAATCCTTCATTATATATAAAGTTCTTTTCCGGTACCAATCCTGCGATGTAATGTGCAAGGTTACGATCCGGGATAAAGAAAATGTTCTTATTTGGGAGTGATTTTACGATTTTTACTGCATTGGATGAAGTTACACAGACATCAGAATGTCTTTTCAGTTCTGCTGTTGAATTGATGTAGCAGACAACAGCAAGGTCATCATACTCAGAACGAATTTTCTCGATTGTCTCTGCTGATGCCATATGTGCCATTGGACAATCTGCTGCCATATCCGGCATAAGTACCGTCTTCTCGGGATTAAGGATTTTCGCACTCTCACCCATAAATGAAACACCGCAAAATACAATTGTTTTCTCTTTCAGTCCAACTGCAACTTTGCTTAAGTAGAAAGAATCTCCTACATAATCTGCAATCTCCTGTACTTCCGGGCTCACATAATAATGTGCCAGAATTACGGCATCTTTTTCTTTCTTTAACTGTTCGATCTCTTCTCTGATCGTCATTGCACGTACCCCTCATATTCTCTGCTGACATAGATTTCCGCCATTGCGCAGCTCTATGTCAATCAAGATGTTGTGTTATTCTTGCCCATTATAACACTGTCGTTTACAGGTGACAAGACACTTGTTTTGCAAAAAGCTTTACACTAACAGGCTTTCTTTTGCGAAAACTGTAATATTTTACATAACATCGCTCTTTTTGCGGGAAAATGATGCGTGATTTCCATCTATACCTTACTGAAAAGATAAAGATTTATCGTAGAAATCATTTTTAACTGTAAAGGGCGGTTGTAAAATGTAGGAAATCGGCGGTTTAAAATTGTCGGTTT
>ENA-OUQI01002176-OUQI01002176.1-human-gut-metagenome-genome-assembly--contig:-NODE-2176-length-10532-cov-10.645796_pt1 | contig 10532 bp, 10 predicted proteins | sample MGYA00237953_ERZ548840 | MGnify/ENA primary metagenome ERZ548840 (study PRJEB26490, sample SAMN05194690) | human gut metagenome | biome: terrestrial biome; feature: human-associated habitat... | reverse complement strand
AGAAAGAAGCGCCAGGATCACTGCAATTGACAAAACGGTTTCTTTCCTGAAAAAAGCATATAATTTTTGTAACATAATATTTCCTTTCCGTTCCTCTTGGCTATCGTATGTGGCAGAAAAAAGAATCTAAACCGGAACTGGCAACCTCCATGATCCGGCAGGTTATGCCTGAATTTCAGGAAAAAAAGCAGGTTATTAAAGGCCTTAAAACAGCTGATTCATCAGCAAGTCCATCATTTATAAAGTTGTAAACTGGTGTATGGATATATACTGCTGTTAATTCATTGCGCCTGTACTGGTGAAGTTAACATTATAGCTATAGCGGTAAGGGTCGCTGCCATACGTTTTAACATTGATATTATGATCAGTAAACGTCAGCACATATTTAATCTTATCCATCGTTGAGGGAACTTCTGAATAGCACGCGGTTCCGTTTGCAACTGCTGTATTCGCAGAAGTAAATTTCGCTTTCTCTGCCGTGAAAAGAATCACGCGTCCGGACTTGATGTGGTCGAACTTAAAGGTTACTTCCTTGTCTGTTACATCTGTAATTTCAAGCGAACAGCCGAGCCATGGACGGCTTGCGTCATTGTCAGAAGCAAAATATTCACCTAAAAAGCTCGCAGGACCGGAGGTCGGTTTTGCTTTCAGCTGAAATGTCTTACGCTGATCCGGATCGATCATACGGGTAATAATTGCGGTTACTTCTGCACGGGTAACATATCCTTTCGGATTAAAATGTCCGTATGCCGTATTGCCGGTCAGAATGCCTGCACGGTAAAGCATATAGATGCGGTTGGAGATCTCATCGAAAGACTCGTCTTCGGTATAAATTTTATTTTCGGTCAAATCAAGGATTTGTCCATCCGGCACATTATTAATAGCGGTATATGCAGAATCCGGCAGCGCCTTGCTGATCCAGTATGCAAAATGCCAGCGCTGCTCATGATCCATGCCACCGAAAATACTGTCTCGATAACTGCTGTCGATATACTGCTCTACATAATAATAGTACTTATCAGTCCAGCTCGATGGATTTTGCACTTCGACGATTTCATTGTGATGGTATGCCGCATGAATGCGCGCCAGAAAAACAGTCAGTTGATTGGTAGTTAAATTCTGATCGGGTGAAAATTTAGATGCGCTCGTACCGGCAGTAATCCCAAGTTCATAAGCCGATTTGACCGAATTGTAATACCATGCTGTTGAGGGCACATCCGTAAACTGATCGGAGTAAGTACTCGTATTGTTGAAGCCATCAAGCAGTGCGCCTGCCGCCGGAATACTTCCAACCGCCATAACAGCCGCCATTGCAATGGAAATCAGTCTTTTTTTCATTTTCATACCCCTTATCCTGTTTCGTGTTAATGTAAATTATATTGATACTATTATATCCTATCCATGTATTGAATGCAATGAGAATAGTAAATAGTCGGAAACTGTGGTATAATTAGGTTATTATGGTTTTCATTATCATTTAAAATATAAAAAGGAAGAAAAAGTATGAACAAGCATGAAAATCAAACGATGAAAATATTCGGCAAGCGGCTGACCGCTGGTCTGCTGGGTGCAGCACTGGTGATGAGTATGCCGTTTGCGTCCGCGCTGACGCAGAAGAACATTACCGTAGAGCGTGGTGTTACGGTTTATGTGGATGACCAGAAGCTCAATCCGGGTGACGCAAACGGCAATCCGGTAGAGCCAATGCTGTATAATGGCACGACTTATCTGCCGATTCGCGCGGTATCTGCGGCGCTCAATGTGCCGATCGCATGGGATGGAACGACATCCAGTGCGTATCTCGGTGAGCATAAGGTGGATCAGAATGCGGTAAACCGTGCGAAAGTGTATGTTTCGGTCATCGAACAGCTGCAGAGCAAGTACGGCAAGCGCGCTGTCAGCGGCAGTATTATAAGCGGTCTGGTGACGGCGATGCTGATTGATTTTGACGGTGACGGAAACGAAGAACTGCTTTGTGTTTGCAATACGAAGGAGAAAAACGCTAAGGGAACGAATAAGCACAGCACCTATATGGTTTATCACTGGGATGGCAGTAAAGCAAATTGCATTGCACAGCACGAGGTAATTAGTCCTTTTTCTCAGAATGATCCGGATTATTTCAAGAGAACCATTAATATTGGTGAACGCGATGGGAAAAAGTACCTGTTTTGGGAAGCCAATGGCTCCACAGTCGGAGAAGATGATGTCGGTCTTATCAGTCTGGTTGAAACCGTAGTGGACGGGCAATGGAAAGTCACTTGGGGTTTACGAGAAAATGAGGACTGGGGAGATAATGGACCGGTTGTGTGGATGACGGACTACACAACTGGCGAAAATATAGATGTAAGTGCAGGCTGGGCTGAACTGAACACATGGCAGGACGACATAAAAAACCAATATAATGTAACCGCTGACGGTCCAGATGCATGGAATATGTGTAACCCTTATGATAACCTGGCTCCCGCACCGGAAATCGCACTTTCCAAGCTGAAAGCTATCGCCAACTCGCAGTCGTCCATTCTGGGCGGCAAGGCCTCGGGCGAGTACAATGCGAAACGTCGAATGGAAAAGCTGGCTGTTGAAACCGGGGTTAAGGTCTATGTGAACGACAAGCCGATTGTTCCGACCGACGTCAACGGCAAGACGGTTGACGTGCTGCTTTACAAGGGCACGACCTATCTGCCGGTCCGTGCCGTTGCAAATGCACTCGATCAGGCTGTTGCATGGGATGGCGCGAGCTACAGCGTATACATCGGCAGTCACAAGGACGTATAAGTTTCAGGAGATCTCTGTATGCCCTCAAAAGATATGAGCGAAATTCTGTCACGCTGCCGCACTGGTGATTCATCCGCATCTGCTTCAGCCTCTACATCAACATCTGACGCGTCCGAGGTTGAAGCTACACCAGATCCAGTTGAAGATAACTTCGCTGCAGCCGATCACGAAGTCTTGGGAATCGACGATTGTGAACAGGTTAGCAACATATTTGCCTATAATCCTATTACCGGAGATCGAATTCCGAACGATGAGGTAGAATGGACAGTCAGTGATCCGACTGTAGTAACCTACGATCCAGTAAATGGCGCTGTCAGTTCGGCGAGCCGGAAAAATAAAGGAGCCTCCATCGCCGTGCGTGGAAGCTCCTTTTTGGTGATATGATTTTCAACAACTGAGATCTGGAAAACAAACAGGAGGAGTCGGATATTTGTTTATCCGGTCATGAAGATTGGGTAAATACACGCCGATCGCTGGAGCGGTTTCATACCTGCTGTCTCAGACAGTGTATTCATGTATCACAGACTTGCGGCAATATTCCAAATAACCTGCAGGGCATTCTTCACCGTGAGTAATACGTTTCGTACGTCCTCCTCTTTATCGCGATATGCCATGTCGCGACAATCCTTAATCGTTCCGTCGATGGGATCAAATCCCATCGTCCAGATGTCAGTATAAGGACTATCCACGGAAATTGACCTCTCAATGCCAACCTGATTCAGGCTGAAAAACTGATTGGGCGCCAGTGCTTTCATGCGTTCATATACACCGTATCCATTTGCACCGTTGGCTTCGGTAAACGTCAGGAGCAGCGTTGTCAGGGCATATTCCATCGTTGCTGCTGCACGTTCATTGCCCAGTTCACGCGCCCGTTTGTTCAATGGCTTAATCAGTGTCATGTACGGCAGCACGCTGCCGAGCAGCTCACCGCCATTCTCTTTGGCGATAGTCGGCAGATATTCTGCCGCATATTCCAGAAGCGCATAAACTGCGTTTACATCCGCTTCCGTGCAGCCGAGGTTCTCCGCTTTTTCCAACAGAGATACCAGCAGAATCACCATAGATTTTACGCCGTTCTCCGGCAGAGTACCTGTCGACAGCACTGCAAGCGCCTTTGACGCTTCAACATCTTCCAGACTGGCGTTTTTTACGATCTCTCCCATGGACATCGTAAGCTTACAGGTGCCTGCGGCATCCCGGTATTGAATCCACTTTCCATTGCCATAAGCACAGGCGGCAATATCTCTCAGCTTGAACAATCCGCTTTTCAGCGACTGCTCTGCTGTAATCGTGCGGGGCATTCGTTTCAGCATAATATTAACTGTGTCTCCTTTCCTGAGTTTACGGTTCTACATTCGTTTTGCGCAGTTCATCCTGCACTTCGTGAATATCTAATTCCAACGGCTTTTTGTTCTGTGCAACACACATCGCGGCAACAATACCCATAGCATGCCCCATATTCATTACAATCGGCATTACGCGATAGCTGGAGTGTGCCTTATGCGTACCCGAAATATTGCGTCCGTTCAGCAGAATACCCTCCACCGTCTTTGGTACAAAGCAGCGCAGTGGGATCGTATACGGCTTCGGCTGCTTGAACGCCTTGTATTCACCATTGGCATCCAGCCCGGCGCCTTCTACATTGTGCAGATCAAAGAAGAAATTCGACTTGGTAACTACCCAGTCTTCAAAGGTACGAGCCTGCGCAATATCCTGCTCATTCAGCTGATAATTCGCCTCAAACCGGCGGGTTTCACGCACACCGATCACATCGGCGCTGTCGATCAGATAACAGCCTTCATATCCCGGCACATGGCGGCGCAGAAATGCAATAATCTCGGGAAGCTGCTTTCTGCATACGTATTCAGCACGATTCAGATCTCTTGCATTTGTGCCGTCCACATCGGTCATATTGCTCATGTTGACTGTGACAACGCCGGGGAGCGACGAAGGATACAGCAGGATATGACCTGCCGGAGAGGGTAATTCCTGACGACCGAGTGTTTGCAGATCGCCTTCCGGCAGCTGGACCGTATCCTCAAAGCCCCAGAAGAACATGGCGCGATCCATATCTACGCCGGCAACCTTGAACATGATCGTCATCGGCTGCATACCGCCGTCCGTCGAGCGTCCCTTTTCAAACGGAACGCCCGCACGTGCGGCCACGTCGCCGTCGCCGGTCGAATCGATCACCATTTTGCTCAGGATCGCTTCCCGGCCGGATTTGCTCTCTGTGATTACACCCGCAACGCGGTTTCCCTCCATAATGACATCGCTGAAGCCTGTGTACAGCTGTACATTAACGCCGGCCTCCATCAGCATATCCAGCATCAGAATACGCAGTTTTTCCGGATTGATGACCTGCTCCGCTTCACAGTCGCGTGCCTTTTCGCGCAGCTCTTCAAAGCAGCCGCCGTCCTGTCTGCCGGTCCAATGACTCATAATGCCCGTGGTTGCCACACCGCCGACCGCGCCGTATTGCTCGATCAGCATCGTTTTTCGTCCCATGCGTGCTGCGTGCAGGGCGGCGCCGAAACCTGCGGGGCCGCCACCTACAACAAGGACTTCCGTTTCTGCCGCAACCGGGATCTCCCGGCTCGGCTCGGTATAATACTTCATCTGAAACTCCTTTTTAATTTCACTCTGTTTTTTGCTTTTTTCTGTCCTTTGCTGCCTTGTAGAAGAACATTCCAATCGAAAGCACAGCCAGCGCCAGGAACAACAGGCTGAACGGCCGTGTTACGAAGATGGACAGAGAATTGCTGGACATTACCATCGAGTTGCGGAAATTCGTTTCCACCAGATCACCAAGAACTACGCCGAGGATGATCGGTACAACACCGAATCCAAGCTTGCGCAGCAGGAACGAAAACGCGCCGATGATGACCGCCAGAAGTACATGGAATGTGCTGGCTTCGCTCGAATAGACGCCGGTAATGCAGTAAACAATGATGATTGCGCTCATCAGCTCATAAGGAATGCGTGTGATATTGACATACAGCGGGGTAAACACACGACCGATAATCAGCATCAGGATATTGACAATGACAAGACCAATCATAATGCCGTATAGAACATCGCTGTGCTCCTTGAACATGGAGGGACCGGGCACCATGCCTTGCAGCATAAATGCACCCAGAAGAATTGCCGTACAACCGTCACCGGGCACGCCCAGTGTTGTAAGCGGAATCAATGTAGAACCGGTCGTTGCATTATTGGCAGACTCGGTTGCGGAAACGCCTTCGATCTCGCCGTGACCGAAATGATCACGGTATTTGGAGGTCTTTTTCGCCTGATCGTAGCTGATAAAGGCTGCAATGCCGCCGCCTGTACCCGGGATAGCACCCACAATCGTACCAATCACCGAAGAGATCGTCATTGTTTTGAGGCAGCGCTTGATCTCTGCCCACGACAGCTTCTCATGGTCCAGCTTCAAATGCTGCTTACGCGTTGCATCTGTACGCGGATTATAATCCGAGCGGCTGAGCAATTCGGCAATTGCGAACAGACCGACCAGCGTAACGATCAGCGGGATACCGGCGCCCAGTCGACGGACACCAAAGGTAAACCGAAGCGTACCGCTGACCGAATCCTGTCCCAGCAGTGCAATGAAAATACCGATCAGACCGCCGAGCAGACCCTTGATGATATTGCCGTTCGAGATGCTTGCAATAATGGACAATCCAAACACAGCGATACAGAAATACTCCGGAGGGCCAAACATCTGTGTGAAACGTGCAATGCTCGGTGCAGCAAACAGCAATACCAGCGCACTGAACAGGCCACCGAAAAACGAGGCATACAGCGCCATCGTCAGAGCCTTCAGCGGCTTGCCCTGCTGCGTCAGTGGATAACCATCCAGCACAGTCGCTGCGCTCGAGGGCGTACCCGGTGTATTGATCAAAATTGCAGTAATGGAGCCGCCGTATGTGCCGCCGCAATACAAGCCAAGCAGCAGAAGCATCGCCGGGATCGGTTCCATACTGTATGTAATCGGCAGGCACAGGATGATCGCGATATCCGCAGTCAAACCCGGAATGGCACCGATAATGATACCTGCCAGCAGACCGATTAAAATTGCAATGAAGCTCTCTACCGAGGCCATCAGCGCCAAACCGGTCATCAAGTTATCTAACATATGCGCTTCCTCCTTCTTATGGCAGAGTCACGCTCATTGCCTGAAATGCAAAGTACGCAACGATTACATTTGCACTGGCAATCGCATAGAACCACCATTTTCTCGTACCGAAATACAGCAGAATGCCATTGGCAAGCAGCAGCGAGGAAATGATAAATCCAATATGCGGAAGCAGCAGCGCGTATGCGATCAGCATGGCAATATAGATTACCGGTTTCAGCCGCAGCAGATTTTCTTTAGTGAAAATGGCTCCTGAAATCGTGTATTCGGTCTTTTCCTTGGACAGGATACCCTGCACCAGCAAGATTACGCTGCAAAGTATCATGCCGCGGATCAGAAGCGTCGGAACTGTTGCAGCAGTCACCGCGCTGGTTTCCAACGTCCGGATCTGCGATGGTATCAGAATATGCAGGGCAACAGAAACGATCAGAAACAGAACGCCTGTTATCATATTCGAATTTAGCTTTACTTTCAATCTTGTCACCTCTCATACCAGATTAAAAGGCAATACCGCATAATTTTCGCAAAGCACCGCGGCAGTGCGACCGGAGCCTGCACAAGGAGCCGCGGCAGCGCGACCGGAGCCTGCGCAAGGAGCCGCGGCAGCGCGACCGGAGCCTGCGCAAGGAGCCGCCGCTTTCATTGTGCGGTATTGCCTTAAACAGACCAGCCTGTTACTTGAGCATCTCCACGTATTTGTCCATGCTGTCCATCTGATCCTCGATAAACTTCGTCACTTCGTCACCCTTGGCATCCCACAGCGGATAACCCATCTCGTCCATAAAACCGGTGAACTTGGAATCGGCATATACGTCATCGAGCATTGCATTCAGTTTGTCTACAATCTCCTGCGGAACATCCGAGCGAACAGCCAGACAGTCCATGCCGGCAAATTCAACATCAACACCCCAGTCCTTGATGGACTTTACTTCACCGTACGGAGTCTGAACCGTTTCCGGATAGAAAGTTGCAACCGCCTGGATCGTACCCTCTTCCTGATGCGAGTAGTATGCCGGAGGCGTACCCAGACCGCAGTCTACCTGACCGGAAACCACTGCATTGATCGATTCTGCCTCGCTGCCCATAACGACCGGCTCCGCTTCGATACCAAGCGCCTTGAACATTGCAGAAGAAACAACGTACTGGTCACCGCCCGGGCCGGAGGAAGTTGCATACGTGATCTTATGCGTTTTGCCGTAGTTGATCAGATCATCAAACGTCTTCATGCCGGATTTCTGCGGATTAGTGAAGATCATCAGCGCAACCTGACGCATACCGCGCAGCATAGTGAAATTAGAAAGCTCATAGGATACATCGATGAACTTCGGAGTCAACGAAAATAACGGACCGTTGGCGAGGACCATAGTATAACCGTCCGCATCCGCATCCAGGGCATCCATCATGCCGATGGTGCCGGAAGCGCCTGTGTGATTTTCTACAATGATCGGCTGATCAAAATAATTCTTGGCCACTTCCGAGATCTTGCGGGAGATGACATCGGCACCGCCGCCGACACCCCACGGACAAATGATTGTTACCGGACCATTCGGGTAATCATCCGCACTTGCCGCAGCACCGCCGCCCTTTGCATTGGCACCGCCGCAGCCCGTCAGACCTGCCAGCAGCAAGGATCCTGCCATCAGCATAGCCATCAATTTTTTTCCTTTCATTTGCTTTTCCTTCTTTCTTTTTATAATAGAAACGCTTTTCCGCGTTTGCATACGTATTCAACTGCGGAGAATAAAAGAATTATTCTCCTGCTGAGGGACAGAATGTGTCTCGGATGATCAATTTGCTGTCCAGTATATACCGGTAGGTATCCGGCAGTTTGTTCGATGCCATTGCCATGACCCATTCTACTGTTAAATTGATAATCCTGTCATAATCTACTGCCACAGTGGTTAAATGCGGCGTAAACCAGCTGCCCATCGGGATATTATCCGAACCAATCAGAGCCACATCATCCGGCACCTGAATGCCCTGCTCGCGCAGTGCTTCCAGCGCGCCTAATGCCATCATATCGTTCTGCGCAAAACACGCTGTACCCGGCTGGAACAGTTTAATATGCTCCAAAACCTGCTGCGTAGCCTGCTTCAGGTTGTAATCTGCATGCAGAATGTGCGTATCTGGCAGCTTATGCCCATGCTGATGCAAAACACGTGCAAAAGCTTCATGTTTATGTATCACGTCGATTCGATCCTGCGGTCCGATAATTTCCACAAATCGTGTATAGCCAGCTTCGCAAAACGCCTTGCCGACCAGACCGCCAATCTGTGAATGGCTCGGTGCGATCATATACGACTCATTCAGTGATTCATTCGTATCGTAAATATAGATAAATGGAATTTTGGTTTCATGCAGTAGGCTTTTGACTCGCTCACCCACCTGCGGGCGGTTAAAGATCAGGGCATCAAACCGTCGATTGCTGATACTCTTTTCGATGGAAAAAAACTCACCGTATTTCCCCTCATCAAATACCGGCACCAGATCCAGCCCTTCCTTTACAAGCTGCATACGTATGCGATAGTAAATGTCACTTTGAATATAATGGTTTGCAAAGCCGGTAAAATCCTCTGAGAATACATATCCGATCACACCGGTGCGGTTGGTTTTTAACCCCCGTGCGTTAGTGTTAAACTGAAAGGAGTATTCTTCCGCCAGCTTTTTGACTCTTGCCTTGGTTTCTTCTGAAACCAGCGGACTGTCATTCAGGCAACGGGAAACCGTTGATTGCGACACACCAGCTAATTTGGCAAGTTCGACGGAAGTAATCGTTTTCAACTGTTTTCACCTCTTTGCATACGTATGAATTGCTTGTCTTATATATAGCATATTTGCAAAATAAACACAATAGCAAAGCGAACATTTGCAATTATTTCGTTAGTATTATCCAAATTCTCATAGCTGTTTTTAGTACTCTTGCTCGTACTGAAACCTGATCGGACCCTGTTCGAGCTTCAGAAGCACTTTTCCCTTACGGCAGCAAAAATCAACTGATCTCCACACCTGCCGCTGCCCAATAAACCCGAAGCACAGACTGCTTTTTCAGTCTGTGCTCCGGGTTTTGTTTATTGAGAAGAAAAGGTGTGGTATAGTCTGACAAGCAACGGATTTGATAATGCAAATCCGACTTGACGGGTGGAAGCCCCGTGCCCCCCCGTTTTTTCAGCCGCACGGCAGTTTTACAAGAGGGACGGAAGCGAGATACTTACTCCATCCATGGGTCAATAACGACCTTCATGCTTTCACGGGTCATACCGGCCTTCACGGCCTGCTCTGCCAGCGGGAAGTGATGGCTGAACAGACGTTCCCACGGGAAGGTATCCTTGTGGCGCAGCATCATTTCCATCACGGTTTTGTATTTATTGTGCGTGTGATTCGTCATGCCGACGATACGCAGGTTGCGCGGATTGAGATAAACGGCCACGGTATACTCTCACTTTTATCGCCTGTATTGCCGGTAAATTATCTGTATATCCTGTATTTCATAACAGAATTTCAGCATGAAGTTAAAAAGTCACAAAGTTATAACTTTGTGACTTTTTAACTTTAATATTTCCGGAAGTTACGCAAAAAACTGATCGAGTGCCTGCCGTACCAGCTCGGACATATCGCAGTC